>FUFK010039830.1_pt1 | contig 61041 bp, 60 predicted proteins | sample 1021851 | NCBI WGS metagenome assembly FUFK01 (sample SAMEA51879418, study PRJEB19060) | metagenome
CTCCTAGGTTCTTCAAATTCAGGAAGCGGGAACCCAAACTCTCTAAAAATATCGTTAGGAAATGAGCCCATTGAGCTTCGGTTTGAGTAAACTTTTCTAGTTTCTTGAATATTCACTACTGAGTTTGATTGTTTTTTAACAAGTTCAGAAAAATCAAGACGATCTGAAAAAACACATATCGATAGAAGTGATGCAAGAAGCAAAAATATCTTTTTCATTTTAATTTATCTGAATAGAGTTAAGGATTTTCTTTCCAGAATCAATATCTATGTCACCAAAAACTGCAATGCTATGAGCTCTATTGTTGTGTATGTAAGTTTTCTTCAATAGAACAAAGTTTTCTCTTTTGTATTCACCGTCTGGCAAAGATGAATTTCTAGGGAGGTTTATAAAAATTGAAAATTCTTTTCTTTTTGCTGAGTTGATGAATCTATTTTTTGATGAAGGATCACTTTTAAACCCACTGGGCACCCAATTTGGAGAATAGCTTACAGGCATCGTAATTTCTGCAGCACCTCCCTGTGTAGGGCTATAGTGTCTTGATGCAAACCTCAAAATTTCATTGTTCTGCAAATTTTCCAAAGTACGTTTTGCTTCTATGGATTTTGTTGCTTTGACAATGAGTGCTGATGCTTCATCATACCCCTCATGATTTATAGCTCTGTCAACAACTGTGTAACTTAAAAATACACCTAGGAAAAAAACAGACAAGGGCAGAACAATTCTTTGATTCAGGTAAGAAATAATTGATGAAATAGATAAATTTTTGATGTTTTTTTTAATACTGGTATTTGTAAGTTCTTTTGAAGCCAAGCTTAAATCAAACAACTTAAAATAAGCATCTTTCAAATTTGGATTTTTATCCATCTCACGAAGAAGATCCTTAATTTCATTAATTTCAAGCTCACCATCAATAAATGAGGAAATTTTCATTAATTGGTAATCATTTATTACTTGACTCATATTTTTATGTTCTCCATTAAAAACTTTCTTGCCCTGAAGATTCTTGACCTAACTGTCCCTACTGGAACATTTGTAATTAATGCTATTTCATCATAATTTTTATCATCAATTTCACATAAGACATAGGCAGTCCTCTGCTCTTCTGGAATTTGCTTTAAAAGCTGTTGAACTTGTTGAGATAACTCTTTTGTTTCAAAGTCTTTGTTAATTTTTCCAGACGAACCAATGCTACTACACCAACCATCCCGAAAACAAAACCCATTACTGCTAAACCTTCCATAATATTTCCTTTTTAAAGCACTGTTCGAAATTACTCCACCGTAACAGAGTGGAATTAACCCGACCCTTAACCTTTATTTCCTTCAAATGTTCTTTTATATAAGTTTTGAGCAAACAATGGAGTTTCTTCTTCATTATGTTTTCGCACAAAATAACCGGTTAATGCTAGAGCAGAGAAAATTTTCATAATGAAATTAGGGTGTTCTACCAATACAGTATTTTGGAATTTACATTCATTGTCAGAAACAGCAATTAGACGCATTTCCCATGTAACCTTAATAACAATTCTTATAAAGGGCGCTAAATAAAGATCAGTAAGCGATACCATCTTAACGTGATCAGGTTCTTTAACTTCTGCAACATAGTGTTGAACTAATAAACCTCCTCCTACACTTTCCACATTGACAGAAGTTTGTGTTCCATCAGTATGAATGCTCGATCCGGCGCCAATATGCCCACGTGCTGTGGATTGATAATCTTTATCTGATAGAGTAAAAACCCAGTCATGAAGATTAAATGCTTCCTTGGGCGCATCAATTCGCGCTTCACATACAGTTTGAAATAATTTTTTGTATTTTTTATCCATTTATTCCACAGTAACGCTCTTAGCAAGGTTGCGAGGTTTGTCTACATCAGTGCCCTTAAGAAGTGCTGTGTAATATGAAATAAGTTGCATCGGCACTACTGAAATTATTGGATTAAGAAGATCTAAAGTCTTTGGAATCTTAATATGTCCGCCATCTTTGGTAATTTTAGTTTTTCCTAGAGGACCTATGGTCACAACTTTCCCTTTTCTCGCAGCAACCTCTTGAATGTTCGATTGAATTTTATCTAAATGTTCATTGTCTGGAACTAGAGCAATAACTGGCATATCACGATCTATCAATGCAAGTGGTCCATGTTTTAATTCGCCTGCAGGATAGGCTTCTGCATGAATGTATGAAATCTCTTTTAATTTTAGGGCGCCCTCTCTAGCTATTGGAAAATATAAACCTCTGCCAAGAAAAAGAGCNCTNCTTCTTTTAAATAAAAGTTTAGCAGTAGATTTATAGACATCTGTCATTTTCAAAGTTTTATCTATGTGTTTAGGAAGATCCCTGAGGGCATCTGTAATTTTCTTTCTAGCATTAGGTGTCTGGTTATGCACTCTCATTAGTGTCAGCAGTAGTAAATTCAAACATGCAAGTTGTGTAACAAAAGCTTTGGTTGAGGCCACGCCAATTTCAGGACCAGCATTTGTAAGCAATGTATAGTCAGACTCCCTGCACAATGAACTATTTGCAACATTACAAATTGTTAATGTAACAGGCGAACCAGTTTTTTTAGCAAATTTTAATGATGATAGAGTGTCTGCAGTTTCACCAGACTGTGAAATGGTAACTAATAAAGTTTTCTTTGTTTTAATTGGTTCTTGATATTGATATTCAGACCCATAATCAACACGACAATTAATGCCCAAAAATTTATGAGACCAATATTCAAAAATTCTGCCTGAATGAAAGCTAGTGCCACAAGCAATAATCTGAATGTTCGTGACATCTTTTACAGCTTCTTCAAAACCTGAACCAAAAATACCCTCTTGAGTTTCATTTTTACCAAGCCTGCCTTCAATAGATTTAGAAATAGCATCAGGCTGTTCGAAAATTTCTTTTTCCATGAAATGGTTATAGCCACCCAAATCATTTGTATAAGAATTTGAGTCTATTTCCTGTGTTTTTAATTTTGCGGCATTGCCATTTGATGTTATGACATGGTTTTTCTCTTTAGTTATAAATGCCACCTGACCGTCTTCCATAAATTTAAATTTATTTGTCACTGGAGCAAGTGCCATTATGTCTGAGGCAACAAAATTCTCATCGTATCCCTCTCCAATGACAAGAGGGCTTTGATTTCTTGCACCAATAATTAAATCAGGATTGTCTTTATCTATTACCGCCAGTGCNTAAGCTCCTTTGAGTTGTGAAATAGCTTTAAGTGTTGCCGAATCGAAATCCATACCCCTTTGCATATGCAGGTTAATGAGATGAGCTACAACTTCAGTATCAGTATCAGATCTAAATTTCACTCCTTCACTTTGCAGTTTCTCTCTAAGGTTTAAGTGATTTTCAATAATGCCGTTATGAACAACAAAAATCTTATTTTCCGAAATTTGTGGGTGCGCATTTTTTTCTGACGGCACACCATGTGTTGCCCATCTAGTATGTGCAATTCCTTGATTGCTTTTAATTTTCTTTTCAGGCAGTTTGTTCTCGAGATCTAGAACTCTACCCTTTGCTTTTATAAGTGAAATCTTGCTGTTTTCTCTGAAAGCAACTCCAGCAGAATCNTACCCGCGATATTCCAGNCTTTTTAGTCCTTCAATTAGAATTGGTAAAACATTCCTGTCTGAAACACCACCAACAATACCGCACATTATTTCTTCTTCCAGTTTTTCTTAGTGCTTTGCTTAGATCTGCCAAATGCTAAAGAATTTGGTGGTACATCTGAAGTAATAACAGAGCCTGCAGCAACATATGATTTTTTACCGACTTTTACAGGAGCAACAAGTGAAGAGTTCGAGCCGATAAAAACATTATCATCAAGCTTGGTTTTATGTTTTTTATTGCCATCATAATTACAAGTAATTGTACCTGCACCAATATTCGATTTTTTCCCAACACTGGCATCTCCAAGATAGGCATGATGGTTTGCCTTAGCACCTTCTCCTATCTTAGATTTTTTTACTTCGACGAAATTACCTATTTTTGCTTCATTTTCTAAAACAACTCCTTGACGCAATCTAGCGAAGGGACCAACTTCAACATTGCTACCGATTTTTGAGTCTTCGATAGAGGAAAAATCCTTTACGAAAGTATTGTTTCCAATTTTTGAATTTGAGATCAAAGTATTTGAGCCTATGCTGACATTGTTGCCTAATACAACGGTGCCTTTAAAAGTTACGTTATTGCCTATACTTACATCCTTGCCAGTTTTTAGCTGTCCCTCTATAAAACAAGAAGATGGATCTTTAAAAAAGACTCCTTTTTTAGCAGCATCATTTAAATTTAGCTTTGTCATAGATTGGTAAAGTTCTGTTAACTCCTCTTTATTATTTGCTCCAAGAACTTCTCTTACATCTGTCTTTACAGTTCCCACACTATGTTTTCTCTGACTAGAAAACTCTACCAGGTCTGTTAAATAGTATTCCCCTTTTACATTACTTCTGACTAAACCATTTACACCTTTTTTTAAGTGTTTATTTTCAATCACCATAATGCCACTGAAAATTTCTTTTATGCTTTTTTCTGCTTTTGTGGCATCGGCCTGCTCTCTAATGAGGGTTGGGTTATCATTTTTATCTCTAATAATCCTGCCGTAACCAGATGGATCGTCAATGTCTGCTGTTAAGATAGACATTTTTTTTCTCATACATGACCTTATAAGCTTTCTTAAAGTGCCTAACGAAACTAATGGCACATCAGCATATAAAACTAAAGTCTTTCCGTTCTCTGGCAAATATGGCAAAGCTTGTTTTACAGCATGCCCAGTGCCAAGCCTTTCTTTTTGTTCACAAAAAATAAAGTCTCCAGAATTTTCTGCCAATACATATTTTTTTACTTCATCTTTCTTATACCCTGTTACAAGAATTAATCTGTCTGGGTTTAATTTCATCGAGGTGTTCAAAGAATGTTGGACCATAGGTATGTCTCCTAATTTGATAAGAGGCTTTGGTAAATCTGTTTTCATTCTTTTGCCTTCGCCTGCGGCAAGAAGAATAATGCTTAAACCCATCTTGAGATTTTAATGTTTTTTTGAATAGATTAACTACTTTTTTAACTTAATATTCTTTTTAAGAGCTTCTATTGCTCTTAACTGAGACAAGGACTGTGTAAGCTGACTTGATGCTTCAGCAAATTCTTTTTGATCTTTTTTATCTTTTAAAAGTTTTTCAGCTTCCTCTTTGGCTTTCAAAATTTTTGCCTCATCAAGATCATCAGCACGCAAAGCTGAGTCAACTAAAATAGTAATGTGGTCTGGTTGAACTTCTGCAAAACCACCATTAGTGAAGAAGACTTCTTCATTGTCATCAGTAATCATCCTGACAGGTCCTGGTTTAAGTATTGCCAATAATGGTGAGTGTCCTTTAACAACTCCAAGCTGACCTTCTTTGCCGTCCATGACAACCATTTTTGCCTGCCCTTCAAACAAAGTCTGCTCTTGGGAGATGAAGCTTATATCAATCATTTTTTACAGTTTTAGCTTTTTCTAAAACTTCATCTATGGAACCAACCATATAAAATGCTTGTTCAGGAACATCGTCATGAACACCATCTAATATTTCTTTAAAGCCTTGAATGGTATCTTTAACTGATACATATTTTCCAGGTGAGCCTGTGAAAACTTCTGCCACAAAGAAAGGTTGAGATAAAAACTTTTCAACTTTTCTTGCTCTTGAAACCGTATTTTTATCTTCATCAGATAATTCATCCATACCCAAAATTGCAATAATATCTTTAAGCTCTTTATATCTCTGTAGAACGCCCTGAACTCTTTGCGCAACTTCGTAATGCTCTTGACCAACAACCAGTGGATCAAGCTGTCTAGAGGTTGAATCTAGAGGATCAACAGCAGGATATATTCCTAATTCAGCAATTCTTCTAGATAGCACAACTGTTGCATCTAAGTGAGCAAAAGTTGTTGCTGGAGAAGGGTCTGTTAAGTCATCAGCTGGAACATAAACAGCCTGTATGGATGTGATAGAGCCAGTTTTTGTTGAGGTAATTCTTTCTTGTAATACCCCCATCTCTTCTGCAAGTGTAGGTTGGTAACCTACAGCAGAAGGCATTCTACCGAGCAGTGCTGAGACCTCAACACCAGCCAATGTATATCTATAAATATTGTCAACAAATAAAAGAACATCACGACCTTCATCTCTGAATTGTTCTGCCATTGTTAGTCCTGTTAAAGCAACTCTAAGTCTATTTCCTGGCGGCTCATTCATCTGTCCATAGACAAGTGAAACTTTATCTAAAACTTTAGATTCTGTCATTTCATGATAGAAGTCGTTTCCTTCCCTTGTTCGCTCTCCAACTCCTGCAAAAACTGAATAACCAGAATGCTCGATGGCGATATTTCTAATAAGCTCCATCATGTTAACTGTTTTACCTACTCCAGCACCTCCAAAAAGACCAACCTTTCCACCTTTTGCGAAAGGGCAGACTAAATCAATAACTTTAATTCCAGTTTCCAGAATCTCATTTGAATCTGAAAGCTCAACATACTCTGGTGGTTTTCTGTGGATAGGCATTTTGTTTGGAGCTTTTACATCTCCTTTCATATCTATTGGGTCGCCAAGGACGTTCATAATTCTACCTAAAGTCTTTTCTCCTACAGGCACACTTATAGGTGCTTTAGTATTTGTTACATCTAGCCCTCTTTTTAAACCTTCAGTAGTACCCATTGCTACTGTTCTTACAACTCCATCGCCAAGTTGTTGCTGTGTTTCTAAAACAAGATTGTTTTCCTGAACAACTAATGCATCGTAAATATTTGGAATTTGCTCTTTCCCAAACTCGACATCGATAACGGCTCCGATAATTTGTTTTATTTTTCCTAATTCAGACATTTTTTTCTCCTTAAATTGCTGCAGCGCCTCCAACTATTTCTGAAAGCTCTTGTGTTATAGATGCTTGTCTTGCATTGTTATAAAGTAGCTGTAGATCATTGATAATTTCCTCTGCATTTTCTGAAGCATTTTTCATAGCAATCATTTTTGCTGCCTGCTCACATGCATTATTCTCTATCACAGCTTGGTATATTTGTGTTTCTATATATCTCTTTAAAAGCCTGTCCAATATTTCTTTTGATGATGGTTCATAAATGTAGTCCCATATTTTTTTCTTCTCTTCATTAGCTTCAATAGAGGCTATTGGTAAAACCTTTCTTTCAAATGGTGCCTGTGACATTGTATTGATAAATTCATTAGCATAGAGGTAGACGTTACCAATGCTGCCCTTTTCAAATTCAGATATAGCAATTTGAGATGACCCTATAACATCCTCTGCTTTTGGAATATCGCCAAGTTTTGCAGCTGTTCCTAAAATTTCAGCATTTTTTAATCTAGAAAAAACATCTGCCGCTTTTTTTCCAAAAGTTACAACTTGAACTTTCCTTCCTTTCTTTTCTCTATCAGCCATATTGGCTAATGCTTTTTTGAAAAGATTTGAATTTAAGCCACCGCATAGTCCTTTATCTGTGCCAACAATGATATAAATATCTGTTTTTGATTCTGATTCATTAAAAAAAGGATGTTTGTACTCGGAACTGGCATTTGAAAGGCTATCAATTAATTCGATAATTTTTTTAGAATATGGCTTTCCTTTACTCATAGCATCTTGCGTTTTTTTCATTTTGCTTGAGGCCACCAATTCCATTGCTGAAGTAATTTTTTTTGTGTTTTGAACACTTCCTATTTTTTTTCTTATTTCTTTAGTTTGAGCCATTTACCACGAGCCTTCTTTCATGAAAGTATCTAAAACTTTCTTATATTTTTTTTCAATGTCATCGTTCCAGTCACCTGTTTTGTTAACTTCTTCCCAAACTTTTAAATGTTTTGTTTTGAAGTAGTCTCTTAAATTTTCTTCAAAAGATTGCATTTTATCTTTTTCAATATCTTTTAAATATTTGTATTCAATGGCATACAAGATAATTGATATGCATGCTACAGATCTTGGTGAAAACTGTGTTTGTTTGAAGAGCTCAGTAATTCTTTGGCCATCTTCGAGCTGTTCTTTGGTAGCATCATCAAGGTCTGATGCAAATTGAGAAAATGACTCTAGCTCTCTAAACTGAGCAAGTGCAAGCTTCACGCCACCCCCTAATTTTTTGATAATTTTTGTTTGAGCTGCACCACCAACCCTTGATACAGAAATCCCAACATTAATAGCTGGCCTTATTCCTGAATTAAATAAATCTGTTTCTAAGAAAATTTGTCCGTCGGTGATTGATATAACATTTGTTGGAATAAATGCTGAAACATCACTTGCTTGTGTTTCAATAATTGGTAGCGCTGTGAGTGAGCCGGTTTTTCCTTTTACTTTGCCATTAGTAAGTCTTTCAACATAATCTGGATTAACTCTTGCTGCACGCTCCAGTAGTCTTGAATGTAAATAAAAAATGTCACCAGGAAATGCTTCTCTTCCTGGAGGTCTTTTTAAAAGTAGTGATATTTGTCTGTAAGCAACAGCATGCTTTGATAGGTCATCATAGATAATTAAAGCATCTTCGCCTCTATCTCTAAAATACTCACCCATAGTGCAACCTGAGTAAGGGGCTAAAAANTGCAATGAAGCACTTTCTGCTGCACTCGCTGAAACAACAATTGTATTTTTGAGTGCATCAGCTTCCTCAAGCTGTCTTACAACTGTTGCCACAGTAGACTGTTTTTGGCCTATTGCGACATATACGCATGTTATGTCTGAATCTTTCTGTTTAATAATTGCATCTACAGCAATAGCAGTTTTCCCTGTTTGGCGATCTCCAATAATAAGTTCTCTTTGACCACGACCAATTGGCACCATTACATCTATAGATTTGATTCCTGTTTGAACTGGCTGATCAACACCCTGTCTGTCAATAACACCTGGCGCTACGACTTCAATAGGTGCATTTGTTTCTGACTTAACTTCCCCTTTTCCATCAATTGGTCTGCCTAGTGCGTCAATAACACGTCCTTTTAGCCCTTCCCCAACAGGAACTTCTAAAATTCTTCCAGTTGTTTTTACTTTTTGACCCTCCTTGATATGTCCAGCGTCACCTAAAACAACTGCCCCAACAGAATCATTCTCAAGNTTAAGCGCCAATCCATAGGTNCCCTCTCCAAAATCTAATAGCTCTCCATACATTGCATCCTCTAGTCCAAAAATTTGAACAATGCCATCTGCTGTAGAAAGAACTTCTCCTACATTTGATTCAGAACTCGCACCCTTATAATCTTCAATTTTCTTCTTTATGATGCTTGAGATTTCTGATGGGTTTATTTTAGTACTCATTATTTCTCCTTANTTTATTAATAATTCCTTTAGCCCTGAAAGCTTATTATCAAGGCTTAGGTCTATTTCATTGTCTTTATGTTTAATAATAATTCCGCCTATAAGATTTGAATCTGTTTCATAGTTTACCTGCATAGATTTATTAAATTTATTTGAGACAAATGANGAAATTNTTTCTTTAATTTCATCAGTAGGTTCTTTGTTTAATTTGACATTAACAGGAATGTTGTCTTCTTGTATGAAACAATAATTTACAAAATATTGGAAAAGATCTGGTAAAAGATCAAACCTATTATTGTCAGCTAGCGTGTTAAAAAAAGGTTCTATGGAAGAATCGTCATTTACCAATGAAAGAGCAGTCTGTAACTTTTCCTTCTTGCTAATGGTTTTATCCTTAAAAAATATTTTTAATGAATTTATGTCTTCACTCGAAGCAATGGCCTCAAAATCCTGTTTTATTTTCGCAACCTCATCACTATTTAGAGACTGATATAGCCCTTTTGAATACACTTCAAACAACCTATTCATTTTCTAAAATCATCCAAGCTTTTTTGAATTGTGTCTCCATGGTTTGTTTCTGATATTTCTTTACCAACGATTTTTTTTGCCGCCGACATTACATTAGTTGCAAAATCTTTTTCAAGACTTTTCTTTGCATTAACAACTTCTTTGTCTATTTCTGCTTGAGCAGAAGCAACAATACGATTTTTTTCTTCAGTTGCCTTGGTTTTTGAATCCTCAACAATTTTTTCAGACTGAGCCTTAGCATTAGATAAAACTTTTTTTGCTTCACTTTTTGCTTCAGCAATCATTTTTTTGCTTTGCTCTTCAGCTTCAATAATCTTTTTGGCACTATCCTCTGAATCTTTTAATCCTTGTTCAATTTTATTTGCTCGCTCTTCCATTGCTGCTAATAATGGTGGCCAAACAAATTTCCAACAAAACCAAATAAATAGCCCGAAAGCTATCATTTGTCCTAAAAGTGTGCCGTTTAAATTCATTTACGCAACAAACAATACATAGAAAGCCAAACCAACTGAAATCATTGGAACAGCGTCAACTAGTCCAATACCCAAAAAGTATGTTGGTCTTAACTGATCCTCTAATTCTGGCTGTCTAGCTATAGACTCTATTAATTTTGAGCTTAAAACTCCTGCCCCAACTCCAGCACCGATTGCTGCGAGACCAAACATAAATCCTGCTCCTACAAATTTTCCAGCTTCAATTACTGCTTCTTCCATTACAACCTCCTTTAATGTTGTTCAAATTTTTCATGTGCCATATTCATATATACCACTGTTAACATCATAAAAATAAATGCCTGAAGTACAACTATTAAAATATGAAATATTGCCCAAATAAGACTTAGTGTTATACCTGCAAGATTCAAGCCAACACCCGCTATAGTTAATGTTTCAAAATTAATCATTACCATACCCGCAATTAATAAAAATATCATCTCCCCAGCATATAAATTTCCATAAAGCCTTAAGGCGAGTGATAAAGGTTTTGCCAGCATATCAATCACTTCAACAAATAGGTTTGCAGGCAACATCCATGGNCCAAATGGATGTAAAGTTATNGACTTTATGAAACCAATAAAGCCTTTATTTTTAATACTAAAAAACAAATACAAGATAAATACCGAAAGGGCTAATGCTGCAGTTAGATTAAGATCTGTTGTTGGCACCACTTTNAAGAATGGAATCCCTATTTCCTCTGCTGGATAAGGAATTAAATCAACTGGAACAAGATCCATTAAGTTCATTAATAATACCCAAACGAAGATTGTGAGCGCCATTGGCGCAACAAGGGTGTTTTGTCCTGCTTTGAAGGTTCCTTTCACCACTCCATTTACAAAATCAATCATCATTTCTACAAAAAGCTGAAGTTTAGTTGGTTTTTCTAATGAGAAGCTTTTCGCTGCATTGATAAAAAAGAACAGAAAAATTGAACCCAACAAGAGCGAAAAAAATAATGTATCAATATTGAATGCCCAGAATCCCATTGCTTCAAGGTCTGTCTTGTTATTGGCTAAATACCATCCGTCTTCTGTTAATGTTTCTTTGCAATATTTGTCCCCATCATAATTCATGCCTTTGTCATCTTGGCAATAAGCTGTTTTTTCTTCGTCAGTCTCGCCCTTGGCATAGAATTTTCTTTCATGTCCTTCAGGCAGTCGGCCATACACCAAATTTTGTAAATGGTGTTCTAGATATTCTTGAAATGTACGTCCTGAACTTTCAGATGCCATGGGTGTCGTAATTGTAATTTAATTTAATGTTCGTTTGTAGCTCTAATGTGAAATTTTTTCAATGATTCCATCTAATTCTTCATATGAATAATATTTGATGACCATCTTTCCTTTTCCATCTTTATCCTCAATAGTTACTTTTGACCCTATGCGTGAACTTAAAGCCGATTCGAGGTTAAGTTCATCTTTTGATTTTTTCTCTTTCTTTGAGGTTTGTGGGGAGCTCTCTGTAATTTGTTTCTCTAGATCTCTAACTGATAAATTTTCAGAAATTATTCTCATAAGAAGTTGTTCAGCTTTTACACCATCAACACTAAGAAGTACTTTTGCATGCCCTTCACTTATAACTCCCTTATCAATTTCATCTTGAATTTTCGGAGATAATGTCAGTAGACGTAAAGAATTAGCTACAGAGCTCCTTGGTTTGCCAACGCTTTTAGCTACAGCTTCTTGTGTATAGCCAAATTCATCCTTAAGTCTTTGATAGCCCTTGGCCACTTCTAAAGGATTAAGATCTTCTCTTTGTATATTTTCAAGTATTGCAATTTCTAGTGATTGGACGTCAGATATATTCGATACTACAACTGGTATTTTTTTTAATTTAGCCAGTTTTGCAGCTCTGAACCTTCTTTCTCCAGCAACAAGCTCAAAACCCTTTCCATCCTTTCTAACTAAAACTGGTTGTATAACTCCATGTTTCTTAATTGACTCTGCAAGTTCTTCTAATTTTTTTTGATCAAAAGAAGTTCTTGGTTGATATTGATTAGCCCTTATTTGACTTAATAAGATTTCTGATGATTTTTCTTTAGTTTCTTTTTTTACATTTTTTTGAGGCTTTTCCGAATTTTTACTTTCGGCAACGTCGCCAAGTAAAGCTTCTAATCCTTTGTTAAGCGATGTTTTTTTTGCCATTTTCAAATTTCCTTATGAACTCTCCAGATAAACTTAGAAAAGCTTCAGCACCAATAGAATTTATATCATAATCGACTATCGATTGGCCATAGCTGGGCGCCTCTGCTAATCTTACATTTCTGGGAATGATTGTATTAAGAACCTTTTCTTTAAAATGCTTTTCTAGCTGACTTGAAACTTCGCGTGTGAGACGATTTCTCCAATCAGCCATTGTTCTTAGTATTGCAACTATGTCTATTTTTAANCCAAGAACATCATTCAGTTCAGAAATTGTAGATTTTAAAGTAACTAGTCCCTCAAGGGCATAATATTCACACTGAACAGGAACAAGCACGTTTCTACAAAATTCCATAGAGTTTATTGTTAAAAGATTTAGCGATGGTGGGCAGTCAATCAGAATATAGTCATATTTTTTTGGAAGTTTTTTTAGGTGTGCGCTGAAATATTTTTCTCTGTTTTCTGTTTTTTCAATGATTTTTTCTGCTGCAACCAAGTTATTGTTGGCTGGGATAATATCGTAACCTCCAGATGCTTCAATTATAAAACTTTCAATTTTTTCTTCGCTGTTAAAGAACTCGTATAAAGAACTTTCAGAATTTTTTTTAATTCCAGCTGCAGAACTGGCGTTACCTTGTGGATCGATGTCAATTAACAAGACATTTCGATTTGCTTTTGTAAGAGATGCAGCAAGGTTAACTGCTGTAGTTGTTTTCCCAACACCGCCTTTTTGATTTGTAACGGCAACTCTAATTGTCATTTACTTCAATAACTGTCATTTTTACATTTTGGCACAAATAATTGTGCATCTTGTAATCATATATCAAAGGCCTAGCTTCTAATAACTCTCTTTTGGTATTTGCATCATTTTTCTTAAGAAATAAATAATTTTTGATGTTTTCTTTGTTTTTTGTCATTAGTAGTGTTTTTTTTATTGAAGCAAACGCCTTTGAACATGCAGTATATTTTTTATCTAAAGAAAAGTTAGCCACATCATCATGAATTGGGATAATTCCATCTATTCCTAATTTGGTTAAAACAAATTTTTGAAACTGATGTTTTCTTAAATTTCTTTCAACTAAAAAAACTTCTTTATTTGGCTCTAATATTTTTATAACCACCCCCAACAACCCCGATCCTGAACCATAATCAACAACTATATTCTCTAGTGTGTCTGAGGCCTGAATTGTCGCCTGAACACAGTCCTCGATGTGAAATTCAAAATCTTTTTTTGTTTTTGCTCCGGTAAGGTTGTGTTTTGTATTTTGTTTTAACACCTCCCCCAAAAAAGTCTCGAGGCCTTTTTTAATAGCTGGTTTTAATTGCATCAATCTTTTTTAAATGAATTGTAAGAACACTTATTGCTGCTGGTGTAATGCCCTCGATGTTTGCGACTTCTTGAAGGTCCTTTGGTTTATGGTGATTGAGTTTTTCTTGTAACTCCCCTGACAAGCCAATAACTTCTTTATAGTCGAAAATTAAGCCTAGTTTAAATTCTTCTAGATTTTTAATTTTTTCCAATTCTCGTTGTTGTTTTTTTATGTAGCCAGAATACCTGATATCAAAATATGTTTGCTTGAAACTTTCCCCTTTAAGTTTGGTAATTTTTGAAAGGTCTTTAAGGGAGAAATCATTTCTTTTACATAGATCTGTTCCTGTTCTTTTCTTTCCGCCCACATCTATTTTTGTTCTTTCAAGAATATTTCTCGCTTTGTTCTTTTCTGACTGTTTTTTCAANTAAACCTCTTCTCTTATTTTGTCTAATGTTTTAAATTTTTTTGCGTATTTGAACATTCTCTCATCNGCATTATCTTGTCTNAGCAAAAGTCTGTGTTCTGCTCGTGAGGTAAACATTCTATAAGGCTCACTTACACCAAACCTTGTTAAATCATCAACCAGAACACCAAGGTATGAGTCTTGCCTTTTTGGCATCCAGCTGTCTTCATCTAATAATAAAGAAGCATTTATGCCTGCGACCATTCCCTGTCCTGCTGCCTCCTCATAGCCTGTTGTTCCATTTATTTGGCCTGCTAAAAAAAGGTTTTTAAGTTTTTTAACCCTTAAGGTTTTGTCGAGATTTCTAGGGTCTATGTAGTCATATTCAACAGCATAACCAAACTGAGTTATCTTGGCGTTTTCAAACCCCTTTATTGATCTAATGTATTCTTCTTGTATTTCTTTAGGGAGGCTTGTAGATATTCCATTTGGATAAATTGTGTTCGCTTTTAANCCCTCAGGCTCAACAAATACCTGATGTTGATCTTTGTCTTCAAATCTCATTATCTTATCTTCGATAGATGGACAATATCTTGGTCCAACGCCACTTATAAGACCTGAATACATTGCTGATTTTTTTATGTTCTTTCTAATAATTTCATGTGTTTTTTTATTCGTATAAGTAATGTGGCATGATGTTTGTTTTGGGTGTTTGTTCTTTGCACCAAGGTATGACATAAAGAGCTTCTCACTGTCTCCTGGTTGCTCTTCTAAAGAACCAAAATCAACAGTTTGTTTGTCGAGTCTTGGGGGTGTTCCTGTTTTAAGTCTTCCTGTTTTTAAGTTTAAGCTGTTAAAAAAAAGCTCAAGTCCTGACGATTTTTTTTCATTAATGCGCCCTCCTTCGTTTTTTTCATGACCAATCAAAATAGAGCCATTCAAAAATGTGCCTGTTGTTAAAACATAAGATTTTGCAGAATATTCATTATTCTTTGATAGGGCAGATATGATTTCTTTTTTATCTTTTTTAAAATTAATAATTTCATCATTGATTAAAACAACTCCCTCTTCCTTAAGTTTTTTTTGGATGATTTTTTCATAAAGATCTTTGTCTGTTTGNGCTCGTGTTGCTTGTACTGCTGGTCCCTTTTTTCTATTTAAAACTCTAAACTGAATTCCGGCCAAATCTGTTGCTTCGGCAATATAACCACCTAAGGCATCAACCTCTCTGGCAATGTGGGTTTTGCCCATTCCTCCAATGGCTGGATTGCACGACATCCTTCCTGTTTTTGAATGATCCAAAGAAACAAGACCAACTTGACGTCCCATTTTTCTTGCAATAAGTGCGGCCTCGACGCCTGCGTGTCCGCCTCCTATTATTAATATATCAAATACATATGTCATATTATTTTTATTATTATTATTAGTAACTAAAGTAATTGTTAATAAGTGTAAATTATATGGTTTTTATGCGTCCTTTAAAGGATATGATTCTTGTGTTTATTTTGTAATTAATTTGTGTTTTTAGTTATATGATGTTGTTAGCAGTTTGTTGATAAAAAGATATCAACATAATGCACACATTTTTTCACTTACCTATACAGAACTTTGAAAAAATTCCATCTAAAATTTTTTCGTTATCAAAATTTCCATATACATACCTTAATTCTAATAAAGCATCTCTTAATTGCTGGGCGGTTATTTCAAAAACGTCATCATCTCTCACCTCTTCAATACTGTTATTTGCTTTTATTACAGCCTTGTAAACCCTTTCAGTAACCAATGAGAGTTCTGGCTTGGACCTAACATGTTTATATATTAGCTCTCTAAGTTTTTCTATGCCGTCACCAGTCTTTGCAGAGACATACAATATATTTTTTTCAGTACGACCTTTTAATAGATCTGATTTATTTACAACAACCACTGAGTCTTTAAATTTTTTTTCTATTGCTTGTTCAGGCTCAAAAACCTCTAAACAAAGATCAGATGACATATATGACTCTTCTGTTAAAGCCATTCCCATTTTTTCAATCTTAGAAACCTTACCAGACCTAATTCCAGCTGTATCTTCTAGCGTTATCTCAACACCTTTTAAAAACAGGTTTTTTCTTACAACATCTCTTGTGGTTCCAGGCACATCACTTACAAGGGCAACTTTCTTCTCAACCAATAAATTAAACAAAGAAGACTTCCCCACATTGGGCCGGCCTACCAGCACAACCTTTTTTTTCATCATTTCAGACTGAAAAGGAGAATATTTTTCTAAAAAATCACTCAACCCCTTTTTCAGGACAAACACCTCTTTTTTTATATTTTCCTTATTCATTGATCCAACAGCCCCTTCATCAGAAAAATCAAGCTGGGACTCAATGGTGACTAATAAGCTTTCTATTTTTTTTGTCACGCTTGAGAAAAAATTACCAACCTTTCCCAACCTAAAGTCTTCCAACATTCTTAATTCTTCCGCACTGCTTGCCTCAATATTGGCAGCAACTGACTCTGCTTCATCAATGGTAAATTTATTATTCATAAAACCCCTCTTTGTAAACTCCCCTGCTTGCGCCTCTCTAAAACCAAAGCCTTCTAAAACGTCCAGAATTTCTGAAACAACAACCATGCTTCCATGAGGTTGAATTTCTATAACATCTTCGCCCGTATATGATTGAGGGGCTTTAAAGTACAAAACAAGACATTTTTCAGTGAAGCCGCCTAAAGATAAACTTCTTAAAAAAACNCCGGGTTTTTTNTTTTTTATGCCAAGAAAATNAAAAAATTTTTTTGAAATTGAAAGACCACTGATCCTTATAACTGATATCGCAGAGACCCCTTCGGGAGTAGCCAGCGCATATATAGGATCTTCTTTCCTAACCACTTTCAGACTGTGCGCGGCTCATTATTAATACCTGAGGAATAATTGATAAAAGCATATTTACCACAGAATAAACCACAACACCCGCAGGCATGAATAAAAAAACTATTGTTATCATGGGTGGAAAAACAACCATCATTTGTTGTGCTATTTGAGCCTGCATCCCTTGAGATTGAGGTGGTTTTGGCATTAGTTTTTGAGAAGCAAACATCATTAAGCCCATTAATACTGGTGCAATTAGATAAGGGTCTGATTCTGCAAGATCTGGTATCCATAAAAATGACTCACCACGAAATTCAAACGCCTCCCTGGTAACCCAAAACATAGCAATAAATATTGGAAACTGAGCAAACAGAGGCAAACAACCAGCTGCTGGGTTAAACTTTTCTCTTTTATACAACTGCATCATCTCCATACTTAATTTATTCCTGTCGTTTTTATATCTTTCTTGGAGCTCTTGTAGTTTTGGTGAAAGCTTTCTCATCTTTACCATAGAGTTAAGCTGCATAATCTGAAGTGGCGACAATACAACCTTAAAAAGCACAGTAAGCAAAATAATTGAAACCCCCCAATTGTTAACAAGCCCATATAAAAAATTTAAAACAACAATAAAGAACTCCCCTATTCCATAAACAAAACCAAGATCAAGGTTATATTTAAAGTGTGGAGCTACAACCTCTAGAACATCTTTTTGTTTAGGCCCAAGATAAAGCCTTGTTTCTGAGATATAAGAGCTTCCTTCAAAATTCATTGGTTCCGATATGCCAAACCTGTACATACCATTAATATCTTTAGGATAAAGTGATATTTTTTGCTGATTTACGTCATCATAAACAGCAACCACAAAATGTTTTTGAGAATGACCAACCCAATGGCCCATATAATCCTCTCTGCTGTCGACAGATCTAAGGCTTTCATCATTGAACACATCCTCACTTGTGCTAAAAGCAAGGTGGTCTCGTGAAAATGATGTGCCATAATCAACAGACTTTTTTTCGTCTCTATAAAAAGTCTTAAAGGAATTAATTACACCAATTGTGGAGGTTGATAAGTCAAGCCTGTCCTCAATAAGAAGGTTGTATTTATCAGAAAATGTTATTTTTTTTGTTAATATATTTCCAACCCCATCCATACCCTGAATAGTTAAATAATCATCAGAAGAATTTAGAACCGAAAAGCCTGTTGGGCTAAATCCAGAAATTGTAGATTTAAAATAAAATCTTAAAAACTCATCATTTGAGAGCAGCCTCACCTTCTCAAGACCATTATTTATTTTCTTTTCTTTTAAAAATGCCTCTTTTATACTCCCATCCTCTAAATCTACAAAAATTTCTAAGGATTCATTGCTAATTTTGAAAAGTTTTGAATCTGTTTTTTCTTGAACAGATTTTGAGACCTCAACTTTCTGCTCTTTGCTTACATTTCCCCAATCAAATACAAGGAGCATAACTAATATAAGAGAAATTAATAAAAATACAGATCTTGGATTAAACATTTGAAAAAAATTCCTTTAACTCTTCTTTAAAAACACAGCCTTCTTTTTTAAATTTTACCAAAAAATTTTTATTAAGATTTTTTTGAAAGCTACATCTATAAATTTCTTTTATTTGTCTCTTAATTTTATTTCTTTGAACAGCGCTTTTAACAATTTTTTTAGGAATTGAAATCCTGATTGAGGAAAAAGGTCCGTCTGAATCACTTAGGCCTATTTCAATGCAATTGTTAATTAGTATTATTTTTTTTTGTTGTTTGTTAGGCATAAAAAAAACTAAACACTTAAGCTTTTTCTTTTTTTGGATCGCCTATTAGACAAAATTGTTCTACCAGCTTTTGTAGACATTCTTAACTTAAAGCCGTGAGTCCTCTTTCTCTTTAAATTCGTTACTTTTAGCGTTCTTTTCATTTTTTATCAACAAGTTATACACAGAAAAACAATATATTTATTACATGTTTTTCAAAGCTCTAGTATTATAAACTTATCGTCATGTCTAACAAGCTATCAACAGTAAATATTTTTAATCAAAGTGTCAAAGAATTAGAAAGATCAATGAATGCCCCTGAATATAACTCATGGGTCAGGCCACTAGAATTTGATCTGAAGGAGAACAACTTTAACATATACGCTCCAAACGAATTCATAGAAAACTTCTTCAGAGAAAAATATTTGCCAAAGCTGATGAATCTTCTAGAAAACAGCATTGGAAGAAACAGGTTTATATTAAATCTAGCAGTTCAACAAACAACAAATCATATTAGCAGCTATGACAGAACTGGTTTGAATGATAATTATATTTTTGAGAGCTTTGTTGAAGGCAAGTCTAACCAAATAGCACTTGCTGCGGCAAAACAAGTTGCAGACCAGGCATCAGGCAGTAAATACAATCCACTTTTTTTATATGGTGGAGTTGGTTTAGGAAAGACGCACTTAATGCATGCCGTTGGAAATAAACTTAAAAAGGAAAGACCAGATGCGAAAATTTGCTATCTTCATTCTGAAACTTTTGTAAGTGAAATGGTAAAGGCCTTGCAATTGGGAGCAATGAATGAGTTTAAAAAATTTTACAGAGGGCTCAACGCACTTCTAATTGANGACATACAATTCTTNGCTGGTAAAGAGCAATCACAAGATGAGCTTTTTCATACTTTTAACAGTTTGATCGAAAATGGTAACTTAATGATTTTTTCTTGNGATCGATATCCAAAAGAAATAGAGGGCCTTGAAGAAAGGCTTAAATCACGCTTTGGATGGGGTTTGTCAGTTGTAATAGACCCCCCAGCACTTGAAACAAGAGCTGCCATATTAATGCAAAAAGCAAACGATATGGGTCTAGCCCTTTCAGATGAATGTGCTTTTTTTATTGCAGATCAGGTTAAGTCAAATGTTCGAGAGCTTGAGGGAGCGCTAACTAGGGTTGCAGCTAATGCTCGTTTTACAAACGCAGAAATTGATATTGAACTAATAAAGAATTCGTTAAGAGACATATTGGCGATACAGGCTAGAATGGTGACTATACCAAATATTCAAAGAGTTGTTGCGGAATACTATAACATCAGAGTTTCAGATCTTCTTTCTTCAAGAAGAAGCAGGTCAGTAACCAGGCCAAGGCAAATTGCAATGTCTTTAGCTAAATCATTAACAAATCATAGCCTCCCAGAAATTGGTGAATCTTTTGGAGGCAGGGACCATACAACAGTTATCCACGCATGTGAAAAAGTTAAAGAACTTATGCAAACAAATTTAGAAATAGAGGAAGATTTCAAAAAGTTAAGAAGACACCTTTCAGCGTAAAATGAAATTTAATCTTGAAAAAAAAGATATAGATTCAGCACTATTATCACTTTCAGCAGTTGCAGACAAAAAACAAACGTTGCCTGTTTTAAGCAATATTCTTATTAAAGCGCAAGAAAATCGCTTAAATATGCTTAGTACAGACTTAGAAATTGAATTAGAAATGGATGTAGAAAATGTTGTAGTTGAGGAACCAGGAGAAATTACAATACCAGCAAAAAAAGCAAGTGATATTGTTAAAGAGCTTCCAGATGGCAACATATCTTTTTCATTGGAAGAAGGAGAGAAATTTAAAATTAAAACCCCCACTGGCGAATATAATCTTGTAACGATGGAAGCTTCAAGTTTTCCTGAGTTTTCATCTACTGAAATTGATAATGCACATGAAATTAATTCAGAGGAATTGGTAGAACTTTTTCAAATGACCAGCTTCGCGATGGGCAATCAAGATTGGAGACATTATCTGAATGGAACATATATTGAATGTGCTATGGGGACACTTAAAATGGTAGCTACAGACGCTCACAGGCTCGCAATGTGTAAAAAAGAATTTAACACCGAAGCAGAGTTTAGTGGAATTATTCCTAGAAAAACTTGTATGGAACTTATGAGAATACTTCCAAGAGAAAATGAGAAAATCAAATTTTCTATTGATCAAAATAGAATCGTTTTTTCTTCGTCGAATTTTATTTTTAAATCAAAATTAATTGATGCAAATTTTCCAAACTATAACCAAGTAATNCCTTCTGGAGANTTTATTGAAATCAAAGTCAANAGAGAGGAATTGCTTGATATTGTTTCAAGAGTTTCAGTTTTATCAAATGATAAATTTAAAGGTGTAAAGCTTAAGTCAGAGGGAAATTTATTAAAAATATTCTCTAGCAATAACGATCAAGAATCAGCAGAGGAAGAGCTTCAGCTTGAGGTTGCAAACGAAGGGTTTGAAATTGCATTCAATGTTAACTACTTACGAGAAATGCTTAACACTATAGAAGACAAAAGCATATCTATACAGAGTTTTGGTAATGAAAAGAGCGCTCTTATGAAAACCACGAATGATAAAAGAGTTTTAGTCTTAATGCCAGTACGTCTTTAGTGATAATACAGAACATAAAAATACAAAACATAAGGTCTTATGAATTTGCTGAATTACCTATAAATAAAGGGATTAATGCAATTTATGGAAATAATGGATCTGGAAAAACATCATTACTAGAAGCAATCTACTTTGGACTTTCCTTAAAAAGTTTTAGAACTTCAAAAACTGAACAAATAATAAGAAACAATGAATTAAAAGGTGAAATATTAATCACTGGTGCCGAGAAAACTATTAGATCCATTAAAAATAAAACAAACTCAAAAGCTATTGATGAAAATAACGAAAAAAAAATTGCTAGAAAAGAACTTTTAATGTTATTTCCAACTTGTGTGATTGAAAATAAAGAATTTTCTTTCACGGATGCACAACCAGATTATAAAAGAAAGTATTTAAATAAAATTTTGTTCTACGTAGAACAAGATTTTGATAATTTGTATGAAAAACTCACAAAAATACATAAACAACGTCTTTTTTGTCTTAAAAACGGACAAAAAAATGAAATTTTAATTTGGAATAAGGCATTAATTGAAATTGAGCCACAAATAACAAGATTAAATAAGTTCTTGATTAATGATTTAAACGATTTTTTTACTTCAAATAGTAATCTTTCGGATTTTTTTGGTAAAAATGACTGGCTTAAAGGTATAAATTTTAAATATAACCCTGGTTTTAATGAAAATATAGGTTTAGAACAGCACATTCATAATAATTTTGAAAAAGAATTCATGATTAATAAACCATTAGTTGGCTTACATAAGAGAAATTTTGATATTTTATTAGATCAAGATATTGCTTCCTCGATATTATCCAGAGGTCAGCAGAAAGTTCTTTCTTGTATTCTTCATCTTCTATCAAAGGAATTTATAGAAAAAAGTCTAAAAATCCAACCTCTGGTGTTGATAGACGATATTTGTTCTGAATTAGATAAGGAAAATCAACATTTAATGTTAAAATATCTTAATAATATGAATACTCAGGCTATATTGACGTCCATAGAGAAAATAGCTTTAGATCCTAAATTTAACGTTAATCTGTTCCACGTAGAACAAAAAGGAGATATTTCAAATGTCAAAAGATAAATANGACTCATCAAGCATTAAAGTTTTAAAAGGCTTAGAAGCTGTTAAAAAAAGACCCGGCATGTATATTGGTGATACCGATGATGGTTCTGGTTTGCATCATATGGTTTTTGAAGTTCTGGACAATGCAATAGATGAGGGCTTAGCAGGGTTTTGTGACTACATTGAAGTTAAATTAATGAAAGATGGTTTTGTGTCTGTGTCTGATAATGGTAGAGGAATTCCTGTTGACATGCATGAGGAGGGTGTGCCTGCTGCACAGGTAATAATGACCTCTCTACATTCAGGTGGAAAATTCGATGAGAATAGTTATAAAGTTTCAGGTGGCTTACATGGGGTAGGGGTATCAGTAGTAAATGCTTTAAGTAGCAAGTTGATTTTGGAAATTGAAAGAGATGGAAAGAAATATTATCAGGAATATGCTGAGGGCACACCTAAAACAGATTTAAAAGAAAACGGAAAAAGTGATAAAACTGGTACTAAAGTAAGCTTTCTACCATCTAAAGATACATTTGCCTTTACAGAATTTAATGTTGAGACACTTAAAAGAAGAATCAGAGAGCTTTCTTTTTTAAATTCCGGTATCGCAATAACAATAATTGATGAAAGAACTGATCAGAAATTTGATTTTAAGTCAGAGGGGGGCTTAGTTGAATTTGTTAATTATTTAACAGGAAAAAAAGAGCCAGTTGGCACTCCTTTTACCGCTCAGGCTAATATGAAGGGAATAGGGGTAGAAATTGCCATTCAATGGACAAATACATATTCAGAAAATGTTCAATGTTTTACAAATAACATTCCCCAGGTAGATGGTGGGACACATATGGCTGGTTTTCGAGGCGGACTTACTAGAGCGATAAAAACATTTATTAAAAAAGAAGACATGATGAAGAAAAAAGATATTGAACTTACTGGTGAAGATGTAAGAGAGGGGATGATGGCAGTAATTTCCTTAAAAATGCCAGACCCAAAATTCTCATCTCAAACTAAAGATAAGCTAGTTTCATCAGAAGCTAGACCAGCTGTAGAAACCTTAATAAATGATTACTTTATGGATTTCTTGTTAGCAAACAAACAACAAGCAAAAGAAATTCTGGGGAAAATACTTGAGGCAGCATATGCAAGGGAAGCTGCTAGAAAAGCTAAAGAAATGACAAGAAGGAAGGGAATTTTAGATCTTGGTGGGCTTCCAGGCAAATTGGCAGATTGCCAAGAGAAGGATCCTGAAAAGTCTGAAATATTTCTCGTTGAGGGAGATTCAGCTGGTGGTTCTGCTAAACAAGGTAGAGATAGAAGCTTTCAAGCAATACTTCCTTTAAAAGGAAAAATAATCAATGTTCAAAAACAACGCCTAGATAAAGTACTCGCATCAAATGAAATTGGCACACTAATAACTGCTTTGGGAACTGGGATAGGGCATGATGAATTTGATAGTGAAAAGCTTAGATACCATAGAATTATTTTTATGATGGATGCTGATGTTGATGGTTCTCATATCAGAACACTATTGCTTACCTTTTTTAATAGGCACATGCGGGATTTGATATTAAAAGGACATGTTTATATGGCGCTTCCTCCTTTATATAAAATTAAAAAGGGCGGCAAGACTCACTATGCTAAAGACGAAGAAGAAAAAGATGAGATTTTAAAAGACATAAGAAAGGATGATAATGAAAACTCAAGATCTCCTGAAATACAGAGATATAAAGGACTTGGAGAGATGAACCCAGAACAACTATGGGAAACAACATTTGATCCAANAAATAGAAGACTAGTTCAAATCACGATTGATGATGTNGGAGAAACTGACGACATTTTTGAAACTTTAATGGGTGATGAAGTTAAGCCTAGAAGGGAGTTCATTGATGAGAATGCCTTACGAGCAGAAAATGTTGACGTTTAAAATAAATTTTTAAANACTTCTTCTACATCAGTAATTGAAACTCTTTTCTGAGACATTGTGTCTCTATCTCTAATTGTTACAGTTTCTTCTTCTAGGGTTTCAAAGTCTATGGTTATACATATTGGGGTTCCAATCTCATCATGTCTTCGATAGTTTTTTCCAATATTACCGCTGTTTTCAAATAAAACTCTTCCCAACCCTAGTGACTGTAATTTGTTTTTTATTTCTTTTGCTTTCGCTACTATTTTTTCGTCGTTTTTTTTCAAAGGAATAATAGCTGCTTTTATAGGAGAAAGATGTGGTTTTAATTTTAAAACAACTCTTTCCTTATCATCTATTTTTTCAAGATGATAAGCTTCATTCAATATGGCTAAAATAGCCCTATCAACACCTGCTGAAGGCTCAATAACAAAAGGGACCATCCAGTTATTATTTTCATCTTTTAATGCTAATTTAGCATTTGATTCATTATTTTCTGATACTTTTGCTTTAAGGCTAAGTTCATCTTGATTCTTTGAGTGAGAACCCAAGTCAAAATCTGTCCGATTAGCAATTCCTTCCAACTCTTCNACTCCGTGTGGAAATTTATACATGATATCGATTGTAGCTTTAGAATAATGTGCTAATTCATCTTTTGGTACGTCATAAAGTTCTAAGCTTTTTTTCGGCACTCCTTGTTTTTCCCACCAATTAACTCTTAACTCGACCCACTTCTTGTGCCAACCTTCATCTGTACCAGGCACNACAAAAAATTCTAATTCCATTTGTTCAAATTCTCTTACTCTGAAGATAAAACTTTTTAATGTAATNTCATTTCTAAAAGCCTTTCCAATTTGAGCAATACCGAATGGCACATTTCTAGAAGTTGAGTCAACAACATTTTTAAAGTTTGTAAAAATTTGTTGAGCTGTTTCAGGCCTCAAATAAGCAAATGTTTTGCCATCGTCAACTGGACCAATATTTGTTTTAAACATCAAATTAAATTGACGAGGTTCAGTTAAATCCTCTTTTTTACAGTAATCAGGAACTTGATCAGCTCTAAATCTTTCACCACAAGATTTACAATCTACTAATGGATCAGTAAAAGTTTCTTCATGGCCAGAATACTTTAATACTGATTGCTTTGTGAGTATTGCTGCATCAAGTCCTTCAACATCATCGCGCTCATACACGACTGACTTCCACCAGGAATTCTTTATGTTATTTTTTAATTCGACACCTAAAGGACCATAGTCATACAAACCTTGCGTTCCGCCGTATATTTCACTGGATTGNAATATAAAGCCTCTTCTTTTACAAAGAGCTATAAGATCTTCAATATTCGTTGCAGGCATTTTTTTAATAAACTATTAAAGGTATTCTAGTATTTTAAGAATGTTTCTCATAATTTTTAAAACAATATCTATGTTTCCATTATTTTTAGTTAATGGGATCTCATTAGCTATTTCAACATTACTTTTTAGACTAAACAGTTCGCAAAAAAAAGTTACTGAGAAAAATTTAATTCATTGTGGTTTTTCCTCAACTCAACTTTTAAGAGCATCCATAAACAAAACTGCAGAAAGCATGATGTATTATCCATACGTCTGGGGCAATCCAAAAAACTACTCAAAACTGGTAGAAAAATATAACTCTAATCANGAATTTTTTTCCAAGAGTGAAAATAAATTAATTTTTACTCTTCATATGGGGTGTGTAGACGTGATGCTAAATCTGCTTTCTGATGAAATTAAAGGACTAGATATCATCTATACATCTGCAAAAAATAATGAGCTTGATAAAGTTATTAGAGCATCAAGAACCTTTTTCGGAGCAAACATGGTCCCNGCAAATGAGAAGGGCATGATTCAGCTCTATAAGAATTTTTTAAATAAGAAAAGCTTAGCAATGGCATCAGATTTGGTGCCACATAATTTCAATGGAAAATACTCTAAATTCTTTGGTAAAAAATGTTTTAGCATTGACTTNATAGAAAAGCTTTCTAAAAAAGGTACACACAACATATATTTTGTTTACTTTTCAAAAGGTTTACAAAAAAAATATAAATTTAATGTTATAAATATCGGCAAGCAAATGACAACTGACGCTATGAATGAATATTTTGAGAAAGCTATAAAGGAGTCTCCAGAACTTTATGGATGGGAATATAAAAAGTTCAGAAAATTAGATAAAGAAAAAAGAAATATTTATTAACTCTTCCAAAAAGAGGGAAATAATAATAACAAAAAACCAAAGATCTCAAGCCGGCCAATAATCATTGCTAAAGAAAGTGTAATCTTTCCGGCTGGCTCTAAACTAGAATAGTTATCTGAAAATTGTCCAAGACCAGGCCCAAGATTATTTAAGGTTGCACTTACAGCAGAGAAAGCAGAATAAAAGTCAATATCTTGAAGCATTAGAGCAAGCAAAAATAGAATTGCAATGAGAACATAGATTGCAACAAAAGAGAAGACAGACTCAATTTGCTTTTGGTCAATTTTTTCACCATTAAATTTTATTGTACTCACTGCAGTAGGGTGCATAATTTTAGTTATATTATCAAAGGCTAATCTTATAAGAATATTAATTCTCCAAGCTTTAATGCCCCCTCCAACTGATCCTGAGCAAGCACCTACAAAGGCTAAAAGCATTATAAGGACAGGCAATAAAATACCCATGTTATCAAGTTCAGCAATAGTAAATCCTGTTGTTGTAATTATAGATATAGTCTGAAATATTCCATATCTGAATGATTCACTTATACCTATTTGTTCATTAAATAGTAAGACTAAGACAGAGAATGTTGTTGCAGCAAGAATAAGTAACAAAAAGAATTTAAATTCATCATTTTTAACATAAAATTTAAAGTCTTTTTTTAACAAAAATAAGAAATGTAATCCAAAATTTGTTGCAGATATTAATATGAAAAGAATTGCTATCCCCTCAATTAATGGACTATTAAAATGTCCAAAATTATCGTCATAAATAGAGAACCCACCTATCGAAACAGTACTAAATGAATGAGATATAGCTTCAAAATAATTCATCCCTGCAAGCCAATAAGAAATAGCGCAAAGAATTGTAATTCCTAAATAAAATCTAAGCAGTGATCTTGCTGTCTTTTTAAGCCTTGGAGAAAAACTATTCTCTGCAAAACCAGATGTTTCAGCTTGAAGTATCCTTATTCCACCAGAGGCTGCTGGTATTATTGCAAGAACAACAATTATTAAACCAACACCTCCTGCCCATTGAAGCAACTGTCTATAAATAAGAAGAGACTCCGACAATGAAGAAAGATTAGATATTGTTGTTGAGCCAGTGGTTGTTAGACCAGAGACAGCCTCAAATATCGAATCTGCATAATTCATTCCACTAAAGAAGAACGGAAGAGAAGCTAAAATAGAAATAAAAACCCAACCAAAAAATGTAATTAAAAAACCATCTCTGGGCGTATATATAAATTTTTTTCTTCCGAGAGTAATCTCAATTAAAATTCCATAGATCAAACAACTTATAAAAATTGATAAAAAAATTATTTCCACCTCTGATGCAAAAGCTTGCATAGTTAGAGGCGGCAAAATTACAAACGTTGCAAAAAACAACGTTAAAGGACCTAAGAATCTAATAAATTTTAGAAAACTAATCATTTAAACTTGTTATAAAACTCATCAAAAGCTTTTTTATCCTTGTAAAAAATTATTAGATGGTCTCCCTCAAGAAGTTCTGTTTCTTTATGGGCTATAACCACACTTTCTCCTCTTTGTAGACAGGGAATTTCAATAGAGTCTCCCATCTCTAATTCACTTATTTTTTTTCCTTTTAGACCCTCAGCAAAATTATCAATAGTTATTTCTAAAACTTCTGCTTTTCCTTTTTTAACTTTATGAACATTTGAAACAGAACCTTTTCTTACATATTTTAGAATATATGAAACGGTTATTTGTACAGGCGAAATGATGATGTCTAATTCATTCTTGCCAATCAGGTCAAAGTAGGCGTCATTATTGATGATGGTAATAGTTTTTTTTGCTCCTAATTTTTTTGCCATTAATGAGCACAAAACATTTGTTTCATCATCTTGGGTAACAGCTACATAAACATCACAATCTGCAATACCTTCATTAGCTAAGAAATCTTTATCCGCTGCATCAGCATTTAAAATTAGAACATCATCTAGCAGATCAGAAGCAATCTTGCTTTGTTTTGGATCTTTTTCTATTACCTTTAAGTTAAAGTCATTATTTATTTTAGAAGCCAAGGACATGCCAATATTGCCTGCACCGACAACATAAATATTTTTGTACTTGTCTTCAAGTTTCTGAAGTTCTTGGGTGACATCCTCGATATGTTTTTCATCGGCTATAAAAAAAACCTCATCTCCCTCCAATATAGTTGTATCACCTGTAGGTATTATGAGGTTTTCATCTCTGTAGAGAGCAGGGATACGTGTTTCATAATCAGGCAAGTCGTTATTTAATTCCTTTATTTGNCGNCCAACCAAGATACCNCTTTTTTTTGCGTAGACACTGACAAGCTTAATTTTTTCTTCAGCAAAATCTAAGATTTCAAGAGCACCAGGATGTTTCAAAAGGCTCTTTATTTCATCAGTAATGAGATCCTCAGGATTTATGAAAAAATCAACATGACTTGCAATCTGCTTAGCAATTTTTTTGTATTCAGATCCTTTTAATCTGCAAATTATTTTCTTCACATCAAATTTTGCATGTGCAACTATTGATGCCAAAAGATTTATTTCTTCTGAATCTGTAAGGCAAAGAAGTAAGCTGTTTTCATCTAAATTGCTTTTAGAAAGGGTGTTAGGAGAGGTTGCATTCCCAAGAACTGTTTTAATTCCTTCTTTTGATTTGAGTGGCTCAAGATTAGCTTCATTGTTATCTATTACAACAATGTCATTATCTTCGGTTGATAATTCTGTAGCAACACTGCCACCTATTGAACCACCACCAAGTATGATTATTTTCAAATCAAATTTTCCTTAAGAGGAATTATATCTCTTTTTGAATTAAAGAAATCATTTGATGAAATTACTTTTTTACCTGGAAACTGAACACTTTTTAAATTTATCGCTCCTTTGTTACAGCAAACTATCATGCCATCTTTATTGAAAGAGGAAATTTCCCCTGGATTACCTTTGATAGTTTTAATATTTTCTATGTTTATTACTCTTACTAATTCGTCATTTAATTTAAAATAGCATCCNGGCCACCTTTTGAATGCTAGAAAGTTTCTAAATATCTGAGAAGAATCTATATTCCAATTTATCAACCCTTCTTCTTTTGCAATCTTATCTGCATATGTTGCTTTTTCCTCTTCTTGAGTTTCAGGTATTATTTTTTCTGAACAAATTTCAATAATAGTATTACTCAAATCCATATTGGTAATTTCAACTAACTCTTCCTCTAGAGCATAAATATCTTGGCCATGATTATTTGTAGAAAAAGTTTTATATATTCCTCCTGCATCAAGTTTTTCCTCTATTTTCATAAAACTTACTCCAAAGCTTTTATCACCATTNGCGATAGCTCTTTGCATAGGCGCTGCACCTCGCCATTTCGGTAATANAGAAAAATGAACATTTAAACAGCCATATTTAGGATGTTCCAAGAGCCAGCTTGGTAAAATTTTGCCATAGGCCACAACAATAAGAAGATCTATATTCTGATTAAGAATAATTTTTTTAAAATCATCATCATTTAAGTTCTCAGGCTGGAGAACGTTATATATATCTTTTTTTTCCAAAAACTTAGAACTCTTGAGCTGAGCACCTCTACCAGACTTTTTGTCAGTTTGAGTGAGAATAAAGTTTATTTGGAAATCTTTGTTGGATAATTCCTCAAATATATCGAATGCAATTTCAGGGGTACCTGCAAAAGCTATATTGATCTTTCTATTTTTTTTCATCTTTAAGCTTCAAAAGCTTATCTCTAATTCTATTCCTCTTTAAAGACGATGAATAATCTACTAATAATTTTCCGTTTAGATGATCAATTTCATGCTGTATGCAAAAACCTAATAAACCCTCTGCAGTCAACTCTTTATCTAAGCCATTTAAGTCTTGATATTTTAATTTTATTTTCTTTGCTCTCTTAACTTCCTGCCTAAAAGAGGGAATGGATAAGCAGCCTTCTTCCGATAATTCAAGAGTATCATCTAAAATTTCATAATCAGGATTGATTATGTATAAAGGACTACTTTTGTCCTCAGATAAATCAATTACGATTAATCTTTTATGGATGTCTACTTGAGTTGCCGCTAGCCCTATTCCTTTATCTTCATACATTGTATNCAGCATATCGGATGCCATAGATTTTAATTCATCGTTAAAATCTATGACTGGTTCAGCAGTTTTTCTTAACCTTGGGTCAGGAAATGTTAATATATTTAACTTATTCATTTTTGTTATTATTAATATTATATGGACGAAATTAAAGTTTCTGTAATTCTTGGTTCTGATTCAGATGTTGAATTAGGAAAAGCTGCTATTAATTCCTTGAAAGATTTCTCAATTCCTTGTGAATTAAAAGTCATTTCTGCCCACCGCTCTCCTGATGTGTTAGTAGAGTATTTGAAAAATTCAAAAGATAGAGGCTGTAAGGTTTATATAGGAATCGCCGGTATGGCAGCACATTTGGCTGGGGCTATAGCCGCACATTCATCAAGTCCAGTTTTAGGAGTTCCATCAGCAAATAGTTCGTTGAATGGCTTGGATGCTATCTTATCCACATTACAAATGCCTGCAGGTGTACCAGTAGCAACTTTTGCAGCTGGTAAGGCTGGCGCAACAAATGCTGGAATTTTTGCTGCACAGATGTTGGCAGCCAGCGATGATGATTTAGCAGAAAAAATTAACTCTTTTAAAGCAGAGTTAAGAGAGAAAACTATTCTCAAAGATAAAAATCTTGATAGAGACTGACAAGATATCTTTAGCAGCGAGTTGGATTAAAGAGAAAAAAATCATTGCCTATCCAACAGAGGGAGTTTGGGGCATTGGCTGCATTAACAATGAATCTGTAATATCAAAATTAAGTGAAATTAAACAAAGACCTAAAGATAAAAAATACATTTTACTTTTTAAAAGTGTTGACGATTTAAGGAAAAAATTTGATGTGAAAAAAGATTACATCAAACAAATAAAGGATCTTTCAAATAGTTTCACAACAATCATTGTTCCTTTAAATGAAAATAACAGTATTGCAGTCAGAATTCCAAAAATAGAAATTCTTCAAGATTTACTTGAAGAGGTTGGTGAAGAAATTGTTTCTACATCAGCAAACATATCATCTTTAAGTGTTTGTAAAAATGTTGAACAAATTAAAACAGTTTTTTCTAATAAAATTTTTGGTATTCTTAACCTCCCTTTAGGTGGAGAAAATAGATCATCAAGAATTTATGATTTAAAGACAGATGCATATGTTAGATAAAATAGCAGAAAACTTTCAAGAGATTCATCAATCACTGGTAGATAACTTTTATCGTTATGAACAAAAAGAAAAAATTATTGTTGATAAATGGGAAAAAGAGTCTCTAGGTCATGGCATTTCAGTTGTTGTAGATTGCGGCAAATTTTTTGATAAAGCGGGAATCAATTTCTCACAAATTTCTGGCAATTCTTTACCCAGATCATCTGTTGGAAGTGAGGGGTATAAAGATGCTCCATATTTTGCGACTGGAGTTTCAGTTGTCTTTCATCCCAAAAACCCAAATATACCAACTTCGCACTTGAATGTAAGGTACTTTGCGACTTTCAATCAGAATAATGAAATTAATGAAGATTGGTTTGGGGGAGGTTTTGACCTAACACCTTACGTTCCATTTAAAGAAGATTGTAAATCTTGGCATCAGCAAGCCCAAATTGCATCAAAAAATAAATATCAAGAATGGAAAAATAATTGCGATGATTATTTCTATTTAAAACATAGAAATGAGCATAGGGGCATTGGCGGTATTTTTTATGAAAAACAAACATTTGAAAAACCTGAACAAGGATTAGAATTGTCCAAAAGTGTTGCAGAGTCCTTTTTAAATGGATATAGCAATATTTTAGATAAAAGAAAAAATCTTGAGTTTACAGAAAGACAAAAAGAGTTTCAGATATTTAGAAGGGGAAGGTATGTAGAATTTAATCTTTTATATGACAGAGGAACTTTGTTTGGACTTCAATCTGGGGGAAGAATAGAGTCAATTTTAATGTCTCTCCCAAGTGAAGTTTCATGGCGCTATAAATTTGATCAAAATCTTAATAGTGAAGAGCAAAACCTTTATAACTTAATATCGAAAAAGCATAAATGGATATGAAATATAAACTTGGAGTTCTCGGCAAGGGGATTTCCTATTCATTATCACCCGAAATTCATAATTTCTTTTCTAAACAATGCAATATTGATATTGAATATAAAATTTATGATATAGAAAAAGACTCATTGTCTTTTATAGAAAATTTTTTTAAAAATGGTGGACACGGCTTAAATATAACCCAACCATTTAAAGAAGAAGTAGGAGGCTTTTATAATGCGCCACCTTCAAACATTCTCTACAAAATTAATAATGAGGTAAAAGCTGATTCAGTTGATGCCGAGGGACTCTGCGCTGATTTATCAAAAAAAAATATTAAGGTAAATTCTGGGACAAGAATTTTATTACTTGGATTAGGTGGTGCAGGAATCTCAATAATTAATTCTTCAATATTTAGAAAATGTAATTTTGTGGTGTGGAATAGATCCAAGAATAAATACAAAAATATTCAGAGAGATTTTTTAGAATTCAAAAATAATTATGATGAAAAAATTGACCTCATAATTTCATGCGTTTCAGAAATAAATAATGAAATTTCTAAGATCATTTTGAACACAAATCTTCAAGAATTTGCACACATATATGATATTAATTATAGAAACGAAACAAACACACATTACAAGAAAATTTCTTTGAAAAAAAATGTTAGTTTTAATTCAGGTGAAGGTATGTTGGTTGAGCAAGCTGCACTTTCATGGAGTAGATGGTTTGGTGATAAACCTGAAACTTCCGATGTTAAAGCAAAAATAGAAAATGGAAGGTTATAAATTTATTGCTGGAGCTATATGTCCCTCTTGTAAAGAGCAGGATAGCATAGTTCTTAAAGATGATGATTCTGAAGTTAAATGTATTTCATGTAATTATTTTGAGCTTAGGGATGATAAAGATCTTGGATCTATTAAAATAATGGATGATTAGAAGTGACTATTAGTATCGTTTATTACTCGACATAAGAGATATTTATAGTAATATATGCGTAAATGAGGAACAAGTTAGGGCTTTTCTTATTATCAATAACATCTTTTTACACATCAGCTGATTGGCTAGATGTGAATATGCCCGTGGGCGTAACCGACATCAGCAAAGAGGTCTTTGACCTTCACATGGCTATATTTTTCGTTACAGTTGCTATAGGCGTAATTGTTTTTGGTTTNATGTTTTACTCCATGTGGCGCTATAGNAGAAGTAATAATAAAAAACCNGCNAAATTCAAAGAAAATCANAAACTTGAAATACTNTGGACAGTGATACCAACTTTAATTCTTGTTGCAATGGCTGTGCCAGCTTCTATTACATTGAAGAAAATATATGATCATGAAGCTGAAGAAGGTGGTATGGACATTCAAGTAGTTGGCTGGCAATGGAAATGGCAATATAAGTATTTAGATGAGCAGGTAGGCAATAAGCCTTTAAGTTTTTTTGCTAACTTAACTACTCCTCCAGATCAGTATGAATACAACAGAGTAGAAAAAGGTGAGAATTATTTGCTTGAAGTTGATGAAGAAGTAGTAGTGCCAGTAAATACACCAATAAGATTTCTAATTACAAGTAATGATGTTATNCATTCATGGTACATGAGTGACTTTGCTGTTAAGCAAGATGCTATACCAGGNTTTATAAATGTTGCAAAAACNACAATTAACGAACCTGGCATTTANAGAGGAAATTGCACAGAACTTTGTGGTGAAAGGCATGCNTATATGCCAATAGTNGTGCGTGCAGTTACNAAAGAAGANTANGATGAATGGGTTGCAGAAAAAAGAGAAGCAATGGAGCAACTAGCTTTTTTAACAGAAAAAGAATGGACNGCTGATGAGCTGTATGCTCAAGGCGAAGAAATATATAAAACTCGTTGTGCAGCATGTCATCAAGTGAATGGAGCAGGAATTACAGGTTTTTATCCTGCATTGGCTGGCAGTGATGTTGTAATGAATGATAAGACAGGTCAAATAGAAATCCTNATGGAAGGCATTAGAGGGAGTCAAATGCAATCTTTTGCNGAGCAGCTTAATGAAGTTGACATGGCAGCGGTAATAACTTTCACAAGNTTAGCTTGGAATAATGATAAACAAGGCGATGGNACAATTGTTGTTCCNAAAGACATTGTTGATTATAAAAAAGGAGATTTATAGGAGTAATTATGAGTGCAGTAATTGAGAATCACGAACATGACCATCATGGACCCCAAAAAGGGATCTTAAGGTGGCTTTTCACAACCAATCATAAAGATATTGGAACACTTTACCTATGGTTTAGTTTTCTTATGTTTTTAACAGGTGGTGCCATGGCTATGGGGATAAGAGCCGAGCTCTTTGAACCAGGATTGCAGCTTATGGATCCAATTAGGTACAACCAACTAGTTACTATGCACGGACTGATAATGATATTTGGTGCAGTGATGCCAGCATTTGTGGGTTTAGCAAACTGGCTTATTCCTATGCAAATTGGAGCACCAGATATGGCTTTGCCAAGAATGAATAATCTAAGTTTCTGGCTACTTCCTTCAGCGTTTATAATTCTCCTTTCAACTGCTTTTATGGAGGGAGGCATGCCTGGTTTTGGTTGGACTTTCTACGCACCTTTATCAACAAATTACCCCAATATCGCTTACTTTGTGTTTGCCGTTCACATAATGGGAATTTCTTCAATAATGGGTTCAATTAATGTAATTGTCACAATTATGAATATGAGGGCACCTGGAATGACATTAATGCAAATGCCGTTGTTCGTATGGTCTTGGTTAATAACAGCATATTTGCTTATAGCTGTTATGCCAGTTCTAGCTGGTGCAGTGACAATGCTATTAATGGATGCATATTTTGGAACATCATTCTTCGATGCTGCAGGTGGAGGAGATCCGGTTTTATTTCAGCACGTCTTTTGGTTTTTTGGCCACCCTGAAGTTTATATTATGATTCTTCCTGCATTTGGAATTACTTCTCATATTATTTCCACTTTCTCAAGAAAGCCTTTGTTNGGACATTCATCAATGGTTTATGCAATGGTTTCGATTGCTGTACTTTCATTTGTAGTTTGGGCTCACCATATGTTNACAGTTGGAATGCCACTCGCTGCAGAATTATTTTTTATGTGGGCAACAATGATCATTGCTATTCCTACCGGTGTTAAAGTTTTTAACTGGGTTGCAACTATTTTTAAAGGATCAATAACTTATGAAACACCTATGCTATTTGCAATAGCTTTTGTTGTTTTATTTACAATAGGAGGTCTATCTGGTCTCATGTTGGCGATCACACCCGCTGATTTTCAATACCATGACACTTATTTTGTTGTAGCACACTTTCATTATGTGTTGGTACCAGGAGCTATTTTTTCAATAATGGCTGCTGTATATTATTGGCTCCCAAAATGGACAGGAAATATGTATGACGAAAAAATGGGCAAGCTTCATTTTTGGCTATCATTTATTGGTGTTAATGTAACTTTCTTCCCGCAACACTTTGTAGGTTTAGCTGGAATGCCTAGAAGATATGCTGACTACGCTTTACAGTTTGCAGAATGGAATGCAGTTTCATCGATTGGAGCATTTCTNTTTGGTTTATCNCAGCTACTTTTCCTNTANATTGTTATNAAGGCTGTTTTTGCAGGNAAAAAAGCAACTGCACANGTTTGGGATGGNGCAGAAGGANTAGAGTGGACTGTAGATTCTCCTGCTCCGTATCATACATTTGAAACCCCACCAAAAGTAAATGGCTAAGAATAATNTTTCAAGCANAATATTTNTTTANTTAGTTTCAGCTGTAATTTTTATGTTCTTTTTTTCTTTTATGCTNGTNCCTCTTTACAATGTNTTTTGTGAGGTTACAGGTCTAAATGGAAAAATATATGGTCCATCATCTTTTTTTGTAAAAGANGAGGNAGAAAAAAAAGATTCTAGAGAAATAAGAATAAAGTTTTTAAGTCAAGTTAATGAATCAGCGCCTGTTAATTTCTTCCCCTCTTCTAATGAGGTGAGGGTGTGGACTGATAAGGTTAGCAAAACATCATATATTGCAGAAAACACTACTGACAAACAATTAACTCTAACTATAATTCCATCAGTGTCACCTGGTTTAGCTGCAGAAAATGTAAAAAAAATTCAATGTTTTTGTTTTGAAGAGCAGGTTCTAATGCCTTATGAGAGGCAAGAATGGCCAGTTAGATTTTATGTAAGTTCTGAAGTAGGAGATAACGTAAATGATATATATCTATCCTATACACTCTTTGAAACAGATCGTGTTTTAACAGACAATATGAATCATGGAAAGTAAGACTGACAATTTTCAAAAATATTATGTTCCTGAGAAAAGTGCTATTCCAATAATTTTTGCAGTTTCCGTTTTTTTTGCTGGGTTTGGCGCTGCTAACGCAATTACTGGCAATGGTTCCACAATGCTTCTTCTTGGTATGTTAGCTGTAGTTATTACTATGTCTTTCTGGTTTTCTGTTGTTATGAAAGAGTCAAAAGCTGGACTTGATACACCACAATTAAATAATTCTTATGTATTTGGAATGGGATGGTTTATTTTTTCAGANGTAATGTTTTTCTTNGCNTTTTTTGGTGCATTATTCTACATAAGACAGTTTGCAGTACCATGGCTTGGAGGTGAGGGAGAAAANGGCCTTGCTGGAGAATTATTATGGCCAGAATTTGAGGCAACNTGGCCACCNATGATAACTCCTGAGCANAGCATTATGGGNGATCAGGCAGTAACAAAAGGACCTGATGAATCTATGTATCTACACGGCATAAGTGGAATAATTAAGTGGCTTCCTTTATGGAATACAATCGTTCTTCTAAGTTCAAGCGGAACTGTTCACTTTGCACACATCGCACTTAAAGAGAACAACAGAAAAAGATTTAACTTTTGGTTAGGTATTACTGTGTGCTTAGCATTTATTTTTGTAATTCTCCAAGCAGCAGAATACTATGAGGCCTATGCTCATCTGGGATTAACTCTAAATTCTGGAGTGTATGGGACAACTTTTTTTATGCTAACTGGATTTCATGGAATGCATGTTTTGATCGGTGGGATCTTTCTTTTAACTCANCTATTTAGGTCAACAGGGTTCAAACATTTTACAGAAAAAGAACATTTTGGCTTTGAAGCAGCTTCATGGTATTGGCATTTTGTTGATGTTGTTTGGGTTTGCTTATTTTTATTTGTTTATATTATTTAACCCCAGGGCGCATTATTGCCAAGTTGACCTGTAAAAATCCCATAAGTTATGAGTATTAATATGATGGCACCAAGAGTCACTCTAAACCCAAGCCCATACATTATGCGTTTCTTTTTAGGATTACCCTTATCAATAAAAAGAAAAACAAGACTCGAGAAGAGACTTATTAGCACAAGAACAACTAGAATAATTATTACAGTTTTAAGCACACTATCATTTTAACAGATGCATAAATTTAAATTCAGAATACTATTCTTTTCTTTAGTTTTTTTTCCNATCACAATTTTGCTTGGAATTTGGCAGATAAATAGAGCGGACGAAAAAAATAACATCATGGATCAATACGCAGAGCTTATTAAAAAACCACCTATTCAACTGGCAAATTCATACCAATATAGTAACTGGGAGCCCGTATATGGAGAAGGCGTTTATCTAGATGAGATTATTTATGAGGATAATGCAATAAGCAATGGTAAGGCNGGATATAAGGTTTACCATTTATTTGAACTAGTTACTGGAGAAAGTATATTTGTTAATAGAGGATTTATTGAGAGAAAGCCANTGAAGAACGATCTTCCAGAGGTTTCAGTGCCTGAAGGGCTTTTCTTTATACAAGGCAATGTANTNCTTAAGCAAAAGAATGCCTTNGCGAAAGAAATAAANGAAAGCGATTCCAGAATTATTCAAGAATTTAATCTTGCAAATATTAAACGCAAAAGAGGACTAGAAGATAAAAAAATTTATGATTTCTTGTTTAATTTAGCTCCATCAGACCCATTTATGCTTGTACCAATTGAAAAGCCAATAAGCATGAGTGCAAGNAAGCACATAGGATATGCAATTCAGTGGTTTGGCTTAAGTGTTGTTTTAGTTGTAATGACGCTAATTGCGTTTTTAAAAAAGAATGAATAAAGGAATAGGTTTAGCATTAGTTATTTTAATTACCCCTTTGGTGGTAATTACTGCTTCTACGCTTACTTTTTACTTGGGTTATAAACCGACAAGCACTTCAAATAATGGAGAATTGATTGTGCCACCCCTCGAAACAAATCTTTTTAAACTTGAAAATATTAATGGAGATTCTTTCAGCTTCAGAAAGGGAAAATGGTACCTAGTTTATTTTGATAACTTTAATGATTTAGAAGCCTCAGAAGAAAAATTGAAATTTGCCTTCAGCATCAATACAACTCTTGGCAGAAAAATGAATAGACTTAAACGAGTTGTTGTATTAAGAGAAGATTTCAATTCTAAATCAATTAATAACTTATCTGCAAAATTTCCAAATGTTTTTTTTGTTAAAGATATTGATCGAGAATTTGAGGATTTGCTTTTGAATGCTGGTATGAACCCTTTTGAAAATCAATCTCTATTTCTGTTAGATGATTTTTCTTTTGTAATGGAGGAGTTTAATAAAGAGCTTGATTTTAAAGAAGTATTTGAGGACATAAAAACTTTATTATGAATATTTTTACAACAAAAATTTTATCAATTTTAGGAGTTTTTCTTGCTTTTATTGTTATTGGTCTTGGAGCTTGGACCCGTTTAGCAGATGCTGGACTTGGCTGTCCTGACTGGCCTGGATGTTATGGGTTTATAACTTTTCCAACTACTAGTCAGGAAATTGAAATGGCAGAACAATTGTATCCGGATTCTCCTGTTGAAATTGACAAAATAATTCCTGAAGTAGTGCATAGATATTTTGCTGCTTCTCTGGGTCTTCTCGCTATTTTTCTACTTTTTATATCTATTAAAGAAAAAAAACATATCCTTACTTCATCTCTGTTGCTTGCAATAATCATAGGCCAAGGAATATTTGGTTATCTAACTGTGAGCTTAAAACTACATCCTTTAATAGTCACCACACATCTTTTTGGAGCAATGATAACTACATCAATTTTTCTTGTTATTTTTTTAAGGTCACTCAAACTTCAGCACAACTTCGAAATTCTTAAAGCAAACAGACATTTAATAATGATTGGTTTTGTTTTAATTATTTTTCAAATTTTTTTAGGAGCATGGACATCAACAAATTATGCTGCGAGAGCCTGCTTAGATCTACCATATTGCCAAGGCGAATTAATACCTAATACAAATTTCAAAGAAGCTTTTAATCTATTTCAAACTATTGGNCCTAATTACTTATTNGGACAAATGAGCAATGAAGCTAGGGTTGCAATTCACATNACACATAGAATNGGNGCAATAGTTGTTTTTTTATATTCTCTTTTTCTTATNTTTAAATTGAAATCAAAAGAAACCTTACCTGTGTTAGGAGCTTTTGGTGCAATTCTTTTTCTTCAAGTTTTCTTGGGCATAAACAACGTTTTGAGCCATTTACCTTTGTGGAATGCTGTAGCCCATAATATTTTTGGCGTTATGTTGTTTCTGTGCATGATTGTTATTATGTATTTGAGTTATAGAAAAGTTGATGCAGCTAAATAGATATCTTGATCTTTGTAAACCAAAGATTGTTCTTCTTTTAACACTAACAGCGTTAGTGGGGATGATGCTCTCAACAAATTTCTATAATGACGTCATTTCAGGTCTTGCAAGCTTACTTGGATTTGCATTCTTAGCAGCCTCATCGGCAGCTTTAAATCAAATTTTTGATAAAGAAACTGATAAAAATATGCAGAGGACAAAAAATAGACCTTTAGCATCAGGAAACATTACTTTGTTAAATGCTTTAATTTTTACATCTATACTTTTATTTCTTGGTTCATCTCTTATGCTCTATTTCTCCAATATTTTGACATTACTAATAACTACTTTCGGTTTCATTTTTTATAGTTTGATTTACACAATTTATTTGAAATGGGCGACTCCGCAAAATATTGTTATAGGAGGATTATCAGGAGCTTTACCTCCTTTAATAGGATGGACAGCAGTGGCAAATGAAATTTCATTACTACCACTAACACTTGTTTTAATTATTTTTCTTTGGACTCCTCCTCACTTTTGGCCTTTAGCAATAGATCGAATTGATGAATACAAAAAAGAGGGTGTTCCAATGATGCCAATTGCTAAAGGTGTGGCAAGAACAAAAATTGAAATGGTAATTTATGCTGTTCTGCTATTTGGTGCATCGCTTGCTCCATTTCTTTATGGGCTTACTGGAATTTTCTACTTAGTTTCAACAACTTTATTGAACATTTATTTTATTTATTTATGTGTTGCGTACCTTAATGATCGAGAAAATGTACTTTCTATGAAAATTTTTAATTTTTCTGTTAAGTATATGTTTTTGTTTTTTTTAGCAACTTATATCGACTTCTTATTAATGCTGTATGTCTAAAAATAAACTTACAATTTTATTATTTGCCATTGTTATTGCNCTAACCTCTTATTCATTTTGGCGAATAAGCNTACCTAGAGTGCTATCTATCGAAGAGATGAAGGTAAATGGGTTCTATAAGTATGGTGATTCGCAAGAAGTAAGAGAATTTGAGCTGAAAGATCACAATAATAATATTTTCACTAAAAAAAATTTAAAGAATCATGACATAAACTTCATATATTTTGGATATACCACGTGCCCGACTGAGTGTCCGGTAATGATGTCTGTAATGAGACAGCTTTTCGAAAAAATTGATACAGATGATATTGCATTTTATTTAATAAGCTTTGATCCAGAAGTTGATACCATTGATCGGCTAAAGAGATACGTAACTGCATTTAATGAGGATTTTATTGGAGTGTCTGGTGAGCAGTCAGAAGTTTTGAAATTAGGCTACCAGCTTGGAATAGAAAAATTAGAACCCATGCAAAATCATATGAGTCAAAGAGTAATTTCGCATACTAATCATTTAGTTCTTGTAGATGATAATGCAAATATTATGGGGATATTTAAGGGGCCATTTGACAGTAGAGCTATGTCATTAGTAACTAAGTCTTTATTACAGACAAATTAAATTCATATAAAATTCACATTAATGATCTAAAAATTTATAAAAATAGTTTTATTATTAAATATGGAGGAAATATGAGAATTATTAATTTATTTATTTTATCTTTTATTCTTTTACCACTTTCGGCTGATGATCATAAAGTTATGCCTGGTGGTGAGGTAGGAGAATTTCACTATATAAAAGCAAAAAATCCATTAGCAATTGTTGCAGCAACTGATAAGTTCATTGCTTCTGATTGTGGGCAGAAATGGCAAGCAAAATCTCGAGGGTTAGTGTTAATGCAGCTGGATGGCTCAGGCATGTCACACTTTTTTTATTCAGGTTTTGATGACTATGAAAGCATGAATGAAGCAATTCAATTAGCAAGTAGTTGTGCAGCAGGTCTTGAATTTGTTCAGGCAATTGGTGACGCCTCACATGGAGAATATTATTTCAATAGAATTGGCGAACTTTCACTTCAAAAAGGCGATTGGACAAAAGATAGCGTTTTCTTGAAGTATGACCTTTTTGTTGATCCAATGAAAAGGGGCGATTATGCAAAGGCTTGGAGTTCATTAGTTGAGAGCCAAGACACTCCTGGTTCATCAGGACTTGTAACTCATGTTACTGGTAATGGTCGTGTATCACATTTTGCATTTAATGGCGGCCCATCAATACCAGAATTGATGTCAGGATCTGAAGATACCTTTAGCAGTAAAGAGTTTCTGGAATTTGCAGCTGAAGTTGATGAATACAGAACTGTTGTTAATGTAATGATGGTTACGCCTGTAAAAGCTTGGGTTAAAGAGTAAATCTTAAGAGGTCCTGTTTAGCAGGGCCTTTTATTCATTTGTAAGAACTACTTTTCCTATTACACCTCTATTTCCAATAAGATTTATTGCTTCAACGGCTCTCTCCATTGGAAATGTTTTTGAAACTAGAGGTTTAATTTCACCATCTTTAAGCATTTGATTAATCTCATTTAGGTTTTTAGCATTTAAATCAGGCTCACGCCCAGTAAAAGCACCCCAAAAAACTCCAACTAATGAAGCCCCTTTCAAAAGTGAAAGATTTATAGGCAATTTAGGTATCTGTCCAGCTGCAAAACCAACCACTAAATATCTTCCCTTCCAACCAATGGACCTAAATGCTGGTTCTGTGTAACAGTCACCAATTGGGTCATAAATAATATCAAATCCACCTTTTAGACTTTTTGACTTAAGCTCTAATGATAGTTTTTTTGATTCATCTTTATCTTTGGGACCCTCTCCATATATAACAACATCGGCAGCACCATAATCACGACAAATTTGAGCCTTTTCTTCGTTTGATACACCTGCAACAACTCTTGCTCCTTTCGCAACTGCAATATCTACAGCAGCTAATCCCACGCCACCAGATGCTCCTAATACTAGTAATTCATCATCTTTCTTGAGTTCACCTCTTTGCATAAGGGCATGATAGCTGGTGCCATATGCCATTTGGTATGATGCAGCCATTTCGAAAGATGTGTCTTCTTCAATTGCAAAAGTCCCAAGTTCATGCATACAAATCTCTTCAGCAAAAGCTCCATAAGCAGACATAAAATAAACACGATCACCCTCTTTAAATTTTGTTACATTTTTTCCAATTTTTTTAATTACGCCTGCTCCCTCATTCCCTGGTGCAAAAGGAAATTCAGGCTTAAATTGATAAAGGCCTTGAACAATTAAATAGTCAGGGAAGTTAAGAGCTGCAGCCTTAACTGATATTAGTACTTCATCGTCCCCAGGCTCAGGAGAGTCAATATTCTCCCAAACAAGATTTTCAACTGGACCGAATTCTTTACAATGCAGAATTTTCAATTGATTTCCCCTCTATAGTTTTCTAAAAAAGTTTCAAAATCTATCTTATCTTTATTTTGCTGATCTAAGTATTCTTTTTTGGATGTTTTAGCCTCTAAGGACATCTTTTTTGAAAATTCTTTCGAAAGATTTAAATTCTGTTTTTTTGATTTGGAACTTATAAAATTCACGATTGAATTATTTGATAAATCATCAATAATCTGAGTGGATAGTGGCACTTCATTTCTTNTATAAAATTCTTTAAACATATTTTTATGGTTCTCTTTTAAACCAATTNCGTTTGATAGGCTTTCAAGTGATTCTAATAATTCTTGTGTTAATNCNTTNATATTTTTTTCTGCATCACCCTTCTCAAAACTGCAAATCAAATTACAGTCCTGACCAGATTCAGAGGCTCGCCTTATATTTTCTTTGATCTTNATTTCTTCGANAGGATCNATTTTTTCATNACCACANAAAATGCAATANATTGACAAAAGTTCAAGAAACTCAATTTCAATTTGNGATATTCCATAAGCTGTNTAAGGNTTTAAATCTATAGATCGNAACTCAAGATACTTTATTCCCCCTTTTTTTAACTGATTATATTGACGCTCATTTGTTGTAAATTCTCCCTTTGGTCTTATGTGATTATAGAGTTCACTCTCCATTTGAATTGTCCCATTATTTATTTGTTTTGGATTTGCTAGTTCAATTTCAATTTCTTTAAATCTTTTATTCGGAACATTTATGTAGTACTTAATTATTTCGAGATAATCTTTTAGTGAATTGAAATTAATAAATTTCTGCTCTTGCTCCTCTGAGTAATATCCTAATTTACTTACTCGCAAAGANGTAGCTTTGGGTAAATAACAGTCTGTTCTATTAAGAAATTCTGCATTTATATCTCTATCCTTAATAAAAGATTTGTGAGCAACAGGAGATGCCCCTATAACCCTCAAAACCTGGGGAAAAATACGAAGAAAATTTCTGCATGCGCAGAGATAAATCTCATCTTTGTCTCCACCAAGAGAATCAATAACCGAGCTTGAGAAAGATATATTAAAGTGAATGCCTGCTGTACTTTGCATCTTATCTCCATATCTATTTCTTAAACCCAACCTGTAAAGATAGGCCAATTTTGATTTATTTATATCACCAGAAGGTGGAAGAGTAATGTACTTTTTCTTAAACTTCGGCGGCATTGAATAATTCCACAAAAAATCATCCTCAATTTGCTGCTCTAAATACAAATGAAGATCTTTTAGAAATTTAAATAATTCCAGATTATCCTCAAAAGGAGGCGTAACAATTTCAAAGTGAGGCTCTGAATAATCAAGTGTAATGTATTTATTAAAATGATGACTGCCTAGATTACTAGGAAATTTGTTGCCTGAAATTTTGCCTTCTATATCTGTTCGAAGATTTTCTTTCTCTAACCCTTTATATGTCTTTTTATCAGATGCTAAGAAAGCTTTAACTTTATCTCGGTTGATTGCAACCATGAAATAATAATACTTATTATTTTGGACCAGAAGCAAGAATCTCTTCGCTTACTTCAAATTTTTTGATGTTATCTTTAAATCTTTGTGCTAATTTTTCTGCTTCAGAGTCATACATATCTTTATCTTCCCATGCCTCTCTTGGGTTTAGATATTTTTCATCTACTCCAGATATTTTATTCGGAATTGTTAAATTTAAAGATTCCATATGATAAGTATCACTATGATCAATGGCATTATCTTGTATTGCTGAAATAATTGCTCTAGTTACAGGAATAGGGAATCTTTTTCCTACTTCATATCCTCCTCCTGTCCAGCCAGTATTTACAAGATAAACTTTTGTATCCATTTTCTCGATTCTTTTGATTAGCAAATCTGCATATACGCCAGCTGGTCTTGGAAAAAAAGGAGCTCCAAAGCAAGTTGAAAAAGTGAAATCCATGGACTTTGTACTTCCCACTTCGGTAGAGCCCACTTTAGCGGTATAGCCACTCAAGAAATGATAAGCAGCTGAAGTTTTGTTAAGTATGCTTACCGGCGGTAACACTCCTGATAAATCACAAGTTAAGAAAATAATATTATCTGGCTCTATTCCTTCATTTTCTGGAACGCTATTTTCAATAAATTCTCTTGGATAGCAGCATCTTGTATTTTCTGTATATTTATCACTATCATAGTCAGGGTTNCCTTGAGCATCGGTATCAACATTTTCTAAAACACTCCCAAACTTAATTGCATCCCAAATCAATGGTTCATTTTCTCTGGAAAGTTTTATGCACTTAGCATAACAACCACCCTCAAAATTAAAGACTGTTCCATCTCCCCATCCATGCTCATCATCTCCGATTAGTGAACACTTGGGATCTGCAGATAGTGTCGTTTTGCCTGTTCCAGATAAACCAAAAAATAATGTTGTACGTCCATCTGAGGTTTGATTTGCTGAGCAGTGCATAGGAAGAACATTTTTTTCAGGTAATAGAAAGTTTTGCACAGAAAACATAGACTTTTTAATTTCACCAGCATATTTCATACCAGCAATCAAAACTCTTCTTTTATGAAAATTGATTATCACACAACCATCAGAATTAGTTTTATCAACTTCAGGATCACAAACAAAATCAGGTGCTGAAATTAACTGCCAAACTTCTTTATTTTCGGAGTTATATTTATCAGGAACAATAAAGATTAATTTTGAAAAGAGAGAATGCCACGCTTTTTCACATTTTACTTCTACTGGAATATAGTGATCTTTATTTGAACCAACATGAACTTCTGTTTTATAGTGTTTTTTATTACTTAGATAATCTGAAACTTTATCCCATAGATTATTAAAATCATCTGAATTAAAAGGTTGGTTGACGTTACCCCATTCAATTTTATCTCTAGTGCTAGCTTCTTCTACAATAAATCTATCTTTTGGACTTCTTCCAGTCCTACTTCCAGTTAAGGCAAGAAATGCGCCGTTGCTGACAAGTTTTCCTTCATCATTAGCAACAGCCTCTTCAATAAGTTTAGAATTAGATAAAATTTGTTCTTTTGACATTAAAGGTAGCCCAATACTTATTTAGTCATGTTTGTAAAAATTAAAAGGTATCTTAACAGTATTAATAAAATCATTGAAGCAAAATAGATAGTCGACCATTCGGCAATATTTAAAGATAAAAACGTCCAAACTTCTTCTGCACACTTGCTGCTACCAATGAAGATTTTTTGAATACCTTCAAAAAATGGATAAATATTAAATATCACATCAAAGGGCATGTCACATAAGCCATCAGGCAGTTGATCCTTAGGCAAATTTTGTAGATATATTTGTCTACTTCCTGCTGATAGACCTATAGTCAAAGCTAAAATTCCAAGAATATCAAAATAAGTTTTTAATATCGGCGTTAACACCTTAATCAGAAAAATTACAAAAACAGTTCTAGCTGTGTAAGATTGAATTAAACATAGATTACACGGCGTAAGGCCCTCTATATTTTCAAGATAATATTGACTTAGAACAACAAATCCCGAGCAAAAAGTAATAAAAAAATCTAAATAGTTTTGAAAAAATGCTTTCACAATTAAGTATTATATATACTTCTATGGATTTTCAACCGAACGTTATTCTAATAGATGGAACCTCATACATTTATCGAGCATTCCATGCATTGCCACCTTTAACTACATCAGCTGGGAAACCTACTGGAGCAACTAGAGGATTTGCAGCAATGTTGAACAAATTAATAAAAACGTACCCTGAAATACCTATGGTTATGGTTTTTGATGCAAAGGGAAAAAATTTTAGAAATGATTATTATGAAAAATATAAAGCAAATAGACCTCCAATGCCTAATGAACTTAGACATCAGATTGAGGATATAAAAAAATTATGTGGACTATTTAATTTTACTGTACAGGAAGTTGAAGACGTTGAAGCAGATGACGTTATCGCTACTTTAGTTTCTAATTTTTCTGAAGATAAAATTTTAATATCTTCTCCAGATAAAGATCTAACTCAACTAGTGAATGAAAATGTGATTCAACATAATTCAATGAGTGATATTTTCTTTGATGAAAATGGTGTTAAAGAAAAATTTGGAGTTTTCCCAAATAAGGTTGCTGAATTACTTGCTCTAGTAGGAGATAAATCAGATAACATCCCAGGAATTACAAAAGTGGGAGAAAAAACTGCCGCTAAATGGCTTAATGAATATGGAAGTTTAGATGAAGTTATTAAAAATGCTGAAAATATCACGGGAAAAGTTGGTGAAAATCTTAGAGAGGAAAAAAATGTTTTACAGAGAAATTTCTTTTTGGTCAGCTTAAAAAATGATATTAATTTAGGACTTCAAAAAAGTGATATCTCAATTCCAAAAGCAAATAGTAGCGGGCTACAAGAATTTTATAGGGGTTTAGAGTTCAATACATTTATTGAACATGAGGACAATAAAAGTGCAGGTGTAGAGTACAAGTCTGTAAAATCTCTTGAGGAGCTAGAGAGGCTTTCATCTCAATTTCATAATTGCGATTACTTTAGCTTTGATACTGAAACAACATCATTGGATGTAAATATTGCACAAATAGTTGGTTTTTCTTTTTGCTTTGAATCTGGAAAAGCTTTTTATGTACCTTTAGAACATAATGAGAGCACTGATCTTTCAAAGGATGTTGGAATAAAATGGTTAAAAGAAATCCTTCCTAAAAACTCATCAAAGCTTATAGGGCAGAATTTAAAATATGATTTAGCAGTTCTTTCAAAAGAAGGAATTTACCTAGAGTCCTTTCTTGCTGATACGATGCTTATGTCATACGTATTAAACAGCACTGCATCAAGACATAACCTAGATGCACTTTCTGAGTATTATCTTAATTTTAAAACTATTAAATATGAGGATGTAATAGGAAAAGGAGCAAAGAAATATAAATCATTTGCTGATGTGCCAATTAAAGAAGCAACAAATTATGCTGCNGAAGATGCTGATATAACTTTGCGGTTATATGAAAANTTGTCTGATCTGCTTGATGAAGNAGCTCAAGANATTTTAAAAAANATGGAATACCCATTATTAANTGTTTTAATGCAAATGGAGAAAGATGGAGCACGTGTAGACACAGGACATCTAAAAAAATTATCAAATAATTTTGGTGATCAACTTATGAAATTAGCAAAAAAAATACATGATGCTTCCGGCTCCGTCTTTAATATTGATTCGCCAAAACAACTTAGCGAAGTACTTTTCGAAAAACTAAAAATTGAAACAAAAGGTCTTAAAAAAACTAGCACAGGATACTACTCAACATCAGAGAGCGTGTTACAAAAATTAGCTAACGAAAATCCTATTGTCAAAGATATTCTTAATTACAGGTCATTGGCAAAACTTAAAAGCACTTATACAGATAAGCTGTCCGAAATTTGTGATGCTTCTTCCAGAGTTCATACGTCCTACCAGCAAGCTGTAACATCAACAGGAAGACTATCNTCTTCAGAACCTAATCTTCAAAATATACCTATTAGAACTNCAGANGGAGTGACAATANGAGAAGCTTTTGTGGCTTCAGANGGCAAAAANATTCTAGCAATGGACTACTCACAAATCGAATTAAGACTTATGGCACATTATTCCAAAGATCAAATTATGCTAGATTCTTTTAAAAATAACGAGGACATTCATAAAAGAACAGCATCAGAGGTTTTCTCAGTTGAAATGGAAAATGTAACAGACGAAATGCGGAGAAGGGCAAAGACCATTAACTTTGGTTTGCTNTATGGAATGAGCGCNTTTGGTCTTTCAAATCAATTATCAGTATCTAGGGCTGAAGCTGAGGANTTTCTTCTAAATTACTTCGCNAAATACTCCTCCATNAAGGTATTNATGAAAGATNTTGTTGAACAAGCAAAAAAAGATAAATACGTCTCTACTCTCTACGGCAGAAAAATTCATGTCCCTAATATTGAGTCACCAAATTACATGCTAAGACAAGCTTCAGAAAGAGCAGCAGTTAATGGCCCTTTGCAAGGTAGTGCTGCCGATATTATTAAAAGAGCAATGATTAATATCTTTAAAGAATCTGGAAAGAATGAAAANGATGTAAAAATGATACTGCAAGTTCACGATGAGTTAGTATTCGAAGTTCCAGAAGATTANGATGAAAAAAATATTTCTTACTTAATTGATTTGATGGAAGAGAGCTCTTCGATTGATGTGCCACTAAAAGTTGAGTACGGCTTTGGCTCAAATTGGCGAGAGGCTCATTAGATTAATTTATCGATTTTTTTTGCTAGAGTTGTTACCAGTCTAATATCTTTGTTACTTAAAAGATAAAAGCTCTGAAAATTTTCTTCAAAGCTTTTTGAAACTTCGATTATTTGCCCATTCTTAAGCTTATCTATTTTTGTAAGCACGATATGAAATGGCAAATTGAGTTTGTTGAGATACTCAATCATTTGTATGTCAGTTTCTTTAATTTTCTTTGATTTATAGAAAGAATTTGAGTCAATAAATAGAAAAGCGTATTTTAAATTTTCTCTTTCTTCAAAATATCTGGGTAATTCCCTCTGCCATGATTTGATTTGAGATTTTGAAATATTTGCAAATCCGTATCCAGGAAAATCAACAATAAAATTATTATCTTTTTTAAAATAATTAAATAACTTTGTTTTCCCTGGCTTCTTACTGGTATAAGAGAGCTTTTTATTATTTGCCAATAAATTAATAGCTGAGGATTTGCCTGAGTTAGATGCTCCTACAAATGCAATTTCCAAACAATTGAGACTTGGTATTTGCTCAAAAAGTTCATAACTAGCAAAAAATTCTAAATTTATAGTATGACGGTCCATATTTCGAAAAAACTTGTTATATAATCATTTTCGCATGTTTAGATTGTTTTCAATAATTCTATTTGCCTTTCCATTATTGGCTCAACCAAAGCTAAATGTCGACTATATTGAAATACCGGAAGGATTGGTCAAAGAAAAGGGTGTAACTGAAATCTTTTGGTACGGTTGCCCAGCTTGTTTAGAGTATGAAAATACTCTTAAAAAGATNAAAGAAATAGATCCAACTATTGAAGTAAACAAAATTCCTCAATTTAGACTTCCAGCAGCAAAAACCTATTACACCATTGAGTCGTTAAATCTTGGTGATGAAGTTCACGATAAAGTATTTAAAGACTGGCAGCTAAAAAGAAAACCACTTGGTAGTGACAAAGATGTCGAAAATTTTGCGAAAAGACATAATCTTGATGTTGAAAATTTCATGAGAGTGTACAACTCTTTTAGCATCAATATAAAAGCTAAAAATGCNATAGCTGTTCCNAGAAAACTTATTGAAAATGGAATNGATTTNAAAGGCACACCAACTGTTGTNGTTAATGGTAAATATATTGTGACANGACAAAGAAACGTGANTAAAGAGATAGAGAATATAATCTTTCTTTTGAATNAATAACTTGAAATAAANAAATTTAAATAAATAAAAGTAANTATGAAAAATTTGATTTANCTTCCACTNTTANTATCAGGTCTTCTTTTNGCAGATGATTATGAAGATGAAGTAAGAGACAGACTCAATAAATATTCAGGCAGTACTATTGCTGTTGATAATGGTTCGCAAGAGAGTGAGGAAGTTGTTTCAAGGAGCGGTAAGGAAGTTTATGATATTGGCTGTGCTGCATGCCATACTGCTGGCCTAGCTGGCTCTCCATTATTGGGTGATCAATCTCAATGGGAAGCTAGACTTGTAAAAGGCGTAGAGACATTAACAAATAATGCNTACAACGGCTACAATGCAATGCCTGCTAAAGGTCTTTGTATGGATTGCTCAAAGGAAGAAATTAGAGCTTCAGTAGATTACATGCTCGAGGCTTTAACAGTCGACTAAATTTTCTTNTCTAGTTCTTCAATTCTTTTTTCTAATTGATCAACCTTAGCAATTAGTTGTTCTAGCTCATCTTTTTTAACAAAACCAGAATCTTTCATAAATTTTTCAAGGGCAGGTTTCACCATTTTTTCCATGCCTTTTAAATCTTTGCCCATTCCAAACGGATTAAACATTTTCTCTCTCCAAAATAAAATTTTTATTAATTAAATTGTAGACTTCTTTCCAGTTTTTAGCTTGCAATTCACATGGGAAAATCTCAGTCCACTTTTTCCCCTCAGAATTAAACCATATGGTGTTAAAGTTACAATTTCTAGCACCTCCTACATCATTTATTGGACAATCTCCAATATGAACGACTTCATCAGCTTCGCATTTTGTTAATTCTAATGCTTTCAAAAAATGGTCTGGTGATGGTTTGTTGCTTTGAACATCTTTCGAATTAATTGAGAAATCAAATATATGGTCTATACCAATAAGCTTAAGGTCTGCATTACCATTTGAAAGAGAAGCAACCTTTGTTTTTCTAAATAGTCTTTCAATAATAATTTTTGCATCTTTGTACAATTGAACTTTATTCCTAGATTTAAAAAATTCATTAAAAGCTTCATTACTATAATAAGTAGCCTCACTTTCATCAGCGCCAACCTCTTGAAGAATATGCTTTATGATTTCTTTACGGAAAGTAGTTAAATCAAATTTTAAATTTGGATTTTTTTCAACTAAAGTTACTCTAATTTCACTTATACGCTTATCGTCATANTCATTNTATATTTCTGGANATTTTGNAAATACAAAATCCCACATNGCTTTTTCTGCCTCAACAATAACCTTNTTNTTAGGCCANACAGTATTATCCAAGTCTAATGTAATAAGTTTAATTTTCTTTCTTAGCATGAGGGTGTGAGGCATCATAAATTTTTGCCAGTTGTTGGAAATTAAGTTTAGTATAAATTTGTGTAGTTGTGAGGCTGCTATGCCCTAACATTTCCTGAATCGATCTTAAATCTCCACTTGATTCAAGAAGATGTGAGGCAAAACTATGTCTCAACATATGCGGATGTACAGGTTGCATACCTTGCGAAACTGAGATTTTATATAATCTTTGCTGGAAAGCTCTCACAGAGATTCTCTTACCATACTTATTAGTAAAAAAAGCATCAGTTTTGATTCCTTTGGTTTCTCTAAAATTAATCCAATCTTGAATTGCTATTTGNGCAAATTTGCCAACAGGTATAAGCCTCTCTTTTTTTCCTTTTCCAAAAACTTTTACAAAGGAATAATTTGACTCAAAAGAAGATAAATTTAATCCAACTGCTTCTGAAACTCTTAGTCCTGAAGAGTAGAGCAGTTCTAAAAAGGCTTTATCCCGAAAGTCTGACATTGTTTTTGGTTCAAATGATAATAGTTTTGCAACATCTTCGGGCGGTAAAGCCTTAGGCAAGGTTTCATTAAGTTTTGGACTTTGAATATTTTCAAAAACATTCTCGTCTACTTCTTCGATCTTTTTTAAATATCTAAAAAAATTTCTTAAAGAAGAAAGATTTCTAAGGATAGATCGATTGCCAAGTCCTTTTTTTCTTAAATCAAAAATCCAGGAAGTTACATCTTGCTGTTCTAATGACTCAATGCTTTTTTTTGTTTTAGACGCAAAGGCTAGAAATCTCTTAACATCTCTCTCATAGTTTGAGATTGTATGATTGGAGTAATTTTTAACTCTCAAAAAAGTTTTTAAATTTTCAAAAATATTCTCTTTCATCAAATTTACTTTTATTTATTATTTCAGTATTTGCTTCTGAACATATCTTATTGTCATCTTTTTTATAACAGATCATTTGACCGCCGCTAGAATTTAAAAAAATTTTGTCCAACGAAGGATTTCTATCAAAGATTGCAAAAGCTGTTGCAGAACTTCCACTTCCACATGAAAGCGTTTCACCTACCCCTGCTTCAAAAGTCCTTATTANAAACTTATCATCTGAANCNTGNTTATAAATNCTTAAGTTAAAATTATCTAAATTAAAGAATTTAGCTATTTTTTGGTGTTCATTTTCTAAGTCATAATTTATCAAATTATCAGACTCCCAAACAATGTGATAATTTGTTGTNTCGACATAATAAAATCCATCTAAAAGTTCTTCGTAAACATTAATTTTCACAGTGGCCTTAANATTTTTAGCTATTGGNTTATCTCCATTCAATAANGCCTTTATACATCTTTTCCCATTAATGCAGTTTAGGGCAGGAGTTCCATCTCGATTGAAAATTTTTAAATCCTTAAGAGAGGCGTCATCTTCTTTATGTATTAGTAACTGGTCAAATTTAAGNTCTTTNTNTTGNTTGAGTTTTTCAAAAGAGCATTTTGTGATTTTTTCATCGTTAGTAATGATAAAGGAGTTGCCATTACAGTGCATTTTTACAAATTCAATCATTTAATTTTTTAATACCCGTTTATTTTTAAATTTCAATTATATAATTGACCTGAGGTTTTTTTCTTAAATTGATCAAAAACAGGACTGTAAATGCATTAAGATTTCTGTCTGTAGACAGTGTGGAGAAGGCTGCTTCAGGACATCCAGGAATGCCACTTGGCATGGCAGACATAGCAGAGGTTTTATGGCGGAAACATCTTAGGCATTCCCCAAAGAATCCAAAATGGTTTGATAGAGATAGATTTGTTTTATCAAATGGACATGGCTCTATGCTCTTATATAGTCTTTTGCATCTTACTGGCTATGACTTAACTATCCAAGATCTNAAAGATTTNAGACAATTAAAATCTAAAACNCCTGGNCACCCAGAATNTGGAATCACTNCAGGTGTTGAAACTACAACAGGGCCTCTTGGGCAAGGAATNGCTAATGCTGTTGGAATGGCTTTAGCAGAGAAAATCCTGGCTAATCTCCTAAATAGCAAAAAAACAAATGTGATTGATCATTTTACTTACTGCTTTTTAGGTGATGGATGTCTTATGGAAGGTATTTCACATGAAGCTATGTCTTTTGCTGGCGTTCATGAGCTTAATAAATTAATTTGCTTTTATGATTCAAATGGAATTTCTATAGATGGTGAAATAAGTGATTGGTACAAAGACGACATTTCATTAAGGTGTAAGGCATATGGATGGAATGTTATTAATAATATAGATGGACATAATAGAGAAGAAATTGATGAAGCAATTTCTGTTGCAAAGAAGTCAAAAAAACCAACTATGATTGTATGTAAAACTCATATTGGTTACGGTGCAGGCAACAAACAAGATTCTGAATCCTCTCACGGAGCTGCACTNGGGTCTGAGATCGTAGCNGAGTTAAGAGAAAATCTTGATTGGCCATATTCTGAATTTGAAATNCCTAATGAAATTTATGCAGATTGGGATGCTTCGGACATAGGTCAAAAATATGAAGACGATTGGAATGAAAAAGTACAAACCCTCAAATCAGAAAACCCTGAGAAAGCAGAGCTTCTAGAAAGGTTGTTAAATGAAAAGCTGCCTGAGAAATTTGATTCTAATTTTAGTGTCTTTTTAGAAGAGATTTTAAAGCACAATGAACCAATAGCAACTAGAAAAGCTTCTCAGAAAGTTCTTGAATTCTTGAAAAAAAACCTGCCAGAATTGATAGGCGGCTCAGCTGATTTAAGTGGCTCAAATAACACCAATACAAGTGTTTCAAACCCAATTACTAGCTCCCAAAACGGAAATTATATTTATTACGGCGTTAGAGAATTTGGTATGAATGCAATAATGAATGGCATTTCTCTTCATGGAGGTCTTATTCCTTATGCAGGTACATTTTTAGTATTTATGGATTACGGAAGAAATGCAGTAAGAATGGCTGCATTGATGGGGATAAAAGTAATTTTTGTTTATTCTCATGATAGTGTTGCTCTTGGAGAAGATGGGCCCACTCATCAACCAATTGAGCATCTTACAACTTTAAGATCTACACCGAATATGCATACCTGGAGAGCAGCTTCATTATTAGAGACAGCAGTTGCTTGGAAATCAGCTATTCAAAGAAATGATGGACCATCTTCCCTAATACTTACAAGGCAGAATATAGATAACATTGAGAATAAAAGTTTTGATGAAGTATCAAAGGGGGGATACTTTTTAAGAAAATTTGATGATTCAAACATTCAACTTATAGCTACTGGATCAGAGGTTTCTTTAGCACTTGAAGCTGCTGAAATTCTTGAGCAGGAAGGAGTCAAATGTAATGTAGTAAGCGTCCCTTGTATCGAAGTTTTAGAAACCAATAAACAAATTTATAAAGAAATTTTTACCGAAAGCAAAATTAATATTGCTATTGAGTGTAGTCATCCAAATTCTTGGTATGCTCACACAAAGAATGTAATTGGAATTGAAGAATTTGGAGAATCAGGTAAAGGTCATATATTAATGGAGCATTTTGGTTTTACCCCAAAAAAAATAGTAGAAAAAATAAAAAGTTTTTTATGACAGATCTTCACTCAATCGATCTTAAGAATAAGTATGTTGGGCTAAGAGTGGATTTAAATGTTCCTTTAGAAAGCGGTGAAGTATTAAGCCCTGATAGATTGTCAGCTGCTTTGCCAACAATTTTATATATTCTTGAACACACAGAAAATCTCTGTCTAATAAGCCACCTTGGTCGTCCAAAAGAGGATGATTTTGACCCAAACCTTTCTTTGAAACCAATAAAAGAGTGGTTTGAGAAAAGATTAAACAAAAAAATATCTTTAGAGAATGAAATTAAAAAAAGCGAGGGAATAAAGATGCTTGAAAATATTCGTTTTTTCAAAGGAGAAAATGAAAACTCTGAAAACTTAGGACAAAAGCTTGCAGATATTTTTGATGTTTACATTATGGATGCCTTTGCAACAGCGCACCGTAAATCTGCTTCAACTTATGGAGCTATAATTAAATCAAAGATTAAATCACCCGGACTTTTATTTAGCAATGAAGTCAGAAATTTAAAAGAAATTCTTAATGAACCGAACCGATTAGTAAGCATAATTGGTGGTTCTAAGGTTTCAACTAAGCTTGAAGTGGTTGAAAATTTACTTCAGAAGTCTGAAAAGATTATTGTTGGAGGTGGCATTGCTAATACTTTCCTTAAAGCAGTTGGATACGAAATTGGAGAATCAATTTATGAAGAAAACATGTTAAAAAAATGCTTACAGATGGTTGAAAGTGGAAAAGTTTTATTACCAGAGAGGGTTTATGTGGCAAGCTCTCCATCTGCTACAGAAGTTAATTTAGTTGATGTTGAAAAAGTGCCAAAAGAAATGATGATTCTGGATTTAGAATTTAAGAGTGAGCCTGTATCAAAATATTTTAATTTCTTATGGAATGGTCCATTGGGTATTTTTGAGATAGATCTTTTTTCAAATGGAACAAAGCAACTTATTGATTTTTTATCTCAATCAGATAGGAAAGTAATTGCAGGTGGTGGGGAGACAATTTTTGCGATTAACAAGTTTTCTGAGAAGAAAAATTTTCATTACGTTTCCACAGCTGGAGGTGCTTTTTTAGAGTATTTATCAGGTAAAAGCCTTCCATCCATTGAGGCATTAGAGTTAGAATAGCTATCAATGAATTTTTCAAATTTAAACTCCATAGCGAACTATATTGTTGAAAATGGAAAAGGTATTCTTGCAGCAGATGAAAGCAATCCTACTTGTAAAAAAAGGTTTGATACAATTTCTGTAGAATCTACAGAAGAAAATCGAAGAGATTACAGACAGCTTTTATTTCAGGCTGAGGGGATGTCAAATAATATAGGTGGGGTAATCCTTTTTGATGAAACTATTCGACAAAATACTAATGATGGAACTCTCCTTGTAGATTTAATAAAACAAAAGGAAGCACTTCCGGGAATAAAAGTTGATAAGGGCCTTGCTCCTTTTGAAAACTCAGATATAGAAAAAGTTACACAAGGTATAGAGGATCTTGACTCTAGGTGTGCGGAATACTTCAATATGGGTGCNCTTTTTACAAAATGGCGAGCTGTAATAAGNATTGGAAANNACTTACCTTCACAAGGATGCATTGAAGAAAATGCAAAACTTCTTGCTAGATATGCAAAGATTGTNCAAAAAAATAATATGGTTCCTATAGTTGAACCTGAAGTCCTAATGGATGGTAGTCATAGTATCGAAGAATGTTATGACGCTACCTCAAGAACATTAAAGTCGCTTTTTCAAAATCTTGAGGAAGAAAATGTCGACATAACAGGAACTATACTAAAGCCAAATATGGTAACACCAGGATCGGAGTGCCAAGAAAAGATCGGTGTTGAAACTGTTGCTAAGCAAACCTTAAGGTGCCTGCATGAGTGTGTTCCAGTCAACCTTCCAGCTATTACATTTCTTTCAGGTGGACAATCAGAAACTGTTTCAACTGAACACTTAGATGCAATGAATAAGATTGGAGGTTTTCCATGGAAGTTAAGCTTTTCATATGGAAGAGCTTTACAAGCTGGAGCTTTAAAAGCTTGGCTAGGTAAATCAGAAAATGTTGATGCAGCACAAAGTGCATTTTCTCATAGGGCTTTAATGAATAAAAAAGCAGCACTGGGCCAATGGTCAAAAGATTTAGAAGTTTAATTTGAAAAAACTTGCAGTTTTTCTTTCTTCTGGTGAGCCTAATTTCCATATAAAGTCAGACCTAGATCAAATTGCAAATTTTCTTGCCGAACAAAAAATATGCCTTTTATATGGAGGAGGTAAGCTTGGCTTGATGGGTTATCTGTCTCAAAAAACAAAAGAATATAACGGATATGTTGAAGGTGTAACAGTCGATATGTTTGACAAGAAAAAATATACTCCAGACTATATTGATTCTCTTGAAGTTGAAACAAATTTTTACGATAGGAAAAGAAAATTAAACGATCATTCAGATGCATTTCTTATATTGCCTGGTGGGATTGGAACAGCAGATGAATTCTTTGATGTCTTGAACCTAGCTAGTCTTGGTTTAATAACTAAAAAAATTATTGTCTACAATAAAAATGATTGTTGGACAGATTTACTTACATGGATAGATAAAGCTAAAAATATGGAAATGTTGCGCACTATTCCCAAAAACCTAGTAATAGCTGAAAATATAGATGAGCTTATTTTTGCTTTAAAAAGTTATGTCTAAATTTGATATTAAGAATTATGTAAATCCACATATCACTACCCTCGAAGACTTTAATTCACAATATAAAGAATCAATTCAAAATCCAAGTTCCTTTTTTCTCAAAAAAGCTATCTCTTATCTTTCTTGGTTTCAGGAGCCAACTATTGGACATAATGGAAGTTTTGAAGAAGCAAAATGGTTTGAAGATGGAATACTAAATATAAGTTATAACTGCATTGATAGACATGCAAAAAAAAATCCAGAGAAAATTGCAATTATTTGGCAAGGGGATCAAGAGAGCAACTCTAAAGAAATTTCTTATCAAGAACTTCTTGAAGAAGTTTCAAAATTAGCAAANGGTTTAAAGTCTTTAGGTGTTAAAAAGGGCGANAGAGTATGTATTTATATGCCCATGATCCCTGAAGCAGCATATTCAATGTTTGCTTGTATGAGAATAGGGGCCATTCATTCTGTTGTTTTTGGAGGGTTCTCACCAGAGGCAATTTCATCGAGAATTCTTGATGCTGATTGCGAATATGTAATTACTGCAGATGAAGGAATTAGAGGAGGCAAAACAATCCCACTTAAGTTCAGCGTAGATAAAGCATTAGAAAAATGTCCGAAAATCAAAAAAGTGATAGTTTTTCAATACACAAAAACAGATGTTAATTGGAATAATAAATTAGATATTTCTTATGAGGAATTAGTTACTAATCAATCAATAGAATGTGAATGTACTGAATTAAAAGCTGAAGACCCTTCATTTATTCTTTACACTTCTGGCTCAACAGGAAAACCTAAAGGAGTACTACATACAACTGCAGGCTACCTTTTAGGTGCAAATCTTTCATTTAAATATATTTTTGGAATTAGAGATGATGATATACATTGGTGTACTGCAGACGTAGGCTGGATAACAGGTCATACTTATATCCTTTATGGACCTTTATCAAATGGAATTACAACAGTAATGTTTGAAGGAGTTCCGACTTATCCAGATCCCTCAAGGTTTTGGAGAGTATGTGATCAACACAAAGTAAATATTTTTTATACTGCACCTACTGCAATAAGAGCACTTATTGCACAGGGTGACAAGTACCTTGAAAGTACATCTCGAGATTCAATAAGAGTTCTAGGGACAGTTGGGGAGCCTATAAATCCCGATGTTTGGGAATGGTATTACCAAAAAGTAGGTAAAAGCAATTGTGAAGTGGTAGATACTTGGTGGCAGACTGAAACTGGCTCAGTTTTGATATCACCTATTGCAGGTGTTACTCCAAAAAAACCTGGTTCAGCAACTTTACCATTTTTTGGCGTAAAACCTTCACTAGTAGATAGCGATGGAAAAGAGCTTAAAGGCGATGTAAAGGGCAATCTCTGCATAGATTCATCCTGGCCAAGTCAAATAAGAACTGTGTATGGCGATCATAAACGAATGACCGATACCTACTTTAGTCAGTACAAAGGAAAGTATTTTACTGGTGATGGGGCTAGAAGAGATGAAGAAGGTTACTACTGGGTAACTGGAAGAGTTGATGATGTCTTAAATGTTTCTGGACACAGAATTGGAACTGCAGAAGTTGAGAGCGCAATCGTAAATCATGAAGATGTTGCTGAAGCAGCAGTTGTTGGAATAGAGCACGAAATAAAAGGTCAGGCAATATATGCTTATGTAATTTTAAAAGATAATGATAAAGATAAGAAAATAATTAATAATGAAATTCTTGAAGAGGTTTCTAAAATAATAGGGAAAATTGCTAAGCCAGAGGTTATACAATTTACAAGAGACTTGCCTAAGACTAGATCGGGAAAAATTATGAGGAGAATTTTAAGAAAAATAGCTAATAATGAATTCGAAAATTTAGGCGATACAACAACACTCGCAGATCCCTCAATAGTAGAGGAACTCATAAATAATAAAAATGAAAGATGACAAACTTGTTTTAATTTCTGGTTCGGGTAGAGGTCTTGGAGCATCTATTGCGGAATCTTTTGCAAATAAAGGNTATAAGGTTGCTATAAATTACTTTAAGAGTGAAAAACAAGCACNTGNATTAGCANATAAATTAGGCNCNNATGTANTNCCTTTTTATGCAGATGTTTCNTCTAAAGATGATGTTATTGAACTGAACAAAAATATTTGCGATANATTNAAAAAAGGTCCAGATATCTTGGTGAATAATGCTATGACTGAATATTTNTTTAATGGTGATTTAAGAAAAAANGCNCATGANATCACTTGGGATGAGATTCAAAATCATCTGGATATAACAATNAANGGATCATTTAATTTGATTCAAGANCTTTTTAAAAATATGAAAAAAAATAATTTTGGAAGAATAATAAATGTTGGAACAAACTTATTTCAGAACCCAGTAGTCCCATATCATGACTATATTATTGCTAAATCTGGTTTATTAGGATTAACAAGAAGTTTTGCCAAAGATCTTGGTGAATTTGGTATAACAGTCAATATGGTATCTGGAGGTTTGCTTA
>FUFK010038727.1_pt1 | contig 61003 bp, 56 predicted proteins | sample 1021851 | NCBI WGS metagenome assembly FUFK01 (sample SAMEA51879418, study PRJEB19060) | metagenome
GTGGTACAAGGCAGACGAGTGCAAGTACTACAGTAGTAGGCTAAACGAGTCTAACGCTGTAACACTTTAATAGTGGTTCGACTATATATCGACTTATTAAACCATTAAGGACACATCATGAGCACACAAGCTTCAAAAACCATGACTAAAAATAAGACAGCTAAAAATCTAATCGATAAGGCGGCAATGACTCGCACTCTAGCACTGTCATCTTTGTTAACGGGACTGCCAACACTAGTATTTGCTCACCCTGGGCATGGGGTGATGACAGCTGATGGAGCCTTTGGCAACTCAGTACTGTCAGGTATCATGCACCCTTTGACGGGGCTGGATCATCTTGTACTAGCGCTCGGTATGGGCATGCTCTTGACGCAAATGCACAGCTTTAAAAAAGGCTTTGTGTCGTTGAGCTTAGGTTTAGTGGCAGGTTTTGCCCTAAGCTTAAATATGAGCTTGAACAGTACGTTTATTGAGTCCGGCATTGTACTGTCTATCGTCTTACTCACCATGGCACTGATGAGCCGCTACTTTAATATCAGGCTTAATAATAACGGCATTAATCAAAGCAATGAAGCGTCGGTAAAAACGTGGCATAACTTAGCCATCGCAGGCTTTGCTGCACTCGCTATGCTCCATGGGGCAGCGCACGCTATCGAAGTGCCCGCTAACAGTAGCACAACAGGCTTTTTCATCGGTATGATTATTGCCATGCTTGGTCTGTATACTGTGGGTAGAGGCGTTGCCACTTACCTAAACCATTATCTACAAGACAGCCTGATGATCCAGCGTGTACTGGCGGTGATCGGACTATGCGGCGTATTGTTTATTTAGTTTTATAAGANATTAGCAGTTTTATTAAACACTTTGCTAAGTATAGACGANTGTCTTTGCCAACTATCAATCAAACAAAATAGAAAAGCGTTTAACTCTATACTTCTCGGAATACACGCANGTAATGCTAGCTAAAAANTTTTTAGGTTTCCAGTATAGTTGACTCACTATAAAACCGATACAATGCTGCTGGGATGCTTTTTTTTAAAATATGGGTTGCGCAGCCTCTGGCTGCGACGACACAGCACGCAAGTAAAATTTATAGCACTGGTAATATTAGGGCGTGTTTGCGCCGCTATAATAAGACCTTCACCAAATATAAATAACATATCGGACTGCTGCTTGGTATTTTCCGCGCTTACCTGTTCATACTTCTCGAATAACCATTATCTCACCTCAGTGTTGTGCTACTTGGCTATATGATTAGCCTACTTCTTATCACACGCAAAATTAGTTGACCACTATTTTACAATAGTTTAGGCAAGGACAGACAGTATCCAACTTATTGGTGGTAATTAGCCATTTTTAACGAAGAAAAGCCTTTATGATTTACTAACTAAACACTGTCTCAATTACTCCACAAATCAAATGACCATGACTTACTCCCTAGATTATCGCAAACAAGTTCTTAAAAGCTTAGATGAGGGCATGACCTTTGTCGAAGCTGCTGTTTTCTATGATATCAGTCCAACGACTATCCAGAAGTGGAAAAAGCGTCTTCATAGTAAAACCACTCGATATATTAAGCCCTACAAAATAGAGGATGAAGCCCTAGCTCAAGATGTCAAAGACCACCCTGACGATTATCACTATGAGCGAGCCCAGCGTTTTAATTGTAGCCCAACAGGCATCAGCAAAGCCTTAAAGCGTATTGTTGCTAATAGCTCAATATGAGTATCTTATAGTCGAACCACTATTAAAGTGTTACAGCGTTAGACTCGTTTAGCCTACTACTGTAGTACTTGCACTCGTCTGCCTTGTACCACTTTTAATATTGATTGACTATAGTGACTTATACATTGTAAGCCCATTAATTTTAGCAACGACTTACTAAGCGCAATATTTCATTACTTTCTGCATAGTTACAAATGACTTAGTATAAACAGTAATGGACTATTATCTGCCTTTTACTTTAATAAAACGGCAAAGAATATGGATGAAAATATGAATATCAATTTTAACGATGTAGAAAGGCTCATTAACATTGCTGAACGTGCCAACATTGATTCCCTAGAAGTCGTTGACGGCAGTAAGCGTATCTCTATCATTTGTCAGCCTCCTTTTAATCAAAGCGGTAATCAAATTAATCAAAGCAGCAATCAAGACCGTAGTCATATCAATAGTAGAAACAGTTCTACTAGCACAGATCATACCTCTACAAACTCCTTTACAAACCCTAATAGCAATTCTTCTGCGCAAGATATCGACTCTGCTGGCGCTGCTAAAGATAAACCAACTACAGAAACAGCCAGCGAGAACAACCAAATTACCGCTCCGATGCTCGGCACCTTTTATCGCCGCTCTGACCCGAGCGCCGATGTCTTTGTAAGCGTTGGTGATAGCGTGGTAGCAGGTGATACGTTATGCGTAATAGAAGCGATGAAAATCATGCATGAAGTCAAAGCCGATCGCGCCGGCAGTATTGAAGAGATTTTGGTCGAAGACGGTGATGTGGTTGAATTTGACCAAGCGCTGTTTATGATTAGTCCTAGCTAGGATATATTAGCTGGATTAGATATTGCCTATATTACTAACCGTATTTAAGCCATCAAATGGACTATATTTGCAAGGACAGCTTCATGTTTAAAAAAATTCTTATCGCCAACCGTGGCGAGATTGCGTTACGTATCATCCGTGCCTGCAAACAGCTGGGCATCACCTCCATCATCGTCTACTCCAAAGCCGATAAAGACTCGCTGCCCGTAAAACTTGCCGATGAAAAGATCTGTATCGGTCCTGCCCTTGCTACCAAAAGCTACCTAAACCAAGAAGCGATCATCTCCGCTGCCGAAGTTATGGGCGCTGAGGCCATTCATCCGGGTTATGGGTTTTTGGCAGAAAATGCCGCTTTTGCTGAGCGTGTCGCCCAAGCTGGATTAACCTTTATTGGTCCAACCTCAGACAACATAAAAAGCATGGGCGATAAGGTTGCGGCAAAAAAACAAATGCTAGAGGCTGGCGTCCCTTGTGTGCCCGGCTCTAATGGCGCACTGCCAAGCGACAAAGAAGCCGCGCTTAAAATCGCTAGAGAAGTCGGTTATCCGGTGATTATTAAAGCGGCAAGTGGCGGCGGCGGGCGCGGTATGCGCGTGGTTGAGAGTGAAGAGAACCTGATAAACGCCATTTCAATGACCCAAGCGGAAGCCAAAACCAATTTTGGCGACTCCGTGGTTTATCTAGAGCGCTATCTACAAGCGCCGCGTCATGTCGAGATTCAAGTCCTTGCTGATACCCANGGCAACGCCATTCATTTAGGCGAGCGCGATTGCTCGATGCAGCGCCGTCATCAAAAAGTGATTGAAGAAGCCCCTGCTCCCGGCATTAGCGCTGAACAACGCGTACAAATCGGTGAACGCTGCGCGCTGGCTTGTCAAAAGATGAATTATATTGGCGCAGGGACGTTTGAGTTTTTATATGAAAACGGCGAGTTTTTCTTTATTGAGATGAATACCCGTATCCAAGTTGAGCATACCATTACTGAGCTGGTGACTGGTATCGATATCGTGCAAGAGCAGATATTGGTAGCAGCAGGTCAGCCTTTGAGCTATACGCAACAAGACGTCAGAATTAACGGTCATGCGTTTGAATGCCGAATCAATGCTGAAAACCCTTATACCTTTATGCCCAGCCCCGGACGTATCGATTATTGTCACCTGCCAGCAGGATTTGGCATTCGCGTCGATAGCCATATCGAATCGGGCTATACCGTCCCGCCCTCTTATGATAGCTTAATTGCCAAAATCTGCGTCCATGCGCCAACGCGAGAGCAAGCTATCGACAAGATGCAAGCGGCGCTATCAGAAGCTGAGATACAAGGTATTGATACTAATATTGCCTTGCACCAAAAACTATTTGCTGATCCCGAATTTAACAAAGGCCAAGTAAGTATTCATTATCTATCGCAGTGGATCGCTGAGAATATTGAGTAAAAAGTAATTGAGTAAAAAGTAAAAAGCATTATCAAAGACAACTGACATATTTTTTATCATGTGCAGCATTTTTAAATGGTCTTAACTAAAACTAGAATGTAGAAACAAGAACCAAAAGGAATCGCGATCTATGGCTACTCAAGACGCAACCGTTACAGAAACCACAGTATCTGAGCCGCCGCAGTGGCAGCTGTGTAGCGAAACCAATTTGGTGTTATTTTTCCCCAAGCCGACCACGCTTGCCAAGCAGCAACAGTGCTGGGCGCTGGCAGATAGCGTGCAACAGTTGCCAGAGGTGAGCGAGGTAGTCATCGGTATGAATACGCTGAGCGTGTTTACCAGCCCTTTAACTTATAAACAGCTTCAAAACCTGCAACAAACGCTCACCGAATTAAGCGCCAACCCCGAGCAAAAGCAGATTCAAGGTAAGCATGTCGAGATTCCTGTACATTACGGCGGCAAGTATGGCCCTGATCTAAAATCTATGGCCGCTGAATTGGGCTTATCTGTTGAAGAGGTCGTCGAGAAGCATACGGCAGCGACGTATACGGTGTACTTCATTGGATTTCAGCCCGGCTTTCCCTACCTTGGTGGCTTAGCGGAAGCGCTTTACTTCCCAAGACATANCAATCCGCGCACCAAAGTTCCAGCAGGTTCGGTCGGTATTGGCGGCGAGNAAACGGGTATCTACCCTTTTGCTTCTCCGGGCGGTTGGCAGCTACTCGGACAAACAGAAACCAAGTTATTTGATTTATCCAAGGAGTCGCCTACGCTATTAAGCGCCGGTGATACGCTTAAATTTAGCGCTATTGATATTTATGAGTGATGAATAATCTCAAAACAATAAATTAACGATAAAAATAGGCGGTAGTGATGAAAGTTTTAGCCTGCAATGCCCTTGCTAGTATCCAAGACCTCGGTAGATTTGGCTATCGTAGTACGGGCGTGCAACGAGGTGGCGTGATGGATCGCTGGGCCTTTGCAGCCGGTAACGCTTTAATCAAAAATGCATTAAACGAGCCAGCTTTAGAGATCACATTAGGCGGCTTGACGCTAAAATTTACTAAAGACACTGCTTTTTGTATCACAGGCGCTTTATACGAAGCTTATTTAGATGATAAGCGTATCCCTTGCTATTGGCGCATCAATGCCAAAGCCGGACAGATCTTAAAACTAGTACGCCCCCTAAAAGGCATGTATAGCTACCTTTGTGTCCATGGCGGCTTTGCTGTCGAGCCAATTTTAAATTCTTCTAGCACCAATGATAAAGCAGGTTTTGGCGGCTTTAAAGGTCGATTCATTCAAGAAAACGATGTCATTAAATTAAACACCTCTTCCCAATTATCCAACATAGGCGTTGCCGCCTTACCCGATACTCGTATCATTCGAGTCGTCAAAAACAGCGAATACGACTACTTTACTAGCGCCTCGCAAAAGCTATTTTTTAAGCAGCGCTGGAAGATAGAAACCAGTAGTAACCGTATGGGTTATCGCTTCAAAGGCGAACAAGCACTTGAGCTTAACGCGCCGCTACAAATGAGCTCGCACGGCGTCGATATCGGTATGATTCAAGTCCCGCCGCAAGGACAGCCTATCGTTCTGATGGCTGACGCGCAAACCACAGGCGGTTATCCCAAAATCGCCAGCGTCATCGACGCCGATATTGGCCTACTGGCGCAAATTCGATATGGTAAGGAGTGTCAGTTCGAGCTTTTGACCATAAAAGACGCTTTAGTGCAGCGCCAAAACAGAGAACGTTATATCGCACGTATCAAGGAGTACGCTCATGAAAATTGATCTAAACGCTGATGTCGCCGAAGGCTGCGGCCAAGATGATAAACTACTTACTATAGTCAGCTCTGCCAATGTCAGCTGTGGTCTGCACGCCGGCTCCTATGCCGAGATGCTCGCCACCCTCAAGCTGGCAAAACAACATAACGTGCGCGTCGGCGCGCATCCGGGGCTTGATGACAAAGAAAACTTTGGTCGGGTGCAGCAAGACTTAGACGAAGATGGCTACCGTGCCCTTATCAGCTACCAGCTTGGGGCTACCAAAGCGGTATGCGATATGGTCGGCGTCACGCTTGATTACGTCAAACCGCACGGCGCGCTATACAACCAAGCTGCGGTTGATAAAGACTTAGCAGATATCGTGGTCAGTGAGATTAAACGCTTTGACCCTAGTCTTAAAATCATGGGCCTATCAGGCGGTCATTTAGTTAAAGCCGCCAAAGCGCACGATATGCAAGTNATCTCTGAGGTATTCGCCGATAGAAACTATGAAAATGACGGCTCGCTAGTATCACGCACCAAGGACAACGCGTTGATCACCGATCCTAAAGAGGCCAGCCGGCACGCGCTTGAGATGATTACCGAGGGGGTAGTGACCAGTGTTGACGGCAAAAAAGTCCCGGTCGAGGCGCAAAGCATCTGTCTGCACGGTGATAGCGAACATGCGGTAGCTTTTGCTAAAAGTATCAAAGAGCAGCTGCAGCAGCAAGGTATTGAGATAACGGCATAGATAGTAAATAACAGATAGTCAGTAGTCGTTATAGAGTCAACATATAATAAAAACCCTAAACAAGGACGTTTATGAGCACCATAAAAAAACACAATACCGCCATTTTGGGCGCGGCCTTTTTGATGGCAACCTCAGCGGTAGGGCCCGGGTTTTTGACCCAAACCGCTACTTTCACCGAAAGCTTGCTGGCAAGCTTCGGTTTTGTGATTTTAATCTCTATTATTATGGATATTGGGGTACAGCTTAACGTTTGGCGCGTGGTCGCTGTCTCCAAAAAACGCGCGCAAGAGATTGCCAATTTGGTNTTCCCGGGCGTGGGCTATTTGCTATCTTTTTTGATTGTCGCTGGCGGTCTGGCCTTTAACATCGGTAATATTGGCGGCGCGGGGCTAGGCATGGAGTCGGTGTTTAACATCTCTCCCATTACCGGCGCGCTCATTAGCGGGGTTATCGCGGTCGCCATCTTTTTAGGCCGAGAGACCGGACCTATTATGGATAGATTTGCCCAGCTGATGGGCTTTATCTTGATCATACTTATCATTTATGTGGTGTTTAAATCTGATCCGCCGTTAGCTGAAGCCGCTACCAAAACCATTATGCCCGATAAGATCGACGCGGTGGCTATCGTCACTCTAGTCGGCGGCACGGTCGGTGGTTATATTACCTTTTCAGGCGCGCATCGATTATTAGAAGCGGGGGTCAGCGGTGAAGAGAATCTTGACTCGGTGACGAGAAGTTCGGTCTCAGGTATTTTAATTGCCTCTATCGTTCGGGTGTTTTTATTCCTCGCCGTCTTGGGCGTGGTCTCACAAGGTTACGCGTTAGACCCAACCAATCCTGCGATGTCACCTTTTCAATATATCTTAGGTAACGTCGGTAAAATCATCTTTGGTATCGTCATTTGGGCGGCATCTGTGACCTCAGTCATTGGCGCCGCTTATACCTCAGTGTCTTTTATGACCAATTTTCACCCCTTTATCGAAGAATATAAGCGCTTTTTTATCATTGGTTTTATCGTCGTCTCCACCCTAGTTTTTGCCACTATCGGTAAGCCGGCGCAAGTGCTGGTGCTGGTCGGNACATTGAACGGTTTGGTACTCCCAATAGCAATGGTGATTATCCTGATCGCCGCTTATAGAAAGAATATCATCGGTAATTACAAACATCCCATTTGGATCGCCGCGTTTGGCTGGGTTATCGCTGTGGCTATGAGTGTGCTTAGTGCGATGACTATTGCTCAGTACTTAGGTATTAATTAGGGATTTTAGTTAGGGGTATGAGTTAACTGATTTTAAATAGTAGATATAGTAGATAAGGATAATATTATGGATATCGCTGCCGTTGAGCGCTTAGTAAAACTGACAGAAGCTAGTCAGGTATATCAAATAACCATTGAGGACAACGATCAATCTATTAGTGTGGTTAATGGTTCTCGTACCGCTAAAAGCTCTGTTCGAAATCCTATAGCCTCATCATCAATCGAGGCAGGCGACAATACTAACTCCTCTCTTAAGGCAAAAAATAACAATGCCCAAGACCAAGAGGCTTTACAAGTACGCTCTCCTCACGTTGGCTATATGCGCTTAAGTGCCGATGGCGCGACGGATAATGTGGTACAAAAAGGTGATGCAATTGAGATAGGTCAAACCATTGGATTTGTTGAAGTATTGACGAAACTGCTACCCGTTACCAGCGATAAAGCCGGCACGGTTAATGAGATTTTAGTTGAAGAAAGCCAAGTCGTAGAATATGGTCAGCCGATTTTGCAGTTAACTGAATAAAGAGTAACAAGTCATGTGTAATAAATAGGTTAGATAACTAGCTATTGACGGGTTGTAACCTACTGAACTGTCTAAACCGTTCCAAAAATCTTACTCAAACCTAGCCAATATTGACTATTAGATAGGTTTGACGTTTTCTTTCTGCTTCATTGTCACGCGCTATTTCTCATTTGAGATTTAGACTGACCACGACTCCACAGACTTTTTTAATTGGCGATGGAACTCACCGTCCAATAAACAGGATTATGCAGCTGTTAAAATAACAGTCGCGTTATTTAAAATATTGATGCTGGCGTTGAGGTCACGGTCATGAGAAACCTGACAGTTAGGGCACAACCACTCACGCATTTTCAATGTTAGCTCATCTTTACCAAGGATATGATTGCAGTTTGAACAGGTTTTTGAGCTTGGGTAGAAGGGTCCGACTGATTTCACAACCTTGCCTTGCTCAGTGGCTTTGTAGATAAGCTGTCGCTTAAACTCAAAGAAACCCAAGTCACTGATAGCTCTTGATAGCCGCCTGTTCTTAACCATACCTTTGACATTCAAATCCTCAATCGCAATCACATCGAACTCATTAACCAGACTTGTTGTGATTTGATGGAGAGAATCTTGCCTAATACACCTGATCTTATAGTGCAAACGAGAGAGCTTGGTTTTCGCTTTTTCTCTGTTTTTACTGCCTTTTTTAGTGCGACTGAGCGCTTTGTTTAGCGTTCTTAGTTTTTTAAGGTTTGCTTGAAGTGGTTTTGGCGCTTTAATTTTAGTGCCGTCTGATAAAACCAGTAAGTCGGTAATACCAAGATCAACACCAACGCTTTTACCTGTCTTTTTAGTAGGAATTACAGCTTTTTGTATTTCAACAGCCACACTAACAAACCACTTACCGCCACGTTTAGAGATGGTGGCTGACATGATCTTGCCGTCAAAACGTAAAGCTTCTTTTAAGCGAACCCAGCCCAAGTTTGGGATACGAATGGATTTACCTTTAATGGCAAATTGGTCGTTGGATAAACTGAATCTATCGTCACGGCCTTTTTTACGAGCGGTTGGGTATTTCGCTAAGCCTTTAAAGAAGTTGTTATAAGCATCACCCAACTGCATGATTGCCGCCTGCGGAGCGCATTTGGTCACTTCCAGCATATAGGGGAATAATTCACGCTTAATGGCGTTCAATTCGCGTCTGAGCTTCGCCTGTGAGGGCTTGTTTAGATTTTTAGTATCAACCTCAACGCCTGCGGCCAAACACGCATCACGGTACGCTTTGTCAAGCGCATACTGCCGCTGCCACTCATGCAAAGCCCAGTTGTAGGCTTTTCTCGCCACGCCACAAGCACGAGCAAGGTGATTTGCCTGTACGTTGTTTGGCTTGAGTTCGATAATGTGTCCACGGATCATAATGCTTTTTTAACCGCCTCTATTAATTGTTGGTTTTTCTTGCTGCGAGAGCCGTATAGCCTCGCTGAAAATACGGTGATAATCTCCAATACATCTTGGGCTAATTCTTGCTCAAAANTCAACTCTTCACCTTGATTGATTATTACCACTTCAACGTCACGAGCCTCACACAACATGAAAACCAGTTCTGCACCAAATCGTAAAAGCCTGTCTTTATGGGTAATTACCAGCCGTTCAACTTTATTGCCCAGTATGTCATCAAGCAGGTTTTTTAAGCCTTTCTTTTTATAATNCATTCCACTACCAAGATCGGTAATCGTCTCAAAAGTCCAGCCTTGCCTGGCACAATAAAGTTCCAAAACTTGAGACTGGCGAAGTAAGTCGTCTTTTTGATCACGACTCGACACACGAGCATAAGCAATGGTTTTTCGGTCTAATTTAGGTGGTGTATTCAAGGAATGCGGTCTGATTTCACTTAAATCATATCGCCTATGCCCGTTTTCGGTTCGCTTGGCGACTAACGTACCATCCTCATCCCAACGTCTTAATGTGGATTGAGCAACCCCGAAATGTTTGGCAGCCTCCCCAATACTAACCAGTTTCCCCATAACTTGCTCTCTATATTATAGATATAATCTATCTATTATAGTAATAAATAGGTAGGTTTGTATATATTTTATTTAACTGTTTGCAACCCTCTACCAGCAAGCTTAGCTTTTAATATTTTATTGATAGATATTGACAGCGTAAAAAATGTCCGTATAACCTCCCCTCATCATCACATGATTGATGATTTAAGCGGGATTAGCTCAGTGGTTAGGCACAGTGGTTTGCGCTGAGGTGCCGGGTTCACTAATATCATTACTCATATCGTTAAGATCAGTCGCGGCATAGGCTTGATAACTGATACTCATTAAAAAACTGAGCTGTATCGCTTTTACTAAAGGTTTCTTGTGAGAAGGTTTAGGCATAAGATATTCTTCGTTTGGTTTTGAAAAAGAAAATAGCAACTATGGAGATGCTACTAGATCGTTATCGACTCTACATAGAGTAACAAAGCAGATAGAATATATAATAAACATTCTCATTTGTAAATGATAATCGTTACTATTTACAAATTTAAAGTGTATAGCATGGCTGAGTTTTATTCGAATGAGTCACCGTTAACAATAGACCACGAGTATTCAAACCATATTACAACCTTAAAAATTTGCTTATAAGTTGCAATAACTACTATCATATCGATGCACTATTAAAACCATAAAGATCACACCCCAAATAGGAGAAAATAATGATTAGCCATGTACCTGACGTAACGTTCAAAACTCGTGTTCGTGATGAGTCTATCGGCGGTGATAACCCCTTCACTTGGTATGACCTGACCACGGATGAGTTATTCGCTAATAAAAAAGTGGTCGTGTTCTCACTACCTGGCGCCTTTACGCCTACGTGTTCGACCAGCCATCTACCGCGTTATGAAGAGCTATATGAGGAGTTTAAGGCGCTTGGCGTAGATGAAATCGTTTGCGTTTCTGTCAATGATGCTTTTGTCATGTATCAATGGGGTCTCAAGCAAAACCGTGAAAACGTCTTCTTGCTACCTGATGGTAATGGTGAGTTNACTCGTAAAATGGGCATGCTAGTAGATAAGAGCAATCTTGGCTTTGGNATGCGCTCATGGCGTTATTCNATGTATGTCGATAATAAAGAAATCAAAAAGGTNTTCAAAGAACCTAACTTCGGTGACAACTGCCCAATAGACCCGTTCGAAGTATCAGATGCTGACACCATGTTAGAGTATCTAAAGAGCAACGCCTGATATCTACTGACTGGTATTACAATCATTCAAAGATAGCTCAAAAAAAATCCTCACAACTCATTGACGAGTAGTGAGGATTTTTTTGCGTTGTGTTAAATCGTTTTTTTAAATGATATGTACGTGTCTGACGCTATAGTCCATTCATCTTAAAAGTNTTATAGCGCTACTGGTATAAATTTTACNGGCGTGCTGCGTTCCTTCGATGCTGCGCAACTTATGTTTTAAAAAGAGCATTCCAGTAGCGCGTTTAATAGATTCATAACATTTTTATCTTCAACTGACGCTATCANTTATAGGAACGCTTCGAACCTCTACCCCCTTTGCCCCCTCTGCCTTTAGTAGGTCGCTTACCATTACCGCCAGAACTCTTACCGCCGGTAGCCTTACCACGTCCAAAAGGGCGACCGCCTTTAGAAGGCGCTGGAGTTTTAGCGCCATTCTTGGAGCGCTTACTGTTATCGTTTGTACCTTTTGATTGTGAAGAGCGATTATTATTAGATTTTTTGCGGCGTGTATTAGCAGACCTCTTAGAAGCATTACTGTCCTCTGACGCAGAGCCTTCTAACGACTTAAGTAAAACGGACATCTCTTTTTGGGTCAAGTCGCGCCAGTCTCCAATAGCAAGACCCTTGAGATTGACATTCATAATCCGCGTANGCTCAAGCTTGACGACTTCGTAGCCAAAATGCTCACACATACGGCGGATTTGACGGTTTAGACCTTGCACTAAAGTAATGTTGAACACCGTGGGCGCTACTTTAGTCACTGGGCATTTTTTGGTCATTTGTCCCAAAATCGGTACCCCGCCTGCCATACCCTTAATAAAGCTCTCAGTGATTGGCTTGTTTACTGTTACTAAATACTCTTTTTCGTGGTTATTACCGGCCCGTAATACCTTATTGACCAAATCACCATTGCTGGTCAAAAATATCAAACCTTGCGAGTCTTTATCCAAACGGCCAATAGGAAAGATACGTATCCCATGTCTGACAAAATCCACGATGTTATTTTTTTCAGCTTTTTCCGTCGTACTCACGATACCAACTGGCTTATTGAGTGCAATAAATACAAAGTCATCAGCGTCTTGCGGCTCAATGAGCTGTCCGTTGACTTTTACTGTGTCTCCAGGCATCACTTGATCGCCGATTTGAGCCCGCTTGCCATTGATATATACGTTGCCTTGCTCAATAAAGCGGTCCGCATCTCTACGAGAGCAGATACCACTTTCTCTGATGTATTTATTTAAGCGAGTTGAGTTNTTGAACATAGAGCACCGTTTTAGCTAATGAAAAGCTTTTATTGCCAAGAAAGCTTATATTAAATGAATGAGTCGTAATGTATGAGTAGAACTGAGTTGATTTTATTNTATAGGAAATTGAGTATTAGTTTTATTTCGAGCAGCCTGTATCCATTATAGGGTTAACCAGAATGACTTTAAAATATCTTATTGATGCTTTTAAAGTCTCAAACCTATACCAATGAGCAGTAGATGTAGCGATCATCTAACGATTAGAACCAACCGCTCTGCAAAAGGTGCTCGGTATTACTCACTTTAAAGCCCTCACATAAATCATAAAAGGCTATCGGGTCTTCTATATTATCGAGCAAATCTCGTTTGTTTAGTGCCACAAATAGCGCTAAAGCATAAGCGGCGCTGTGAATAGACTTTTTGGGATTGAAGGTGATATCGGTAAAGGCTTGATACTGCATTACCTCGCTATGGAGCTGTGTATTTTGTTTAAGCGCGTTGACGTATAGCCAATCATAAAACATGGTTAGCGGCTCTAAATTCCACTCCATCCCAGAGTCATTGTAACCAATAAGCTGACCTGAATGGTGTAAGCGCTCATCTTTTTTGGCTTGTCTTGGCGGCGCATCAAGCAGGTCAGTAAAGGGGCCACCGCGCTCAAACACCTTACTCGCCTGAAAGATATTCTCCACGCTATATTGCCCGCCACTGTGCTCATCAGTGAGCTGCAAACTGAGTGGGCTGACTAAGAAACTTAACTTATTGCCCGATTTACTTGATAGCTCTAAAACATTATTAAAGCCGTATTTTTTACGGATGACCTGATGCAAGTCGTTGATAGATTTTTTCTTTTGACGGCTGGCAAATCCGACATGGCGCTCAAAGCGAACCATATCTGTTTTGACTAGGTTGTCACTATTGACTCTGGGCATAAATACCGGTCTTTGTTCTACAGCGTTTTGATTTTGTTCCATAGTGTATAGTCTTCAGTTCATCATAATGATGGACATTATACCAAGAGTTGAGGAATTGAAAGCCGTTTTAGTTTAAATACAATTGTGAATGATAAAATGTGAGCAATAAAAAAGGACAAAATATTGATTATTCTGTCCTTTTCTTTGATAACTAATCTACTTGAAACTTTAAAGTATAAAAGGCATAAAGTTAAGNCAGCATACCACCATCCACGAGCACACAAGCGCCAGTAGTATAACTCGACGCGTCTGACACTAAGTACAATACNGTGCCTGCCATCTCATCAGGGTCGGCCACGCGCCCTAGCGGAATCGCATGTAGTGCCATATTTAATACTTTATCATTTGACGTCAGTGCTGAGGCAAATTTGGTATCAGTAAGGCCTGGTAATAAAGCGTTGACACGGATATTGAACGGGCCACATTCTTTGGCAAACGATTTAGTCATGCTGATAACAGCAGCTTTGGTAATTGAATAGATGCCTTGCTTGTCACCAGCGACAATGCCGTTGACCGAGGCGGTGTTTAAAATAACGCCGCCGCCCTGCTCTTTCATCATTTTGCCCGCTGCAATAGACATAAAGAAATAACCACGAATATTGACATCGACAGTCTTTTCAAATGCGCCCAAATCAGTATCTAAGATATGGCCATAATAAGGGTTGGCCGCGGCATTATTGACTAAGATATCGATTTGACCAAATTCGCTTTTGATGTGCTCAAAGATGGCATCAATCTGATCCATCTCGCCGACGTGACAAGCATAAGCACTGGCTTTATCGCCGTTCTCTACAATACTATCAGCAACCGCTTGGCAAGCGTCAATCTTACGGCTTGAAACGATAACGTGCGCACCGCGTGATGCCAGCAAGCGCGCAATAGATTCGCCAATACCGCGACTCGCGCCTGTAACTAAGGCAATCTTCCCTGTTAAATCAAATAAATCTTTCATTACTCCTCCATAATATTATTAAATATCTAATGATTACGCTAACATACCACCATCTAAAGTAAAGGCATGACCATTCATAAAGCTGCTCTCATCGCTGGCAAGCCAAGCGATAGCGCCTGAGATTTCTTCTACTTGACCTAAGCGGCGCAGCGGACTGGCTTTAATAGTGGCCTGCTGAGCACGCTCATCCATTTTTGCCATGGTGTTCTGTACCATCGGTGTATCAATGAAGCTTGGGCACACGGCATTGAAGCGAATGTTTGCGCGAGCATACTCGTGAGCCGCTGACTTTGTGAGCCCCATAACGCCATGCTTAGCTGCACTATAAGCAGATAATAATGGCGCAGAGCGCAAGCCTGCGATAGAGGCCACATTGATCACATGGCCGCCGCCATTAGGCGCTAAGCAAGCAACTGCCGCTCGCATACAGTGCCAAACGCCTTTGAGATTCACCGCGATATTTTTATCAAAATCGTCATCGCTCAGCTCATGCATCGGTTTGGGTGCATGGTCGATACCGGCATTATTAATGACCACATCAAGGCCACCAAGCTCGCTCATAGCGAACTTAAATAGCGCGCGAACATCATCACCATCGGTGACATCGACTCGTCTAAAGGTAATGCTATGATTGGCCTCTAGCGCTTCTTTATAGACGCTATCNCCAAGCTCTTCGTTTCTATCGCCGATCACGACCTTTGCGCCGCGACTGGCTAATAACTTAGCGCTCGCCGCACCAATGCCTGAGGCGCCGCCTGTAATCAAAATGCGTTTGCCTGCAACGTTTGAGGCAGGTAGGTTGCTTAANTTGTTTGCTGCAAGTCCATTGCTAGTCATCAGTTATTCCTTTACTTGTAAAATAAGTTTGCCAAAGTTTTCACCATTAAATAACATCATGAGCGTCTCTGGGAACGTCTCAATCCCTTTGACGATATGATCTTTTACCGTGATATCTCCTGCTTGAATCCAGCCGGCGATATCTTTCATCGCTACCGGGTACTCTTTGATATTATCAAACACGACGATGCCCTCCATACGCGCGCGATTGACCAGCAAAGATAGATAGTTGGCAGGGCCTTTGACCGCTGTCGTATTATTATACTGACTAATCGCACCGCAAATCACAATACGCGCATGGACATTAATTTGAGTTAAGACGTCATCTAGAATCTCGCCACCGACGTTATCGAAATATACATCAACGCCGTCAGGGCACGCTTGCTTAAGCGCTTTTTTGACGTTCTCGTTTTTGTAATCGACCGCGGCATCGAAGCCTAACTCATCAATCAAAAACTGACATTTCTCAGGACCACCGGCGATACCAACGACACGGCAGCCTTTGATTTTGGCGATTTGGCCAACTAGGCCGCCGACAGCTCCCGCCGCTCCTGAGACCACTACCGTCTCGCCAGCTTTGGGCTCGCCGGTCTTTAGCAGACCGAAATAGCCGGTCATTCCTGGCATACCGAGTACGCCAAGATAATAAGGCAGCGGCGCTAGATTCGGATCGACCTTATACANACCCTTGCCATCACTGACCGCATAGGACTGCACACCGTTATGACCAGAGACNAANTCACCAACGTTGAATTTGTCGTTATTACTTTCGATGACTTCGCCAACCGTACCAGCGCGCATGACATCGCCCATTTGCACCGGCTCAATGTAGGATTTGGCATCGTTTAACCAGCCGCGCATCGCAGGATCAATAGAGATATAATCAATTCTAATTAAGATCTCGCCATCACCAATACTAGGTACTTCGGTCTCGGTATAGTCCCAAGTATCGCGGCTCGGTNTGCCTGTCGGTCTCTGTTTGAGTCGCCACTGCTTATTGATCGGTGTATTTTCAGCTGTCATTATTTATTCCTTTAAATGAATTTTGTGTTCGTGCCATTTANCGAGTCTAAAACCACTCTACTTCCATATCGGTACAGACTGAATTATCGTTGTTTAATAAGTCAATATCACGCTGAATCGTTGGCANCTCCCAGTCGATAAAGTATTTGGCCGCCTGAATTTTGCCATGGTAGAAGTTTTGCTTATCGCTCGCCTGTTCCTGAGCCAATAGCTGCTCAGCTGTGCTTGCTTGACGAATCCACATCCAGCTCACCACGATTGAGGCAAAGATATTCATCAATGCTTGCGCGTTACCCGTCAATGTCAGCGCTTTTTCGGTCGGTAGTATTTTGCTTAAATGCACAAGTACGTTGTGTAAGTGCTCGGTATATGGCATAAGTTTACCCGCCAACTTCGCCGACTCAGGCGTCGTGATACTTTGCAAGTCATTAGTAATCTCACGCTTAAGAACTTGCATCCCTAAGCCTTGATTTTGCCAAATTTTACGAAATGACAAATCAAGCGCCTGTACGCCGTTCGTGCCTTCATGAATAGGGTTCAGACGGTTATCACGCCAGAATTGCTCGGCATGATATTCGCGTGTATATCCGGCGCCGCCTAATACCTGAATGCCTAAATCATTGGCTTTGGGTCCATACTCTGATGGCCAAGCTTTGATCACTGGCGTTAATAAATCTAATAATTCGGATAGCTCGTTCTGTAGCGTGTCATCATCGCTGGTATTGATACGGTCAATTAAGTTTGAGCCGTACAGACACAATGCTATTGCGCCTTCGGTATAAGCTTTTTGCGCAAGCAGCATCCGCTTGACATCGCCATGATTGATAATAGCCGTAGCGTCATGCTCAGGCTTATTGTTCGGAGCGATACGGCCTTGGGTTCTGTCTTTAGCATAATCAAGCGAGTACTGATAGCCACGATAGCCGATCATCGCCGCGCCAAAGCCGACACCGATACGCGCTTCATTCATCATCTTNAACATATAGCGTAGACCAAAGTGCGGCTCGCCGACTAGGTAACCATAACATTCGCCTTTATCACCGAAGCTCAGCGCGGTAGACGTCGTACCGCGGTAGCCAAGCTTATGCAGCAGCCCTGTCAAATGTACATCGTTACGCTCGCCGATGGAGCCATCCTCTTTTAAGCGATACTTCGGCACCACAAAGAGCGAGATGCCCTTCACGCCGGCAGGTCCGCCTGGGATTTTGGCCAGCACTAAATGCACAATATTGTCAGACAGCTCATGGTCGCCGCCTGAGATGTAGATTTTGCTGCCTTTAATGCGATATGAGCCGTCTTCTTGCTCNGTGGCAGTTGTTTTGATATCCGCTAGTGAAGAGCCCGCGTGCGGTTCGGTCAACGCCATCGTACCGGTGAACTCACCTGTCAGCATACGCGGCATAAAGGCATCTTTGACGTCCTCACTGGCAAAATGCGAGATAACATTGATCGCGGCTGTCGTCAAGAACGGATAAGCGGTAGTCGACGGATTCGCCGCCATAAAATAACCTGCGACTGCGGTCATTACCGTCTCAGGTAGCTGCATACCACCATCTTCAAAAGAGTAACGACCAGCGATAAAGCCGGAGTCACGAAAAGCATCAAAGGCGACTTTGACATCGTCGATCATGCTGACNGTTTTGCCATCGAACTGCGGCTCATCTTTGTCCGCGAGATGATTGTGCGGTAAAAACAAATCCGTCGCGATCTTATCTGCAGTATCTAGCACGGCATCAAAGGTTTCGCGGTTATGTTCTGAAAACTTAGTATGTTCAGTTAAACGCTCAACATCTAACACATCGTAGAGCTGGAAAGGTAATTCATATTCGTTAATCAAAGTATCGGTCGCCATAATATTCCCTTGTTATTAAAGCTCATCATTAGCATTAGAGTAATCATAAGCTAAATTTTTGCTTTACCGTATTGTCATTTATGACATAATTGAGGTGAAAAACGACANTGNTATTNANANTGGNATNAAGAGNNCNNGNANAATAATAGTCAATAAGGAGAGTAGCCAATGCCGCAAACCAAGCCCTATGAAGTGATTATCCTCGGATTTGATGGCGTGCTCGGTAGCGTGCTTTCAGGAGCGCTGGACTTGTTTTCTTTTACTGGCGTCAGCTGGCAGCGTTTTTTGGATTTAGAAGTAAAGCCAAAGTTTAAGGTGCAGATTGCAAGCCTTGGCGGTGTGGATATCACCGCCAGTAATCGGCTAGTGATTCAAGCACACTGCGATATCACTACAGTGAGCAAGTGTGACTTACTCCTTATCCCAACCATTGGCGACTCGATAGACAAGGTACTCAAACAAAACGCAAAGCTGCTACCGCATTTGCAGCGTTTGGCCGCAACTGAGGCTGATATCGCAAGCAATTGTAGCGGCGCTTTTTTTCTAGCTGAGGCAGGACTCCTCGATGGCAAAACCGCGACTACCCATTGGGGCTACGCCGATAAATTTAAAAGTGATTACCCCTTAGTTGACTTACAAGACAATCAGTTTGTCACTCAATCAGGGAATATATTTTGCGCGGCAGGAGGGAGCGCTTTTTATGATTTAGCACTGCTACTCATTGAGCGTTATTGCGGCCGTGAGGTCTCAACGCAAGTAGCCAAGACTCAGATTATTGATAGCAAAAGAGGCAGTCAAAACAGCTATACCAACGTGACGCTGCATAAGCCGCACGGCGATACACTAGTCAAACAAGTGCAAGAGTATATCGAAAACAACTTCGCTCAGCCGCTACAAGTCAGTNATTTAGCTACCATTGTCAATGTCACGCCGCGTACGCTGAATAGACGCTTTCAGACCAGTATCGATATGCGCCCTATTGAATATATTCAAGCAGTGCGAATTGAGCAGGCCAAGAGGCTGCTTGAATCACAAGCCGTCACTATCAAGTCGCTTGCCTATCAGGTTGGCTATAGCGATCTTTCCTCATTTACCCGGCTTTTTAAGCGAGCGACCGAGCTGACGCCAAAGGAGTATCGAGATAAGTTTTCGCGGCTAGCGATTTAAAGACGAAGTCTTGCAAGCNGCAAATTTAGGTTTTATAGCTGTATTCAATATAGCTGATCCAAAAATTAACGCACTAAAATCACTGGCGAGACTGTACTCGCCAAAATCTCAGTCGTCGTACTGCCTAGGAACATCTGCTGCCACTTAGAATGACCATAAGCGCCAATCACCATAATATCGATATGATGTTCTAGTTGAAAATTGAGTAGGCCATTGACCGCATCGCCTTGCGGCAGATGGTGACAGTCAATACTATAGCCTGCATTTAGTAACTCTGCAGCGGCCGCGGATAGGCTATTTTTGGAAGTGCTATCGTGATTACTCACCATCACTAAGTGGCCTGGTAGCTTTTTTAACACTTCGCTCTTAGCGATGCGTTTGATGACTTTGATAGCAGTTTTACTCGCGTCAAAAGCAATCATATAACTGCTTGGCTCTTGAAACGGCTCTGAACAAATCAAAATGGGTACATTCGATGCGCGCGCAACGGTTTCGATTTGACTGCCAATATTGATGCGGCTGTTTTTGTGGTCCTCACCGCGGCGCCCCATGACGATCGCGCGGTTCATATCACTGAAATGCTCGATAGCAGGTAATAGCTTGCTATGACGCTGATAGATATCAACGGCGACATCGAAATGGCTATTGATATAGCTTTTTGCGTCATTCACCAAGGCGGCGCTATAATTGTTAGCCACCTTGGCTCGGCGTTCATCTATCTCCGACAACTCCTGTAATAGAATCTGACGACTGTCAACGCCAATGCTCCCTGAGAGGTCACGCCTAACTGAGGCTGGCACTTCGATTGTATTCAACAAAGCAACCGGCAGACTCAGCCGATTAGCGTACCATGCGGCGTAACCACAAATGGACTCGGTCACTGCCGAGCCATCAATACAAGCTAAAATATGTTGCGTCGCCATAATTTATCCTTAAATGCGCTGAGTGCATTATCCTAATATTGATACTCATATTTATAGCAGATTATTAACCCGTATTGATAGTATTTCTAAAATTTAAAACAAATATCTAGGGCGTGTTGAACATTCGACCATGGCACTGACAGAGACTATTTTTTAGGCGATTTGCAGATAAAAATGGTAAGTTTAGTCGTTCTAAGCGTCTATTTTTATCAATAAAGCGGCAAAAAATAGTCCTGTCCCTATTGTTGTAGTAAGGGCTGATGCTAAAATCGCCCTAGTCGTTGCGACTGTTTAAATAAAATCAGCTAGCCAATGCAATAAACATTATCTGCAATTTTAACGACGACTAGAACACAGCTTTGATAAACTAGTAGCGATCAGCAGTGTGCATTTGTGAATNTNNAACAANNNNCTAATCTCTGATTTGTAATTGCTGCCAGTCTTCTCGGCTTATTCTATATAGTACATGCGGCGCAAGCGGATGATTGGCGTTTAACATAGGGTGATCAAAGACCTGATTAGTATTAGTCATTCCTAAGCGCTGCATCAGGCGCTGTGACGGCTGATTGCTTATAGCGGTAAAGGCGACTACTTCCTCAAGAGCTAAGACGTCAAAAGCGTATTTTAGCGCGGCCTGTGCGGCCTCTAACGCGTAGCCGTTACGCCAATAGTCTTTATGCAGGCGCCATGCAATCTCTACACCTGTAAAAGGCATATCGGCGTGAATCTGATTTAACCCCACCATGCCAATAAAGGTATCAGCAGCACCCTCTTTAAGACTAACGGCCCNAAACCCCCAGCCGTTATCCTCAATCAGTTGTTGGCATTTATTGGCGATGAGATTACTTGTCTGTTTAGAGAGTACCTTAGGAAAATACTGCATGACTTCGCTATCCGCATTCATCTCGGCAAAAGCTGGCAAATCACTAGGCTGCCATTGCCTTAACAGCAAACGTTCGGTTGCTAGCGTCGCAGTCGGTTTTATCATAGTTTGAAACCGCAATTAAGGTNGGTTTTGGGCTAGAGGNAGAATGGACTAAAAAATTATAGATAAATTGTTTACACCGTTTGAATCGCTTTAAACACTGACTCTATAACTCAAATCACCCGCCTCATCACCCGTCATTCCACGAAAACCCCAACAATGCGCAGGCTGCTCTTTAATGGTAATCTCAACATCGATCGTCTTGATACCAAGCTGAGATTCAATCTGCTGAAATAACGCTTTGATGAGCGCTTTTTGCGTGGCCATCGTCCGCCCTGCCATCATGTTGATTTCGATGACGGTATAAGCCGCTGACCGATCACTAGGATAATAAAAATCTTCCGCATTAAGCGGTACAAAACGCTGAGCCTTTTTGCCTTCTGGCATCCCTAGTACCGACTGCATACAGTAAGGTAGCAATAGTCATAAAATCATCCTTGATAGTGGTATATTAACGGTAAAAAGTAAGTACGTTCAGTTTGTCATCCACTCTTTACTACAAATAACTTCTTTAGCTAAAAACAAAGCAGACAAACATAGTTGCAAAAATAGCTGGGTTAAGCAATAACGATCTATACAACCTTAAGGTCACATTAAACTTAATAAAACTCTAAGACAATAAGCTCATTATATATTGAGAAAACTTCAAAAAAAGTAACGTAAGCTAAATAAACCGCTATGGTAGCAGATAGACTATTATTATGGTCTAAATAATACGCTTAGAGGTCAGCTATGAACATCTTAATTGCGCCCGACTCCTTTAAACAAAGTCTTGAAGCTCTAGAGGTCTGCCGGGCTATCGAATCTGGGTTTAGGCAAGTATTTACGGATGCTACCTACACGCTACTACCAATGGCTGATGGCGGCGAAGGCACTACTGCAGCGCTATCCTACGCGCTTGAGGGGCGCTGGATAACGACCAAGGTGCATGACCCTTTAATGAGAGCTGTTGATGCAAATTACTTGCTGCTAGCGGATAACACCGCGGTGATAGAAATTGCAGAAGCTTGCGGTTTAGCCTTATTGACGAGTGCCGAGCAAAACCCCTTAATAACGAGTAGCTACGGCGTAGGCGAACTTATCTTNGATGCGTTAGAGAACGGTGCACAGCGCTTTATCATAGGTTTGGGCGGTAGCGCTACTAATGACGCAGGCCTTGGTATGCTTATGGCTTTAGGNGTTAGATTTTATGATGCGAATGATAATGCGTTAACCCAAGGCGGCGCGCAATTAGCCAATGTGCAGCGTATCGATACCTCTACCTTACACCCAAAAGCTAAAGCGTTACTGGCACAAAGTACGCGCCCTTTTGCAGTCGCCTGTGATGTGACAAACCCTCTATGCGGCGTCAATGGAGCTAGTGCTGTCTTCGGTCCACAAAAGGGCGGGAGCGACAAGCAAGTCGCTATTTTAGATAAAGCACTNGCGCATTTTGCCCATATTTATGCGCAGCAGAACATGCAAGATGATAATGATGACTATCAAAAAGTAGCAGGTGCTGGAGCGGCAGGTGGATTAGGGTTTGCGTTTATGGCTTTTCTTGATTCAGAGCTGCAATCCGGCTTTGATCTTATCGCTAAGGCTACGCGTTTATCAGCGCATATTGCTAAGGCTGACTTGGTCATTACTGGAGAAGGAAAGCTCGATGCTCAGACCATGATGGGGAAAGTCGCTAATGGTGTTGGNCTGATGGCAAAAGCGCAAAATAAACCGGTCATCGCAATCTGCGGTGCGGTTGACCATGAGGACTATCATAAAAGCGCTCATAATGAATCTNCCATGAACACTTTGTTCGCTGTGGTAATGCCTAGTATTCAGCAGCTTGCGCCTATTGATGAGGTATTCAATAGCGCTTATACCAATATCGAGACCACTGCTCTAAATCTTGCCGCAGCGATGCGTTTAGGGGAAAAACTGAACTAGGCCGCTGCTAGTCAGACTTTTAGTAGCGCATCCAAAAACAGTCTTATAATAAAACACCCCTTAGCTAAGCAATCACTAAGGGGTGTTTGTTACTCAGTTTTATACTAAAAAAACTTACTTAATGCGCATATCACCCGTCTCAACGAAACGCTGATGCCAAGACAAAGACTCTTCCAAGATATGCGGCGTTTGCATGCCGGCATTTTCAGCGGCAGAAGCACGATCGAAGTAATCTTGCAGCATCGGACGATAGTCTGGATGCGCGCAATTATCGATAATNGCTTGCGCGCGCTGACGTGGCGCTAAACCGCGTAGATCTGCCAAGCCCTGCTCAGTGACGATTACCATGACGTCATGCTCAGTGTGATCATGATGCGAGACCATCGGCGTAATACAAGAAATAGCGCCGTCTTTCGCCGTTGACGGGCTGACAAAGAACGAAGTGTAAGCGTTACGGGCAAAGTCTCCTGAACCACCTAGGCCGTTCATCATGCTCGTACCCATAACGTGAGTCGAGTTGACGTTGCCGTACAGATCGCACTCAATCATCGCATTGATCGCAAGCACACCTAGGCGACGTGAGACCTCAGGATGGTTGGTAATCTCTTGTGGACGTAGTACGATGCGCGCGCGCAGCTCTTCGATATTGGCATTAAAAGTCTCTAGCGCTACTGGGCTTAACGATAGCGCTGTCGCCGAAGCCATAGTCATTTTGCCAGACATAATCAGATCGAGCATACCGTCTTGTAGTACTTCGGTATAACCGGTTAAGTTCTCAAACGGACTATTCTCAAGTCCAGCTAGTACTGCATTAGCGACGTTACCGACGCCTGATTGGATCGGTAGTAGATTCTTCGGCATGCGGCCTTTTTTGACTTCCTCATGGAAAAAATCAATGATGTGGCTGGCAATTTTGTTTGATTTTTCGTCCGGATCAGCGAACTTACTGTTACGATCTGGCGAGTCAGTTAATACCACAGCGACCACTTTATCTAAATCGCAATGTAAGTAGGGCACACCGATGCGGCCACCTGGAGTGACTAGCGGAATTGGCTTACGATTGGGCGGCATACCGATATCGTTAAAGACATCATGCATACCCTCAAGCATTAAGCTCTGCTGAGCATTAACTTCTAGGATAATCTTATCGGCATTTTCAAGCCAAGCATTACTCGTACCAATTGAGGTCGATGGAATCAGGCGACCGTCAGGCAAGATACCAGCCACTTCTACCACCGCCATATGCATATCACCATAAAAGCCTATGGTGCTTTGCTGAGCGACGTGTGATAAGTGCATATCAAAATAAAAGGCTTTACCCGCGTTGATTTGCTTACGCAAGGCTGGCTCTGATTGATACGGNGTACGCCATTTGATGCCGTTAGCCTCTGCTAATACACCGTCACATTCGGTAGCAGTAGAGGCGCCCGTTAATAAACCAATTTGAAAGTTTTCACCGCGAGCGTGCGCCGCTTCCATGTGCTTAGCAAGGGCAGCTGGAATAGCTTTTGGATAGCCCGCCCCTGTAAATCCGCTCATACCAACATTCATATCGTTTTTGATAAAGCGAGCTGCTTCCTCAGCCGACATGATTTTTTTGTTTAGTCCTTCGTGCAGTACGCGACCTTCATGATTCATTGAACTCATATTATTTTCCTTCAACTTCCTTATTAAATTAAACTCTTAATACAGTAATAAGAGCGTGTAAAAACGACGCTACAAATGCAGCGTCCGTTTCATATTGAAAAACTAAGTCCTGGCTGTCGTATCAATCTTGCTTTGCTAACAAGGTCGTTAGCAGCTCATCGATTTCAACCTTAAATTCTTTATCTTCGCTTTTGTTCGCGGCGATTTTAGCATTCTGCAGATTTTCGATAGCTTTATCGGTTTGATTTAATTCAATTTGCAAAACTGCCATCGAAAAAGCTANCGAAGCTAAATGATCCTTAGCATTGATAGCTTGCGCTTTGGCTAGTGCTTTATCATAAATAATAAGTGCTGCATCAAGATCTTCGGTAAAATCTGCCANTGTCTCCCACTGCTCGGGATGATCTTTATCCGTATCTTCATTGTCCACACAGAGCGCTTTTAGCTCAGCATAAAACCCGTCAAAGGCGGCTTGATCGCCTATTCGGTCTGCTTCTAACAGCTCTTCAGCTAACAGATAGATAGCCTTATAAATCTTCGTATTGATTTTGCGATTGCTCATCAGCGGGACTCTTAACTCTGTAACTCAGGATAGATGACTTTAGTGTCAACTCTTTTAGTAGAAGTCGCTTTATTAAAAAAGACAGGATAGCCGGTATCATGTCTTTTCAGCNCAGCTGCTGCCTACTCAGCTGCGATAGCGATCATCTCAACGAGTAACTCGGGGCGCGCAAGAGCGGACTCACCGCAAGCACGAGCTGGTGGCTGCACCCCTTCAAACCACTTATCATAAACCTCATTCATCGCGGCAAAGTCTGCCATATCCTTAATCCACACGGTCACCGAGAGAAGTTTGGATTTGTCACTACCGACTTCGTTGAGTAAGCTCTCAATCTTCTCTAAGCAAGTGAGCGTTTGCGCTTTGATATCGTCTTCCGCGTTGCCGACTTGACCACACAGATAAATAGTCTGATTGTGAATGACGGTTCTGCTCATACGCTGAGTGCTATGGAGCTTCTTAATCATGGGTTATCCTTAAGTTATTAAGCAAAATTTATTGAGCAGATGATTAAAACACCAGCCATCAATAGGGCAAGCCAAATGGCGGCTAAAAATATAGCGTTATTTTTTGGTGAAACGCTGAGCATTAAATGGCGCAACATCGACAGTCAACGGCTTATTATGGATCAGCTCTTCAACTAGGCGACCAGTGATAGGCCCTAAGGTGAAACCTTGGTGACTGTGCCCAAAAGCAAACCATAACTTGTCGTGCTTATCAGCAGGTCCGATGACCGGTTTCATATCTGGCATACAAGGACGCGAGCCGGCCCACGCCTCGCTCTCTACCGCGTCTTCTAAAGGTAGAATTTTGCGAGCCAGCTTGAGTACGGTCTTGAGTTGCCCGAAGTTCTTTGGCGCGTTCATCGTCGTCATCTCAGCGCCCGTCGTGATACGAATGCCTTGCTGCATCGGCCCCATGACAAAGCCTTTATCCATATCGAACATACTATGATGAATGGTATTTTTTTCATGGAGTTTAAAATGCTGATGATAGCCGCGCATNGGGAATAGTGGCAGANTATAGCCCAGTGGTTTNATCAGCTCATTGGACCAAGGACCTGCAGCAATGACCAGATTATCACTATAGTAAGTGTCGGTATCAGTGACCACTTTCCAGCCCTGAGCCTCATTACTGTTGTCAGGCTGAATCTCGGTGACATTGCTCTCAAGTATCGAGCCGCCCATCTGCTCGAAGTTCTTAGCGTAAGCTTTGACTAGGAAGCTTGGGTTAGACACCTGCCAAGAGTTTAACCAATGAATAGCGCCGACAAAACCGTCAAAATTAGCATTTGGTTCTAAGGCTTTTAACTCTTCTAAGCTGAGTACTTTATGCTCTACGCCTTGCGCGCGGTCGACTTCAGCGGTATCGGCAGCGGCTTTTAGTGTCTCTTTTGAGCGNTGCAGCTGCAACCAACCATCACGAGTGATAAGCTCATCAGCGCCAGATGCCTCAATCATCGTTTGATGCTCGCTAGTACAATGCGCAATCAAGGTTTGCCATTCACTCTCAATCTTCTTGACTGAGGCCGGCGATGAGTACTTCCAGTACTGTAATAGCGCCTGATGGTAACGCAGAATAGCCGGAACTCGGTAGCGTATATCGGTGCCTTGATTGGGCAGGACGCGAAACACTTCAGTAATCTGACGCGGAAAAGGATGGGTATGGATAGCTTCGCGTTGAATAAGACCAGCATTACCATACGAGGTCTCAAGACCTGGCAGCTTTCTGTCGAGCATTAGTACTTTAGAATTGTTCTTTTGTAGATGCCAAGCAGTTGAGGTGCCGACCATGCCCGCACCAATAACAATAACNTCATAACGCATAACATACCTTTCAAATAGTAAAAACTATGTCGTAGTAGCAGTTTTAAGGTAGATGAGACAGAAAATTTAAAGTGGTTATGGTAACGCATTATAGCGAATATTAAAGCACTAATTAACAATAAATTTTTCAATGAATTACTTTTAGTTATATATAACTATAAATCTAATAACTTAAAGATATTCTAGCTATTTTTTTAANTGTATTTGAGCAGTATTTAGGCAGTATCTAGATAGTATTNGCATTAAANGCAGTGAGTNTTTATTGCTNAATAATAAACAAGTAAAGTATAGAACTAAGCTTATAGAGCACGGTATAAAAACACCTATCCTACCACCATACTGGATCAGCACTCGCCAGCGCCGCNAGCCCTTTTAGTGATGACTTCACCTCGACCTTATCTGCGGGCAGCTCGGCGATAAACCTTGAGGGCTTATCAAAATAGCCAGAATAACTGGCGAAGTAATCCGGCGCGGTTAAGTAGAGTTTGTTTTTGGCACGGCTGCAGGCCACATAAAACAGCTTACGCTCCTCTTCTAACTCCTCAAAATCATCTAAAGATCGATGATGCGGCGTCATGCCATCAACAAGTGAATTGACAAACACTATCGGCCATTCAAGTCCTTTAGCGCTATGAATGGTTGAGATAGTAACCTTATCATTGTCATCGTCCTCAGGCTTATCGACCGCCGCGACAGAGTCGTTGGGCGGATCAAGCGCTAGGTTTTCTAGGAAGTCATCGAGACTATTGTGCTCATTGGCTAGGTTTTTTAGCACGCGAAAGTCCTCACTGCGCTCGCGCCAATTCTCCTCGGCCGTCTTTAAAATAGGAATGTAGAACTCTAAAATCAGCTCAATAGTCGTCGCGACCGACTGCGCTTGTTGCGCNTTACTTAGAGTCATATATAACGGCTCAAGCTGCGGACTTTTTTTACTAAATTTCGGTAATAACAGCGGCTCAAACGAGTTGTCAGCGCCATTGATAGCTTGTGTGAGACGCGTGGCGGTGACCGCCCCTACCCCTTTAAACAAGGTCAATATACGGTGCCAAGCAATGGTGTCGTTGGGGTTATACAGGATCTTGATAAAGGCAAGGACGTCTTTGACATGGCGACGCTCAACGAACTTGATGCCGCCGACAACAATAAACGGAATACCGCGCTCCATAAATTCAAGCTGCACGTAGTTGGACTGAAAAGAGGTGCGGCACAGTACCGCATAATCGCTGTAATCATAGTCAGCTTTGTGCGCGGCGATTGTATCGGCGATATATTTCGCCTCTTTTGTCTCATCACTAGCGCGGCTAAAGACCGGCTTATCACCGGTTATGCTAGCGTTTGAATAAAGCTGCTTTTGATAGCCCAAGGTGATTTGCGCAGATAAGGCATTGACATAGTCGAGCACAGCTGGGGTGCTACGATAGTTTTGCTCAAGCTTAATCAGCTTCGCCTCAGGGTAAGTCTCGCCAAAGAGTAGGATATTCTCGTAATTAGCGCCGCGAAAGGCATAGATACTTTGATTGTCGTCACCGACGACCATCAGTGATACTGAGGCCGGGGCGCAGATCAGATCGATCAGCTGCTTTTGCGGAATATTAGTATCTTGATATTCATCGACCATCACGTAGCGATAACTCTCTTGTAGCAGCTGGCGAAANTTATCATTGGTTTTTAGATGACGCACCACTTGACTGATAATATCATCAAAATCGTATAAGTGATTGGCACGCTTATATTCATGAAAATCAATCGCCAATTGCTCGATGATCGGAATATGCATGGCNATATCAGGATAATTGTCCTCAACCAGCTCAGAGATAGGGATACGCCGATTTCTAGAGGTCGAAAACAGATTTTGTAAGGTGCGCTTACGCGGAAACGCTTGTTTCTTGGTTTGCACCGGGTACTTTTTTTCTTTGTATATCAGATCTATAGCGTCCTCGCTATCGCCAGTATCCAAAATTGTAAAGCGCGGATTGATACCGAGCAAACCTGAATACTGACGCAGCAGCCTGTTGCAGAACGAATGAAACGTGCCGCTAGTGATATCGTTAAGCGCTTTACTAGTTGGTGCTATATGAGTAGACAGAGCNTCTTCAGATAACTGCTCATCCGTCAGGCTATTGGTTAACAAGGCTTTAGCGCGGCTTTTGATCTCATTTGCCGCTTTACGGGTAAAAGTTAAGAGCAGGATTTGCTTTGCTGCAACGCCGTTCTCGAGCAAATAACTGGTACGGTAAGTGAGAGTTTTGGTTTTGCCGGAGCCGGCTCCCGCGATCACAAGTACTTTACCCTCGATAGTCGTTGCTGCTAACAGCTGATTGGGATTGAGCTCACTGGCATAATNAACTTTNAACTCACTGCTCATAACGATATCAGTATCGCTATCAGCGTCAATCAAATTAGCCTCAAGCTTTTTTATCGCTTGTTGCAGCTGCTCGAGTTTGGGTTTGATATCAGCGAAGTTTTGCGGATAGTGATAAGTTTCGGTATTAAAGACAGTGGTTTGCATGATTGGCAATACTCTTTTGCTTAGTCGTTTTGGCTCTATAGCTCTATGATTTGGCTTGACGATGTTTTAGAGTTTGGTCTTATACTTTTGGCCTTTACTATAGCGCTCAATATGAAAAGCTGATCATCAATACTATAGTCAATCAATATTAAAAGTGGTACAAGGCAGACGAGTGCAAGTACTACAGTAGTAGGCTAAACGAGTCTAACGCCGTAACACTTTAATAGTGGTTCGACTATATCAATGACCAGCTCCAAAACCAATAACTAGAAATAATCAACAACCATAATTAAAACTACGCTGATATTAACGTCCTAGTACGGCACGCGGATCGATAGGATTACCATTGAGACGCACTTGGAACTCTAGGCCGACTTGATTGGTCTGCCCGCTGCTACCCATCGTTGCGATACGTTGTCCGCTTTGGACTTGCTCGCCCTCGCTTACTAACAGCTGACTATTATGAGCATAAGCGGTAATGTAGTTATCGCTATGACGAATCATAATCAAGTTACCATATTCTTCTAGCCCATTACCTGCATAAAGCACGGTACCGCTTTGGCTTGCCTGCACCGGATCGCCCTCTTGGCCTGCAAACCACATACCCATATTACCGCCTGCTGCATCAAAATTGCGGATGACTTGGTTTTGGCTAGGATATAGGTAGCCTGAGGTAGAAGTGGCTGTGTTCTGATAAGCTGGCACTGTAGAAGGCGCTGCTACAGGATTAGGGTTGTACGTTGGACGAGATTGGACAGGCTGACGATTGTTGACGTTATAAGTAGTATTAGTAGCCGCTTGACTGCCTTGCCAAAGCTTGAGCCACTGACCACTATAGATCGTGTATTTACTATCTAGGTTATTGATCGCGCCGATTTGACGATAGTTCAGACCATAGCGCTGTGCAATTTGACTGACAGTATCGCCGCGCTTAACCAGATGATAATTAGGCACGCCTTGGCTATTGGTGACAATCGTGGGACCGGCAGCGCTGCTGCTCTGATAAGTCGGTTTGGTCGCGCAGCCGCTCATAGCAAGCGTCGCTACGCTCAATGAGCTAACAAGGGCGGTGGTTAGTGTTGACTTACGAGTAAGCTTCTTCATAAAATTTTCCTATAGTTCATGTACGCCATGCTCTTCATGGACAGGATGGACAGNCTATAAATTAATGATTAAACGGCAATTAAACGGANAAGTGCTTATAGTGATGAATACTCATGTTTACTGATATTTCGATTGCTGATAGTTTGGTTACTACTATTGTTATGAGCGCTAATCAGGCACAAGTGCAGCATCGCTTTTATAGTGCTAAAGTCGATAACGTCTCTAAGCTCTCAAGCGGTGTATGGTGCAATCTGACCGGTGACAAGCTCACATACCGCTCTGCCAACGCCTGAGCATCGGTAACATTATTGGTAATATCGTGATTATTGTNACGCTGATTCGCTGCAGTTGATCGTGCTAAGCTTGTTTGNGTTTCTGCAGTCGCTTCGTTTAACTCAGTCTCTAGCGGCGTGTGCGTCGACTTACGCAAGCACAGCCAATAAGCATCGCGGCCGCGTGGATCGATGATATGATGTACCGGTTTGGCAATCTGGCTATGGGTCAAGCAAGTCAGCCTACGCCCTTGGATATCACTCGCCTGCTCAACATCAGGAATATTGACGTTGAGCACATGATACGGCATGGCTTTGAGCGCAGTTAGGATACCCGTCTCAGTGATGAGCTTGACGATCTCTGCAGCGGCTATGGTATAGTGACTTGCTTCATCATCGAGACTACCNTGATNNGCATTACTAGCGCCGCCTGCCAGTGAGGTTGCAATAGCAGGCACGCCGAAGACTTGAGCCGTTAACGCAGCGCCAAAGGTACCAGAGAATAAGACGTCTTGACCAAGGTTGGCTCCAGAATTAATCCCAGTAATGACGCAGTCGAAGCTCACATCACAGTAGAGCTCATGCAGCGCCAAGTATATACAATCAGCCGGCGTACCATTAACAGCGATAAACCCTAGAGCGGTTTTTTGGGTATATAAAGGTTGGGTGATACGTAAGGCACTAGCAGAACCGCTTTGCTCAGAATCAGGCGCGACCACGTACACCTCTGCAATCTCAGAGAGCGCACGATATAACGCCAATAACCCTGGAGCATGTACCCCGTCATCATTACTAATCAAAAACTTCATATTGGCTGAACATACCTAATAGGGTTTGGTGAGTCATAACTTGTACTATTTATTTTTATAAAATAACGCTATCCTTGCCGCATCAAACCAATAGTTGAATAAAGCAAAGAGTCAAAACATAGCGCTATTATAATATAAAATGACAAACTAAGGCTTTATCCTTGAGATGTCAAATAGATTGAGCGAGTAAATTTTTAGCGACTCTAGCAGCTATACTAAGAGCCCCTACTCTTCGAGCTATTATTTGGTTTATGGATAGATTAAATCTCGATAAACATGATGCAAGATAACAATAATAAGCTATCGGTTAATGTTAGGGTAACCTATTTAAATATACTACCGCTATGTTGCTATAAAACGCCTTTAGCTCACAATACATCTACAGATCAACTCATATTTTATGTGACATTTTATGCTTTTACTATTACCATGATACCACTCAATAATGTTAAGCGAGCGTGATACCGGATGACTAATAAATTGATATTCTCTACTCTTTTTGTTGCCAAAAAAATGGCTTCTAAAGTTGGCATTGCCAGTCTCATCATGTCCGCTGCGATGTTGTCCCAAGTTAGCCAAGCAGCCGATAATGTAGCCACTACTATTCCTCTTGATATGTCTGGCATGAATATTACCAAGCATGAAATTGCGGTTATGCAAGTACTATCTGAGATCTGCCCCTCGATGCTCAATGGTCAGCAAAAACAGCGCTTTTATAAGTCTTATAACGTACAGCTTCAAGAGCTGATGCCTACATTAGAAGACCCTAAAGCTGCTATTCAATATTTGTCTACTCAGCAAGACTACCGTCAAATCCTGCAAGGTATTCGCAGTTGGACGATGGGGTTTTCAAAAAGTGAAAACAAAGCACTTTGCCAAGATTTAGCTGATGCCCCTTATTAATTATTAATGTCTGTATCATTCAAATACTTTGAGATAGATATTGTATCGTACTGATGACGATTTATGTTTTTAGCGACTTAGTTTTAGCAACTTGATCAATGATTACTCAATTGGCGATTACTTAAAAAAGCTTGTCGGCGCTACTCTCAACTTTTGAGACGCGCTGCAAGCTTTTTTTTAGCTGACTGCTTTTTTAGGCTTGTAGACAAAAAGCTGTTTTTATAGTCAATCAATATTAAAAGTGGTACAAGGCAGACGAGTGCAAGTACTACAGTAGTAGGCTAAACGAGTCTAACGCTGTAACACTTTAATAGTGGTTCGACTATAGCTTCATAAAGTCTCGGCAATACTAAAGCCTTATTGACTAAACCTGATAAATTTAATCAATACCGCTATCTACTATTGCCGCTTATAGGTTTTTCGATTATTCTTGCAAACAGCAGTCGCTATCACTGCTATCGCTAAGCGGGNTATNGCGCTATGATAGCTCTGATATAGCTTTTTTAGCACTTCCTAAACAGGCCCATATTCTTTGTTTTATNGCCCTTATCATANTAGATTTTGTGCTCTATACTCACTGTATGCTTATGATAAGGGTTCATTTAATGTCTATTCAAAGCAGCTTGCAGACGGTTTTGCGGTTCATTTACAATAGATACTTTTGGTTTTATGATGTGGTGTAATAATTTATGACAGTTAAGCGTGTAAAACAACAGCTTGTACAATTAGTAATCGGTGTTAGTGTTTCACTCGGTGCAGTAGCCGCCAATGCCGCCATCCAACCACCGACCATGGACAATACCGCTTACGTATTGATGGATTACAACACCGGCGAGATATTGGCACAGAAAAACGCCAACCAGCCATTGCCTCCCGCTTCATTGACCAAAATGATGACCAGTTACATCATTGAGCAGCGTCTGGCTTCAGGCGACTTGAGCGAAGATGAGCAAGTGCTGATGAGTGAAAATGCTTGGTGCCGCGGCAGTAGCAGCCAGTCTTGTATGTATGTGCCGGTGAATCAAACAGCCAGCGTTATCGATATGCTGCGCGGAATCATTATTCAATCGGGTAATGATGCCTCAAAGGCTATGGCCGAGCACATTGCGGGTAGTGAATCTTCGTTTGCGATTTTGATGAATGAGCAAGCGCAAAAACTAGGTATGGAAAATACCAACTTCATGAACTCCACTGGTATGCCAGATGAAGGTCATGAGGCTTCTGCACTAGATTTAGCTAAGCTTGCCCGTGCTATCATAAAAAATAGCGGCGAATACTATGATCTGTATGCTGAAAAAGAGTTTACTTATAATGGCATCACCCAAGGCAACCGTAACGCCTTACTCGCTACAGACCCTACTGTCGATGGTCTAAAGACCGGTCATACCAATGCAGCCGGTTACTGCTTAGTTGCGTCAAGCGAGCGTGATGATATGCGTCTAATATCAGTAATCATGGGTACTAAGAGTGCACAAGATCGAGCTGATCAGTCGCGCCAGTTACTCAATTGGGGCTATGGTCATTTTACTACCGTCACCAAAGCCCCGGCGGGTCAATTCGTCAGCAAGATACCTGTCTGGTTCGGTGAAGCAGAAGAGATTGAGCTTGCAACCGCAGACAACCTAAAAATACTAACGACTAAAACACAAAAAAATAAAATCACCACCGTGGTTGATATTCCAGAGAGTTTAGAGGCGCCTATCACTAAAGGCCAAGAAGTCGGTAAAATGATGGCAGTGATTGAAGGCAAGGCCGTAGCTTCGACCCCTATTATTGCTACTAATGATGTAGAACAATCTGGATTTTTTAGTCGTATGTGGCAACATGTAGTACGCTGGGCACAGAACTTATTTTAATCTGTAACGGCGGACTATATGGAATCTTAGTCAAGTATTGACTTGACTGTAATATCAAAAAACGATAAAGAAAATAGACGCTATACTCTTTTCAAAGGCCAGACTTTATCGGCTTAGCCTTTAAAAAACTTAGCCTTTAAAAATCAGTACCTAGCGTCTTTTTTTATCAACTTATAGAGTGTTTTACTGTCCTCAGTAGCCGGATAGCAGAAGTCTACCCCTGCAGCTTTCAGTGAGTACTCAAAATTATCTAAATTATCTTGCTTGTGCGGCGGATACCAATAAATAATTAATACTCGGTAGCGACTTTCTTCAGCGCGTATCAGCCGCGCCATTTGTATTGCCTTTTCTGGTAGCACCTCTTGGGTGATCATCACCATATCTACTTGAGTCTTACTGAGTTTTTGTAGGACTGATAATTCATGCTGCTTGGCACTGACTGTCGCACCAAAGCCGCGTAGCTGCTCGGCTAACACTCCTATATCCTCATTATAGTAACAAAGGATACTTAACCCGGCGAATGGCTTTTGCGAATAGCGCGACTGACTTTGATAAACGCTTTGTAGCGGGAGAATCACGGTAAATTGACTACCTACATTGGGCTCACTTGCAACGTCGATAGACCCTCCAAGTAGCTGTACAATCTGTGATAGCACCGGCAAGCCCAGGCCTACACCTTCATAGTGCCGAGTACCACTAGGATCGACCTGAAAAAACGGCGTGAAAATATCCTCAAAATACTTATTATCAATACCGATCCCTGTATCTTTCACCTTAATCTCCCAGCGCACACTAGTATTAAAATGCGTCAGCTGCGACTCAACGCTGATCTCACCACTGTCGGTGAATTTAATAGCGTTTTCAAGCAAAGTGGTCAGTATCTGCTTAATTTTATCGGCATCGCCTTTAAGCTTATAATCAATGTGATGAATGCGGCTAGTCAGCTCAATCTCCTTTTGTTTTGCCGCTTCCTCAAACTCAGTAAACAAGTCTGATAATAGCTGCAAGGGATTAAACTCAGTCACATGAATACTCATCTGACCTTTTTCTATTCTATTGAGCTGAATAATTTGCTCAATCGTTGCCTCTAAACGCTGACTGCCTTTATGAATAATGGATAACGAATCTTTTTGCTCAGCACTAGCATACTGGCTCTCTAATAGCTGTAAGCCGCCCGCGATAGCATTCAGCGAGGTTTTAAGCTCATGAGTAATCATACTCTGAAAACTATTACGCTGCGTGTTGAGAGACAGGTCTTTATTATGTAACTGCTGCTCATAGGCTGCTAGAGAACGAAGCTTATCTTCCAGCACTTTTGAGCGATTAAATAAACTCGCCAATGCCAGCCTCATATCTCTAGTTTCTTTAAGACTCAAGCGTTGCTGGATTACCGGTAGCTGCTCGGCGTCTGGGTTACTGACAACGATCTGACACACTTTGGCTAATTCCGTCGCACTATCGGCGACCCAAGTTAAACGGCGCAGCAGCAGCAACATACTGATTACTGTCGCGCCAATAATAATAAATAATAGCCAAGCGTTTTGATACAACCATTCGCTTCGTAGTTTATGGATATCTAAAGTGATATTAAGATAGCCAATCAAGACGTCTTGCGCTCCTAGAGGACTACTCTCTACTACGCTGCCACTGTTTAACCCATCGCTAGTACTAGTATCTATGCCACTGTTTGTCGCTGAGGGCTGATAGTAGCTACTCGTGCTCAGATAGCGACTGGTCACTGGCTCATTAAAGCTCATACTATCGGCAAACCAAGCATTATACCAATCACGGTTTTGCTGCTCGATATCGAGTTTATCGAGCGCTAATACAGGTGAGTCAGAAGAATAAAACACGATACTGCTAAGCGTAGGGTCGCCGGCTAGCAAGATATCAACTTGCTGTGCCACTAGACTTGCACCGTCTACAGTCGAGGCGCTATTGACGAGTAGCTCTGATAACTGCTGTACTTGCAGACGTTGCTGCTTATAGTGCTGCACAAAGCCATAATAAAAAGACAAAAAGCACATCACGATAACAATCAGCAACACGGCCTGAAAAACCGTGCGCCGAATAAGGGAAGAAACAGTTACTGAGGAGGGGTTACTCATATTACTCACTTGAGTCAAAAGAGCTTAGAGATCTAAGCGCTGACGATACAGCGCACGGTTATCAATCTGTCATACGCTCTATCATAAAATAAAAAGGCAAGGAATACGAATGACTCCTTGCCTTAACGAGCGCCTTTTGTTTATTACCAAGCTTCTAGCTATCAGCTATCAGCTATCAGCTATCAGCTATCAGCTATCAGCTATCAGCTATCAGCAATGATTAACGCTTGTTACTCTTTCTTTTATCACTCTTTTTGTCGCGCGAGGTGTACTTATGCGCACGATTACGCTCTCGTTGTTTAAGCTGTTGGGCTTTAGCTTTGGTAGGCGTGTCGCTCTTGTTGGCATAAGGGTTTTCGTTGAGCTTAAAGACGACGTTGAGTGGTGTGCCTTCAAGCTTGAACACTTGGCGAAACTGGTTTTCTAAATAGCGCTGATAGCTTTTGGGTAACGAGCCCGTCTGATTACCATGAATTACAATTACCGGCGGATTATGTCCACCTATGTGAGCATAACGCAGCTTGATACGGCGACCTGATACGGTAGGCGGCGGATTAGCGGCAACCGCATCTTGCAGTATCTGTGTTAAACGGTTGGTTGACACTTCAAACATCGAGGATTTATAAGCTTTTAAGATAGAGGGATAAAGATTGCCGACACCTGTACCATGCAGCGCTGATATTAGATGCACTTTGACATAAGGAATGAAGCTAAAGCGGCGATCCATCTCAANCTTAATATAGTCCTTTTGCTCGACACTTAAGCCATCCCACTTGTTAATCGCTACTACCAACGCGCGGCCAGCATCAAGAGCATACCCTATCATATGTAGATCTTGGTCAACGATGCCTTCNTGCGCGTCAATGACAATCACTGTGACGTTTGAGTCTTCGATCGCTTGCAAGGTCTTGATGACAGAGAACTTCTCTACTTTCTCATCGATTCTACCGCGGCGACGCACGCCAGCGGTATCGATAAGGACATAGTTTTTGCCATCGCGCTGATAAGGGATATAAATACTGTCGCGCGTGGTGCCTGGCATATCATAGACCACTACTCTATCCTCACCGAGCAGTCTATTGACCAGCGTCGATTTACCGACGTTAGGACGACCAATAATNGCCAGCTTCAGACCATCTGGCTCTTGTAGGGTATCTTGCTCTGGCATGTCAGCAGTAATGACCTCTAACAAGTTACCGACTCCGCGTCCATGACTGGCCGCCATAGGGAAAGGCTCGCCTAAGCCCAAAGCATAAAACTCTGCCGGCGCAGCATCATGCNCGCCATCGACTTTATTGGCGACCACGTAGACCGGCTTGCCTAAAGTATGTAAGAATTTGCCAATCTCGGCGTCAGCGCCAATCATACCTGCTCTAGCATCAACGACGAAGACGATAATATCAGCCTCATGAATAGCCGTATGCGACTGCTCAGACATATAGTCATCAATGTTACCACTGCCATCATCCGCCTCGCCAATACCGCCGGTATCTACGACAATAAAAGCTTTGTTTTCATACACCGCATCGCCGTATTGGCGATCACGAGTCAGTCCTGACAAGTCAGCGACCAAAGCTTGGCGACTTTTGGTGAATTGGTTAAATAAGGTAGATTTACCTACGTTTGGGCGACCGATTAAAGCCACTACAGGCTTGATACTCATGGGTTACTCTCGATAATAGTCATTAGCAGATAATAGCAGCAATAGGCTGGCCACTATCTTAGACTTAAATAAATAATGATAATAAATAAAATACAATAACTCGGTTAACAATAACCTTAACGACTCTAATCTGCAAACCACTCAGTGCTTGGCTGACTGTCGCGTTTCGGCCGCAATAAATAATAGGGCGCAAGAGTACGTCAAATCGCAGCTTTAAACAAGGTTTAAACCAGCTTCAATAAAAAGCACTAAACGCTGAACGAGCAGCGTTTATGAGGAGTAAGGTATTATTGCTTAGTTTATATTAGGGNGTGTTGAACATTCGCAAATAGGCACTGCNGATCGCTAAAATTGTTCCAGACAAGGCACAAAGCGACGATAATGCAGATGCCTTAGCGAGATTTGTAACGCAGTATGGGGCAATTTTAGCATCAGACCTCACGATAAAAGCAGGGGACAGGACTCTTTTTTGCCGCTTCATCGTTAAAAATAAGCGCTTAGAATGACTAAACTTATTATTTTTAACATCGAATCGCCTAAAAAATAGTCGCTGTCAGTGCCATGGTCGAAGGTTCAACACGCCCTAGCCTATAACGACTCAAATCAGTTAGCAAAGACTTATCTTGGTAGCTGCCATATCGCTACTTGACCGCTTTTACTTTGCGTCATTAAGCGCGAGCCATCCACTTGTAAGCTACTCAGCGCGCCTTTGGTTTCAACCCGGCTCACAATAGTCCCTGTCGCTGGATCAAACAAGTGGACAATACCATCCAAGTCGCCGACCGCAATATAATCCCCAATCATTACTGGATTGGTAAGCTTACGATAAGCAAGCTCCTCGCTCTCCCATAACACTTCACCGGTGCGACGATCATAAGCCACCACTTTGCCCTCTAAGCTTGTCGCAACGACTTGCTGGCTATTGACCGCAAGCGACTTAAGACTAGCAAGCTCTTTGACAAACATGACCTCTCTTGAAGCCAAATCGATAGCTAACAGCTGACCGCTATAGCTAATAGCAAATAGCTGATTATTATCAATGACAGGTTGACCATCGACATCGCTCATACGCTCAACTTCACTGCTGCCGGTGCCGATACCGATACGGCGTGACCATTTTGGCAAACCGTTATCTAAGGTGATTGCGTGCAGACGGCCATCAGCGGTGGCAATCAAAGCGGTTGTATCATCTAGCAAAGTTGGCGCAGCAGCACCGCGAACGCTGATAGCAGGAAGACTAGTGGCAAACTGCCAGACTGACTGCCCGCTTTGTAGCGATAACCCATGCAAAAAACCATCATTCGCCGATAAGATAACGCGGTTATTGGTAATCAGTGCCGGCGTCAATACCGATCCTGACAGCTGTTTTTGCCAGCGTTTAGCGCCAGTACTACTATCGAGCGCTATAATCCGGCCACCGCGAGTACTGACCACAGCGGTCTGACTAAAGGCATCTAAAGCGACCCCGCCAGTAATCTCTTCACCGACNTTGAACGACCATAAGCGCTGACCATTACTATCATAACCGGTTAGATCACCGCCNCGACCGGCAACGACCATCTGACCATTTTCATAGCCGACTTGTAGGTCTAACGGATCTTTTTTGCTGGCGTTCTTGCCAGCATTAACACTGAACACGGGCTGCAAAACACTGATTGGCTGCGCAATTTGTACCAGCTTGACAGGATCGTTAACCTCCGGTTTTATACCGCGATTACAGCCCGCAGCAGCGGTAGCCATCAAAGCCACTACTGCCACTTGCATAGCAGTCTTTTTTAGGGTATTGCTTTTTATAGTCTGGCTTGCACGAACAGATCGGGTCATTGTATTCTCACTACAAAAAATTAACGGTCAATAAGAAGCTATAGCTAAAGATAATATCAGTCTTTATTGCACAGCCACTATTATAATTAGGGTNAAAACTAGTTCGGGTTAACACTGAGCTTTANNAGTCTCTACAGCGCAAAGGATATGACTGACTTACTGCGTCGATTATTCAGGCTCGTTGCTATTATTGTTTTCATTGATAGCATCACTGTCATTATCCATCATTACGGTATTATCTACCGTCAATCCTTGCGGTGCTGCTGGCTGCTGGATAAGACTGTCTTGAGCTTTGATGGGCTCAGGGTAGATACCTAAGCTCTCCATTTTTAGCGCCAGTACTGCGCGCTCTTCATTACGCTCGCTGATTAGATTCCAAGCATTATTATAAGCATTAATCGCCGCCTCTTTATCATTTTGCGCTTGGTAAATATCACCTAGTAGCTCTTGCTGGCTTGCTTCAAAGGAGATGGGCACATCGCTTTTAGCTTCAGATAATGCCGCTTCTAGCTCATCATTGGCTAATAACACCTGCGCGTAACGCAGACGTGTAATAGCTTTGAGCCCTGCATCATCTAAATCGATAGCTAAGGCTTGCTTGAGGCTTGCTGCCGCGCCTGTAAAATCATCATTATCTACTTGCATCCGCGCTTTCATCATTAGTGCTTGCCAAGCGTATACTGAATCACCGTGAGCGCTGACTAAGCTATCGATATCATCACTTAGCTGCTCGCGGCTTTCGCTCAGTGCTGCTAAAGCATCGTCTTCTAAATCTGGGTTTTGCGCCGCCAAGCTGACTTGCTCGTTTAACAGCTGAATATCTGCATACTGGTCGGCAGCTACCGTATCCACACGGGCATGGTTATTTTGCCAATAAGTCCAACCAAAATAGCCAGCTAACGCTAACAATATAATAGTGACAATATTGCCACCATACTGTTTTAGCGCTTGCATCGAATTGTCTGAGTTTGGCGAACTAGGATTCAAAGCCATGGGTATTTACCTGATGAAATTTATAATGAATACTTTATGAGAAATGGTTGCTTGTTAATATCTGAGCTAAGACTACTGACCCAAAAAGTTAGCGCTATCCGCCAACCAATCTTGAGGCACGTTTTTTTGCTCACCATTTTGCATATCTTTGATACTAATCATTTGCTGATCCAGTTCTTGCTGCGCGATAATCACTGTTAGCGCAGCGCCTGACTTATCCGCTTTTTTCATTTGNGCTTTCAGGCTAGTCGCGCTCGCCATNTTTACACGCAGATCTGGGCGCTTATAGCGCAGATTTTGCGCGTAAGCGATACCAGCGCTATATACTTCAGGATGCGCGGCAACAAAGACATCACATGCAGAATCTTCTGTAAAAGGCGCAACCGCTTCTATCAATAATAACAAGCGCTCAAGACCCATAGCAAAACCAACAGCAGGCTCAGACGTTACTGGCTTGCTCTCTTGGACTTTGCCTTTATTGTCCATTGATTTTAACTGGCCAATTAGACCATCGTAGCGGCCGCCAGCACAAACNGTAGCTTGGCTGCCTAGCTTGTCAGTNACCCACTCAAAGACGGTCTTGTTATAATAATCAAGACCACGCACTAGATGCGGGTTAATCTCAAAATCGATGCCAAGCTCTGTCAAATACGCCTGTACTTGCTCAAAGTGCGCCATACTCTCCGTACCCAAAAAGTCAGCGAGCTTTGGCGCATCATTCAATAACGCTTGCGTACTCGCGTCTTTGCTATCCAAAATCCGTAGCGGATTGGTCGTTAAGCGGCGCTTACTGTCTTCATCGAGCTGCTCTTGCTTATCGGTCAAATAANGCACTAGAGCATCACGATAAGCACGACGCTCATCACTCTCGCCTAAGCTATTGAGCTGTAGGCGCATCTCNTTTTTGAGGNCAAGCTCTTGCCACATAAGATCCGTCATCGCAATCAGCTCAGCATCTGCATCGGGCAAAGCACTACCGAAGCTCTCGACTCCAAGCTGATGGAACTGACGATAACGCCCCTTTTGCGGGCGCTCATAGCGAAACATCGGGCCGATGTACCAAAGTTTGGGCGTATCGCCGCGCAGTAAGTTATGCTCGATAACCGCGCGTACCGCGCCTGCCGTGCCTTCAGGGCGCANAGTTAGAGGCGTTGGCGGCTCTGACTTATCGGCAAAACTATACATCTCTTTTTCGACAATGTCAGTTGCGCCGCCGATAGCACGAGCAAACAGATCGGTCTGCTCAACAATAGGTAAGCGGATATTCTCGTAGCCATAACGGCTCAGTACATTTTGTAAAACGGCTTCTAGGCGTAACCACTTTGCCGATTGCTGTGGCAAAATATCATTGAACCCTTTAATAGCTTTAATCATGGTGCGGTTATACCCTCAAACTCTATTGCGATTGTTTTTTATTTTNAAATGTCTGTTTTATGAAGCACTAGCCGACGCGAATAATTTCATTTTCGCGTGACTTAGCAAGCTCTGCGGCGTGGGCGCGTACCATATCTTCGATTTCGTCCACTAAGTTATTGGTATCGATGAGATGACTCTTGTCGCCCATCCGGTAGACCAAAGACTTAGGCGCGGCGCCGACGATACCGATATCGGCCTCCTTAGCCTCACCTGGNCCATTTACTTTACAGCCAATCACCGATAAGTTCATCGGTTCACGAATATCTTCTAAGCGCGACTCTAATGCCGTCATCACCTTAATGACATCAAACTCTTGACGCGAGCAGCTTGGGCAAGCGATGAAGTTTACACCGTTAGAGCGGATATTTAGTGACTTTAGAATATCAAAGCCAATTTTTATCTCCTCTTCAGGCTCAGCCGCTAAAGAGATACGAATAGTATCGCCAATACCATCGAGTAACAGCCCGCCCAGAGCAATAGCCGACTTGACCGCACCAGTACGATAGACGCCCGCTTCTGTCACTCCTAGATGTAGCGGATTATCTATCTGCGCTGATATCAAACGATAGGCATCCATCGTCAAAAACACATTGCTGGCTTTGACTGAGACTTTATACTGATCGAAATTGAGACGCTCAAGAATATCGATATGACGCATGGCAGACTCAAGCATCGCCTCGCCGGTTGGTTCCGTGTACTTACGCTGAATTTCTTTTTCTAAAGAGCCGGCATTGACGCCAATGCGAATCGGAATATTATGATGTCTGGCACAGGCTACAACTTCACGCACCTTAGCGTCACTACCGATATTACCTGGGTTAATACGCAAGCAATCAGCGCCCGCTTCAGCGACGGCCAGTGCAATTTTATGATCAAAATGCACATCGGCGATAAGCGGTACGCTGACCTGCTTACGAATCTCACTAAAGGCTTTGACTGTATCCATCGTCGGAGTCGATACGCGCATCATATCCGCGCCCGCCTCCACGCAGCGCTGAATTTGCGCTACTGTAGCTGCCACATCACAAGTATCAGTATTGGTCATACTTTGCACACTGATCGGTGCATCGCCGCCAATTGCTACACTACCGACATGTATTTTTTTGGTAGGGCGGCGATGAATAGGCGTTGATGTAGACATACAAAATCCTTTACTTAAAGTATATAGAATATTTCTAAATATTAAGAGCTATACTCTTATGGTGCAAGCTCAAATATAGCGCGATTGCCGGTCGTATACTGCTCAAGCGCCACTGCTTGTTGATCAAGCACTAAACTGGCATTATCGACGTCATCGATCTGAATACTAAACGGCGGCACTCCTATTAAGGTATAATTCCCTCTGGTCTGCTCGCCATTCATCAAACTATTGCCTGATGCATCAGCAATATTGACATCGACAGCATCGGTCAACTTAACTTCTAATGTAGCATTGCTTTGACTATCATCGCCTAGATTCAGCGCTGAGCCTGAAGCACCAATACTATCGTCGTCAGTCACTACTGCTGCGCCCTGAGCTTGTTCTGTAGCCGTGATATCATCAATCACAGGCGCAGCTGTTTCGCTATCGCGGCTAGCGTTACTCACCATACGAAACAAAAAGAAAGCCAAAACAATAAGTACAATAACTCCGATTATCAATAAGGGGTTGATACGAATACGGCTACTCGTATCGCGCTGTAGCGTCCCCATCGGCTGTAATAAAGATTCGGTGTTATTCGCTGAGCGGTCTTTTAGCTCATTAGGGTAAGCAGCATCAAAGGCACTTGCGACCGTATTAGGATCTAGGCGTAAGTATTTAGCATAGTTAATCGCAAAACCGCGCGCAAAAGCGACTTGCGGCAGCTCAGAGAAATTCTCGTTTTCAAGCGCTTGCAAGTGACGCTTTAGAATAAACAGCTCAGCGGCTGCCGTCTCCAAGCTGATTTGTTGAGTATTGCGAGCTTGTTGCAGCATGGCACCAAATGAGTTTTGCGCATTGAGTTGGGTATTTAGTGATGGTTCGGTCATTGCCATGGTGCCTCTGGATTGTTAAGCCAAGTCTTGAGTTGTTTTGCTTCATCACTTAACGGATAAGCGGATAATAATTGACGCGATAACTGTTGACGCTGGTTGCTATCGCCTTGCGCTTCGGCCAATTTGATTCCCTGCAGTAGCAGACGCGGACTGATGCCCTGCCCTTGAACCAATATTAGCGTCTCATCATACAAGCGCTGCGCTTGCTGTACGCGGTTTTGGGCCAATAATAAATCAACCAGCTCGATATGAGCCACTAAGCTATTGCGATTGCCATCTAAAGCGCGCAAAAATGCTTTTGCCGCAGCGGCCCTATCATTCAGCTGTAAATAAGTGCGTCCTAGATTCTCTAGAGCACTAATACGGCCTTCATAACCTAATGCGGAGCCTGCAATTTCAAACTGCTGAGCCGCCTCACTATAGCGCTTCATCTGCGACAGATAAACTCCGTAATTATTACGGGCCTGTTCAAAGTCGCCGTCAAGCGCAATCGCTTTTTTGAAGTACGCATCCGCCTTTTCAAGATTAAGACGGCTGCCTTCTTGCTGCAATAAAACGCCCATCATATCATAGGCTGGCGCGTATCGGCTATTAGCAGCGAAAGCTTTTTCGAGTTGACGCTGGGCGGCATCAAGCTCGTTTTTACGGATATACTGGGCAGCAAGTGAGGTGCGAACGCGAGCAATCTCTTGTTTATTCAGGTTTTTANTATTACTTACTGGCGCAGACCCCTGATAACGGGTACTACCTGTCAAGTCAGGATCGGTTGTGCTTTGACAGCCTGCTAGTAACAAAGCTGACAAGCCACTCATCATTACTCGGGCCTTAGTAAGCTTAATGAGCTTTGTCAAAGCGGTTGGCGGATTATGCGAGGTATATGGTTTGATAGTCATAGACGAACGCCTTGATTTACAAATTTTATCATCACTCATNGCCCCTAAATCCTTGGTTTTACTAACATCATATTAATCCCTTAGCATCTTATAACTTAGTACCTTGTAATAAGTACTTAGCTATTGAATTTATATGACTTTATACCGATAAAAACCGTTAGTCTACCTCTTATCTACCTTAAGGGCTCAATAATTACTCACGCTATTTGTTAAGGCTTATTGCACTTATATTACACTGTTTTCGCCCTGTCACTTTGTCACTGTACTGAGACTNTNTTTGGGACTTTGTTNNGGAATTCGTTTAGGCCTTGGCATCGCGCTTAAAGCGGCTATCTTTAATAGTAACGGCTTGCGCGCTTCTATCTTTGATGCTTTGCTGCCACTTCTCTGAGCGGCGCGTACGATCGGCCACTTGCCCGACGAGCTGACCACAAGCGGCATCGATATCATCGCCGCGAGTTTGACGAATGGTACAGACAAAACCCGCTTGGCTCAAAATATCACTAAAAGCATGAATACGGTTATTGCTCGATTTACCATAATCGGCGTGCGGGAACGGATTAAAAGGTATTAAGTTAATTTTGCTTGGTAAATCGCCTAACAGCGCGACTAGCTGGCGCGCGTGTACATCACTATCATTGACGCCATCTAACATCACATACTCGATAGTGACGTGTTTTTTGTGGCGCGGATTAGCGTCGAACACATAGTTACGAGCAGCGGCCATCAGCTCTGCTAGCGGATACTTTTTATTAATAGGTACNAGCTCATTACGTAGCTCATCATTAGGCGCATGCAGTGAGATAGCTAAAGCGACATCGATATCTTGCGCTAATTGATACATCTTTGGCACAACACCTGAGGTTGAGAGCGTCACCCGGCGCTTAGATAAGCCATAAGCATGATCGCTAAGCATAAGCTCCATCGAGCCAACTACAGGCTTATAGTTTAATAAAGGTTCNCCCATNCCCATCATAACGACGTTAGTGACTTTATTCTCCCAAAGACTATGATCGACATNCTCTAAGCTGTCATTCTCATCGCTCATATAAGAGGCATTCGCAACCCATAGCTGACCTAAGATCTCAGCGGCGGAGAGGTCGCGCTCAAAGCCTTGCTTACCAGTACTACAAAAGCTGCAATCAAGCGCGCAGCCCACTTGTGATGAGATACACAGAGTCTTACGTCCATCGACTTTACTATCGTCAGCAGGTATCAGCACGGTCTCAACCAGTGAGCCACCAGTGACCTCGAACACCCACTTACGGGTGCCATCATCGCTATATTGACGATGAATAACCTTGGGCGCAGTGACGCAAGCGTGCTGCGCTAACTTTTCTCGCAGCGATTTACTCAGATTGGTCATCTGCTCAAAGTCAGTGACGCCGTGTTGGTATATCCACTTAATCACTTGGGTGGCGCGAAAAGGCTTCTCGCCAATACTTTTGAAGTAATCGGCAAGCTGCTCTTGGGTCATACCCAAGAGATTAGTCTTACTCTGAGTGTCAGCTGACGGCGTGGATGTTTGTACCATGGACATAATAAATACCTTTTTGCCTGAGCTAAAAAGCTTGTGCAATATTGTGGAGCATGAGCAATCCATTATGAGCGTTATTATATCAGCTCTCGTTTTATTTGGTCACTGATAATGAGATGCTGATAAGGGATTGCTAACGCTATGAGCCCTAGAAAGTTACTTGAGNGCTTTTATAGTTAGATTAGATTGGTATAGTAGTTATTTATATAACAATGAGACTTACGATAATCCGATAATCGTAACGCTATACTGAATATTAGGGTAATCCTAGGTTATTTCAACGTTCAACGCCTAGACTATGAAGTGAGTAGCTGATAGTAGAAACGGCTTACACCCTACTGAGTATAAGCCGTCTTGCGCTACTATTGAATAAATGACTATAGGCTGACTAGCAGTCAACTGCTGGTAGTCATAAATACTAAACCCCAACATAACCTATTAACAGCAACGCCTCAATACTCGTCCATACTNATAAAAAAGTATGAATTAGCGAGTACGAGCACACACTTCATTATCATTGAAGAAGTAGCTGATTTCACGCTCAGCGGACTGAGCAGAATCTGAACCATGAACGGCGTTTTCGTCGATGCTGCTAGCAAAATCTGCACGGATAGTACCTTTGTCTGCATCAGCTGGGTTAGTTGCGCCCATGATTTCGCGATGCTTAGCGATAGCGTTCTCGCCTTCTAATACTGATACNAATACTGGGCCTGAGGTCATGAATGACTTTAGGTCGTTGTAGAATGGACGCTCAGCGTGCTCAGCGTAAAAGCCGCCCGCTTTTTCGTCATCAAGTTGCATCATTTTAGCAGCAACGATTTTTAGACCCGCTTGCTCAAAGCGATCATAGATAGCGCCGATATGATTGCCAGCAACTGCGTCAGGTTTGATAATAGATAGAGTACGTTCGTTAGCCATGAAAAGCTCCTATAAAGTGGATTGAGTTAGCCGTAAAATAAAGAGGTAAGTTATCTGTGATCATCACACCAAATCAGCTAAATAAACCGATAAACCAGTGCGTTATCAATGCGAGCACACTGCCCTCAGTGGATGATTGCTGACTATTATAATGATTAACACTATAAATGATAGGGTTAATTTATGATTGTGTCTTGCTAAACCGTAAATACCCTCATCTGATTAAAAAATCCCAGTGCCTTGTATAATTTAGACACTGGGATTTGATTANACTTCTAGCGCTTTATCGCTTACGCATCATATGGATCACGTAGGACGATAGTCTCTTCGCGGTCAGGGCCGGTTGAGATGATATCNACTGGGCAATTAATCAGCTCTTCGATACGTTTGATGTAGATCTTGGCGTTCTCTGGTAGATCGTCATAGTTGGTGATACCAACAGTCGACTCGCTCCAGCCTTGCAATGTCTCATACTTAGGCGTAACCGCTTCGTAGAATTCGGCATCATGAGCGCCTGCGCATTCTGTCTCAGGCAAGTTATAGCCAACACCGATCAGAAGCTCGTCTAAACCATCCAACACATCAAGCTTAGTCAAGCAAATACCTGACAGTGAGTTTANTACGACCGCACGGCGTAGCGCTTCGGCATCGAACCAACCGCAGCGACGGGCGCGGCCTGTTGTTGCGCCAAACTCATGACCGACTTTGGCTAAATGCGCGCCAACATCATCGAATAGCTCCGTTGGGAATGGACCGCTACCAACACGCGTGGTATAAGCCTTAGTGATACCCAATACGTAGTCCAAGTATAACGGACCAATACCCGTACCGGTAGAAACGCCGCCTGCCGTTACGCTTGAGCTGGTCACAAACGGATAAGTGCCGTGATCGATATCAAGTAGCGTGCCTTGCGCGCCCTCAAACATTAAGTTCTTGCCCGCTAGACGCAGCTGGTTCAAATCTTCGGTCACATCAGTAACCATGCCTTTGATCTCGTCGCGCCACTGTTGGCACAGCTGATAAGTCTNATCAAAGTCAATCGCATCGACTTTATAGTACTGAGTCAACTGGAAGTTATGATACTCGATAAGGTTACGTAGTTTTTCTTCTAAGTCATCCCGGAACAAGTCAGCAAGCTTGATCGCTCGGCGTGCGACTTTGTCTTCGTATGCAGGACCGATGCCGCGGCCAGTGGTACCGATTTTACCTGAACCGCGTTTGGCTTCACGCGCTTGATCGAGTGCCACGTGATACGGCATGATAAGCGGGCAATTTGGCGAGATACGCAGGCGCTCGCGTACTGGTACATCATTATCCTCAAGCTCCTTCATCTCTTTGAGTAGAGCATCAGGAGCTAAGACCACACCATTACCGATGAAGCAAGTGACATCATCACGCAAAATACCAGAAGGAATGAGATGCAGTACGGTAGTTTTGCCATCGACGACTAGCGTATGCCCTGCATTGTGACCGCCCTGAAAACGCGCCACTGCTGAGGACTTTTCGGTAAGCAAATCGACGATTTTGCCTTTACCTTCATCGCCCCATTGGCTTCCTAAAACTACGACATTCTTACCCATGATAGATCCTTACAGTAATGTATTTGAGTAGGTTAATAAACGACTATTAAATTAAACAGCTAAGCGAGTTATCAGACTTAGCTATGGATTGAATCAGATATTGAATTCAGTGTTAGGGCGCGTTACCCCGCCACTATATATTTCGGTACTGTACTGATTAATTGATATTAATTAATTGCCAGCTCTCATCAGCTAGGCTTAAACGATGNGTAACATCAGCTGGACAGTCATCTTCGCTCAAAGGCACTATAACCCGGTACCCTTGCTGNCGCCATTTTTCGATTTGCTGTTGTAGCGCTTGTTTGCGCGCACTATCGGCCNCAGTCATGTCAGTATAATCAACAATGACTACCGCTGGCGCTGCAAGCTCAATATGTGCCAGCAATCGGCTGACATCCATACTAAACCCAGTCGCGGCNCGCGGCGCTTGANCATCGGTCAGTTGACTGTNCTGACTTTGCATACCATCGAAGCGACCGCCGCGCACTAGTGGCTGGGTCTCACTATTGATATAACCGTTAAAGACGATACCCGTNTGATAATGATAACCTGATAGTTCGGTGACATCGATACTGACATCGCACTGCCATTGCTGCTGCAGATGTGTACTCAAGCGTTGTAATTCGTCGACTGCTTGCGCAATCTTGGTATCTTGCTTAGCCGTAGCAGATAGCTTCGCCAGCAGTTCAGTCATATCATGACCATAGCGNGCTAACGCATAAAAATCGTCCCCCATCGGCAGAGCTTTACTTATGCGCTTAAGCTCTGGTAGGTTTTTATTAGCATACAGCGTCATCAGCTGGTCGGTNTCACTNGNAGANAACTGTGCCAGCTCAGCTAAGCGTTTAAATATCGCCACGTGACCTAAATCGATATGGAGACTTGCCTTCAGATTCAAGCCATTGACCATAGTAAANAATACATCTATNAGCTCAATATCNGCCTTTAGATCATCATAGCCGAAGATCTCAGCGCCCAACTGCAGCGGTGTGCGTGAGCCAAATAATCCTGAGGGCAGCGTATGGATGACGTGACCCACATAACAATAGCGCGCTATGCCTTTACCGTGATGCGCGTCGATACGTAGAATCTGCGGCGTGATATCGGCGCGCAGACCCATCAAGCGGCCGGTCAACTGATCGATAATCTTGAATGTCTGCCGCTTAAGGTCCTCTGAGGCCTCACTCAATAATGACTCGGTATATTCAATCAAAGGAGGACTGACTGGCTGATAGCCATGAGTGATCAGCTGCTGGATGAGCTGATAACGCAGCACTTCTTGTTTTTGGGCCGCAGAAAACAGTACATCGCCAACCCCATCCGGTAGTAGCCAATTATTCGCCACTTCAGCGGCATGATTACTTAAGTAAGATAGGCCATTATTAGCCCCTGTAGGTGTCGTTTGGGTACTCTGCTGAGTCGCCGAAGAGGAGTGAGCAAAACTAGTANAATCAGAACTGACAGACACAATAAATCCTTGTTTGGCTTATCGCGCAAACGCGATACGATAAGTTTATGAGCGGTTTGTATTTTTAGCACGCACTATCACTGACCCAATCCGTATAAAGTAACTAGGTCATCTCAATACCAAATATTTTTCAGTTTAGGTCATGCAAAATCTAGATCGTTATATAGTTGACCGATTTAAGTATAGTCGTTTTTAATTATGATAATAAATAGACGAGGGTGATAAAAGCTATCGCTGTGCACTTCAAACATTTGACATACTATATTAGATATATAACATAAANCGTTTGAACACACTGACGCGAAATGCTCACAGCACTTGAGGATTTAGTTTAGCATAGCCGTTAAGATTCGACTAGTCACAATTCTGAGTAATCACTAGCGATGGCTACCAATTACTCAGCACTTTTCAACAGCTATAGACAGCAGTCCTTAAAAAGCGCTAAGACTCCCCTGGTAGAGGTAAGCGCAGTGGAGCGTCAATAATCATTTGCTAACAAAGTAGCCGTTTTTGGCTTATCTCTATGCGCTAGACCCGTGTTACACTAACTCATATTTTTTTTGGAATTTTTATGTCCACAGATTATCATCCTAACCCCGAGATCAATCAAACCAATGTACTAGGCACTGCACTGGCTAGCTGCTGCTTTGATCCTATCACTGGATATTATCGTAACGGTTTTTGTCATACTGGCAACCAAGATGTTGGCCAACATACAGTCTGCGCTAAGATGACTAGCGAATTTTTGAACTTTTCATCGAGTCGCGGTAATGACCTCATCACCCCTTTACCTGAGTATAATTTTGCTGGTTTAAAGCCCGGTGACTATTGGTGTATCTGTGCACTACGCTGGGTTGAAGCATTGGACTTCGATATCGCACCGCCTATTAAGCTTGAAGCTTGTCATGAGAGCTTACTGACGCTTGTCGATATCGACACCTTAAAGCGTTATGCTTTATAGCCTGCCGCTTGAAATTTAGGTCTCAATATTTGACTAGTGATATTAGGTGTCTCGCACATTTGCATCCCCTGCACTGTCTAAGATGCGGCAAGTCCTATGTGATAAAGATACTTTTATATAAAGATTTAATTTTAACGACTAATCTTTAACGGCTAGGNTTTAACGACGAGGAAGAGCGTGTATGCACCGTGATGATGAGCCGTCACTCCANACGATACGTATCGCCCCAGATTCTAATATCGAACGTATCTACTCTGACAATGTTGACAATGTTGAGGCGCCGCTAAACTTCGTCGATTACGACAGCTATATTTACGGTGATGCAGAAGCGACGGAAGAAGATACGCTTGAGACCATGACCGTCTACGACCCCGACTCAGAGCGTTATGAGGATATCGTCGTCTCAAGCGAAGCTGAAGTGGTCAACTGCTACTCCTACTCGCGTAAGACCGGTAAACAAATCAGTCAGTTGGCGCTTGGCGATGTGAATAAAGCTTTGACCAATAATAACCAGTTTATTTGGTTAGGGCTTTATGAGCCAAGCTTACAGACCATTGCCGAAGTGCAAAACGCTTTTGATCTGCATGAGCTGGCTATAGAAGATGCGTTTTCGGACAACCAACGTGCCAAAATCGAAGCCTATAACAACGATACGGTATTCTTGGTCGTTCGTACCGCCAAGCTTGAAGATAATTATATCCGCTACGGCACAACTGCGATATTTATGGGTAAAAACTACCTAATTACTATCCGCACGGGCCCCTCAAACGCCTATGCGCCGATTCGTGAGCACTGTCATCTGCGCCCCGAAAAGCTAAGAATGGGGCCTATCTTTATCTTGCACGCTGTTCTTGATTTTATTGTCGATAACTACTTGCCCATCACCGATAGACTCGGCAGCTACTTACGCGAGCAAGAGCGTAATATCTTTACTTATGAGTTTAATAAAGACACCCTAAAAAACCTCTATGAGATTAAGTCGCAACTGGTACATATGCGCGCGGTAATCTTGCCAGTACAAGACATCTGTAACTTCTTCATTAATCATCAAAAAAGCGATTTAGTACCCGCCTTCCCTAACGCTGCTAAGCCTTACTTTCGAGATATTAATGACCATCTGCTGCGCTCACTAGATGCAGTTAATGGCCTCAATGAGATGCTAAGCTTAGCTATGGATACCTATATGGCTATGGTCAATATGGGTCAAAACGAGGTGGTGCGAAAGCTTGCTGCTTGGGCCGGTATACTGGCAGTACCGACTGCCGTCGCTGGGCTCTATGGCATGAACTTCGACTTTATGCCTGAGCTGCATTGGGAATACTCTTATTTTGTTATTCTATTTTTGATTGCGACGACTTGTAGCTACTTATACTATAAGTTTAAAAAGGTAAAATGGCTGTAAAGCCATACAAATCTTAGACGAGCTCATTTTATATCAAGGACGGAGTTCTGTATTGCACAGAACTCCGTCCTTTCTTATGGTCTAACTGTTCTTATGGTCTAACTGTGGCAATTACTTCTCTATTCACGGCGATGCTTCGTGTTGCTCTTAGGTGCCTGAGCGTTGTCAGGTAGTAACGCTTTTGTAGTAGAATTAACGTGAGCACTATCTAAATTATCCTCTGGTCGACCATAGGTTCGGGCTGTCCATGTGAGTACAACTATCGAGGCACTTAGTAAGATTATCACTACAGAAATCGTTGCGAGTAGCCACAAGTGAAAGTAGTCAGATACCGCTTGAACATCGACTACTAGATGTCGTGACAGTGCTGTTATGGCAATAAAGATTAAAAACTGTACAGGTAAGCGATGGGTCTTAAAATAAATGCCAATCATAGCAAGCAGCTCTAGATAAATAAATAACATCAAAATATCTTTTAGCGCCGCTGAACCTTTTTGAATAATAACAATAAACTCTTTACCTGCTGTCCAGATCACCACCAAACTGATCAAAAATAAAATAATATAGTGGCAAATATCGACNAACTCTCTGCCAATATGCTGTAAACGCTCATGAAGATCTACATTTTTTTTAGACATGTGGGAACCTATCAACTTTTTGTTTGGTTGATTTGGTCTGATAATCTATAGCATCAGACGCCTTATCTATGAGCAATGAATATTCGAATCTATCATTCATTTAATAGTTGTACCAGTTTACAAACCTGCAGCCTTTTCTGCAGCTTCAACGGTTTGGCGAATCAAGGTATTGATCGTCATTGGCCCGACACCGCCTGGTACTGGCGTATAGGCACTAGCAATATCAGCCACGCCCGTCATCTCGATATCACCAACGCCGCCGTTATCCGTAGGATGGAAGCCGGCATCGACCACTACCGCGCCGGGTTTAATCCACTCGGCTTTAATCAGCTCAGGTACGCCGACCGCGCCAACGACAATATCAGCGCGCTGTACATGCGCTTGCAAATCTTCGGTTCTTGAATGGCAAATCGTCACAGTACAGTTCGCATTTAATAGCATCATCGCCATCGGCTTACCTAAGATCGGACTACGCCCGACCACCACAGCCTGCTTACCGGATAGCTCGATATCATAGTGCGCTAGCAGATGCATGATGCCCTGCGGCGTACAAGAGCCATATGCCGCCTCTCCCATACTCATACGACCAAAACCTAAGCAAGTGACGCCATCAACATCTTTTGCCAAGTCGATTTGCTCAAAACAAGCACGCTCATCGATATGCGCAGGTACAGGGTGCTGTAATAAAATACCATGCACATCTGGATTATTATTGAGCTCGTCAATTTTTGCTTTGAGCTGCTCGGTGGTGGTTTCGGATGGCAGCTCCACCTTGATTGAGTCCATACCGATACGCTTGCAGGCATTGCCTTTCATACGTACATAAGTGGCGGAGGCAGGATCGGCACCGACCAAAATCGTCGCAAGGATTGGGGTACGTCCCGTCTTATCCTTGAGCGTAGCCACGCGCTGGCTCAGAGACTGCTCTATCTGTTTGGCGAGCGCTTTGCCATCTAACAGCGTAGCGGATTTTTGCTCAGTTGATGGCTCAGTAGTGTTTGACGCACTTGACATGATAACTCCAAAGTTTTGGCGATGAACAGAAAGGAAACCCGTATAATTCACGCGTGATATTGTACCTCTGTTACAGCCAAAAGCCTACCCACTTATACCTATTAAAATGCCTTTCATAAACTTAGCTGCTTTTTTATATCCAAGTTATATCCAAGTTATATCCAAGTTATATCCAAGTTATATCCAAGTTATACCCAAGTTATATCCAAGTTATATCCAAGTTATATCGAAGCTACATTGAAGCTTATTTAACACGCATTAAGCCTTTTTATCCCTTCTCGCGTTACTTCCTAATAGTGTAAGTAATAGTGCATATATTAAGATTTGCAGTAAGAGCTGAGCTTGCGATTCTTGCATTCTCACAAAGTTAAGCGAAGAAAAGTTAACTGGGCGGTCAATAGGTTTGAAGTTACATCTGTGTTAGGTTGTTGACACAAAAATCAAATACTAATGGTCTACTCCTTTGGTATTTATCTTTTTTACGTTTCTATCTATGTCAGTTTATGACGTCAATGATAAGTATAGTGAGGTGCGAATTTGCAAAACGAGTCACTGTTTCAATTTTCGGCGCTAACTGTTATTTTACTGTTAGTCGCTTTTTATGGGGGTACTTATTTACTCTCTTTACTGATCAAAAAAGACAAAGAATCGACCAGTGGGTTTATGGTCGCAGGGCACGGCGTTGGTTTCGGTATGGGCGCCGCTAGTATGACCGCCACTTGGATTTGGGCAGCCTCCTTTTATGCTGCGGCCACTTCTGGTTATAAATACGGTGTGTCCGGTCCGATTCATTATGGCTTTTGGGGCGCATTGATGATTTTATTCATCTACCCATTTGGCATGCGCTTTCGCGAACTGGCCCCTAACGGTCACACTTTAGGTGAGCTTATTCACGCCCGCCACGGTTCATNAAGCCAATTGATTTTAGCCATATCTAACCTTATGGGCAGCTTAATTAGCTTGATGGTCAACTTCACCGCCGCCGGCGCCTTAGTTTCCGTACTCTCACCNTTATCGTTTCAGACCGGTGTACTTATCGCTGGTATCGGCGTCTTAAGCTATACGCTAACCTCAGGCTTTCGAGCATCTGTCTTTACCGATTTCGCTCAGCTTGTCGCCTTAATGGCTATCGGCGTGGTAATTATTCCGGCTGTATTGTTCTCTATGGGTGGTCCTAGCGTCATGGTAGAAGGGCTGTCCAATCTAACTCTTGAGCAGCAAGACTTCTTTTCATCAGAAGCTTTCTTGCAGCAAGGTGCGCCTTTCTTCGTCGCGGTATTAGCATATGCTATCGGTAACCAGACGATTACCCAAAGGCTATTCGCCATTGATCAAGACAAAATCAAACCCACCTTTGTTACTGCCACTATCGGTTACGCAGGTATCGTCATCGGTCTAGGTATGATAGGTCTAATGGCTTTGACCATCGGTGTCGAGCCGCTAAATGGCGATATGAATAATCTGATTCCGCAAATGGTCAGCACTTATCTGCATCCGATATTTATTGCACTGTTCTTTATTTTAGTTATCGGCTCATTATCTTCAACGGCAGATTCTGATTTGTCTGCATTATCGACGATTATGATGGCGGACGTCTACGGTAAAAACATCGCCAAAAAAGGTCAAGTCAAACCAAGAACGATGATGCTAGTCGGCCGTGGTACGATGATTGTCGCCACCGCTGCTGGTCTGATATTTGCAAGCTTTAAGCTCGATATCTTAGTGATGCTCGTATTCGTCGGTGCATTATGGGGCGCGGTCGTCTTCCCGGTCATCGCCAGCGTGTTTTGGAACCGCGTTACCAATGTCGCGTTTACCTCTGCGGTGATTGTCGCCTTGATATTCTTCTGTATCGCTCGTTTTGAGCTGATCCCTATCACAGGTGTTACCGCTCTATTCTTCGAGGCGATGGCGAGTGTTGGCGCAGCTGTCGTTATTGGTCTGATGGTCTTTGGTTTCTTAGGCCGTAAGGCAGGTATGGGTGCAGCCCTGATAACGCTAATCTTGATGTTGATCTTTGCCACTGGCTTCTTGCGTGATTATATGGTGTTAGTCGCTTCCCTAACGGCTTATGGCGTTAGTGCGATCGTCTGTACGCTAGTGAGCTTAATGGGTAATGAGCGCTTCGACTTTGATTTAATCAAACAACGCGTCGGCAACTATGATAAAAAAGCTAAGGTCGCCCCCGCCTCTAAGAACCCGTAAGCGGTAGGCTATAAAACTTAGCTTGATATAACTTAGCTTAATTTAGGACGGTTTTGAGTCTATAGCCACTATTGAAAACTGATTTAGTGGCTATGACTGAAACCCTATTTATTAGCCATAAAAAGGAGATAACATGGATAACACTTTTATTTACGGCTTGTATATCCTGATTTGGCCCGCTATCACTTTAGCCGTGCTAGTCTTGATTTGCACTGCAACCTATCGTGATATCAAACGAGCCAAACGCGATAACAAAGATATCGTCTAATCAATGTCATTAAAGCAAGCTAACTGCTTGTATTCGCTCTATTAATTAACACTTGCGTGCGTGCGACGATAAATAAGCACAATTTAGCCAAAAAATAGCTTGTATTTTGAATTAATTTTGCTAATATAGTGACCCTTGGCTGGGTAGCACAGTGGTTATGCAGCGGATTGCAAATCCGTAGACGCCGGTTCGATTCCGACCCCAGCCTCCACTCTTTAGCTCAATTATTGTACGCGTTGTTTTTGATAATTTAGCTCAATTTTGACTTGCATTATTGAGATAACGGCTTATAATAGCGAGCACTTATCTAGTAACTAGATGGTCTATCAGCTAGCTTACTTTTTTAGATAAAACAAGTTTTGCCCGGGTGGTGAAATTGGTAGACACAAGGGATTTAAAATCCCTCGCTCTAACGAGCGTGCCGGTTCAAGTCCGGCTCCGGGTACCATTATAGAAGTACGAAAAACCGCAAACCAACTATGAACTGACCCCCAAATATTGGACGGTTTAGTTTATACCAAGGACTGAGTTCTGTACTGTACAGGACTCAGTCCTTTTAATTTGAGTTGAATACGCTCATTATTGTAATAATGAATATACTCATGAATCTGTTGTTCTAACTGCTCAATCGANTTTGGTTTCTCAATATAGATCGTCTCGCACTTAAGCGTTCCGAAAAACCCCTCCATCAGTGCATTATCCAAGCAGTTACCTTTTCTGCTCATGCTTTGCTTAATACCATGCTGTTTAAGCGTCTTACTAAACGGTCTCATCTGATAATGCCAGCCTTGATCTGAATGCAGCATTAAACGGTTGTTCTGGTGCGTATCTATCTTATCTAACGCCTTATCTAGCATCTTGCTCACTAAGTCATAAGTTGGGCGCTTTGAGAGCGTATAGCTGATGATCTCATTGTTATAACAATCGAGTATCGGTGATAAATACAGCTTATGATCACCCACCTTAAACTCAGTAATATCGGTCAGCCAGCGTGTGCTTGGTCTATCTGCATGAAACTGACGCTTTAAATAATTCTTTGCAATCTTGCCTTGTACGCCTTTATAAGAGCGATACCTTTGTCGTCGAATCCGTGCGCTTAAGTTTAGATGGCGCATAAGCTTAGCGATGAGCTTGTGGTTATGATGACTGCCTAACTGCTTTAGCGCTGCCGTTATCCTGCGATAGCCGTACCTGCCTTTATGCTGNTGATATAGCGTGGCAATACGCTGTTTTAAGTCAGCATGCTTATCTTTATCACTAAGCTTTGCTCTATGATAGTAAAAGACGCTTTTAGGCATCTTGGCGATGTCTAGCAAAGCTGATAAAGGATAGTCTTGCCTTAGTTCTTCGATGAGCCTTGCTTTCTCAAAGCTTGTTTCCTCTTCTGTTTGAGCAAGGCATCGAGCTTTTTTAGGTAGGCGTTCTCCGCACGTAGGTACTCATTCTCACGCTTCAATTCTGCTAAGCTTTTTTCATCATCTGGTTTGTCTGTGATAAAGGGTTTACTCATGACTGCTCTACCTTTGCGTTTAGATGTTAGTCCAGACATACCTTGTTGCCGATACGCTTTGTGCCAGTGACTAATAAGCGCCGGTGAGCTGATGTTATACCTTAACGCAACTTCCAATTGACTTAAGCCTTGGCTAAGCATCGTTGTAAGCACTTTGTGTTTAAACTCGCGACTATAGTAGGCTTTGCTGGTCTTTGGCTTTATAGCATCAATGCCCCCGCTTTGATATTGCTTAACCCATTTGATGACTATCTTATTATCTAGGTTAAATTCCTCAGCTGTAGCACGACCAGTATGTCCTTGCATATAGTATGCGATGACTTGAAGCTTATAGTCTAGATTATAACGCATAAAAATACCCCATAAGTTGTGTCCAACTTATGGGGGTCGGTTCACTTATGGGGGTCGGTTCATCTTGAATAGCGAGGTTTTTTTGTGTCTGTTGTTTTTTAAGCAGCCTTCTTAGAATGACGCTTCTCCCCTCCCTATACGTTAAGTCAGAAAACCTCTTTCTCCATGCGACGCTCAATGTCGGACACTGATACAATGGCGATAGACTAAAGCGTGTCAGTAAACTAATATAGTGCGCAAGATGCATTAAACCAATAACACGATATAGTCAGTTCTTTTTAAATAAGATACAATCGTTTTAAAGCAAGCGAAATAGCAGAAGAACAAATGACCTATTCAGCAGATTTTCGAGCACAAGTGATTAAAAGTGTCAAAAACAAAGACATGAGTATCCGTCAGGCTTGTACTTTCTATAATGTTAGCAAAACCGCATTACAGCGCTGGCTGAAAAACCCAAGTATCAAACAAACTCGAGATAAATCACCAACTAAAATACCGAATGAAGCACTCTTAAAAGACGTTGAACAATATCCAGACGATTATCTGTACGAGCGAGCTAGGCGATTCAACTGTAGTAAGACCGGCATGCACACTGCTTTAAAACGTCTAGGTATCAGTCAAAAAAAAGACCTTAGAGCATCCAAAAGCCTGCCTGATAAAAAGAGTGGCTTATCAGAGTAAACTTGATCGCTTTACGCAGCAAGGCTATCCCATTATCTATATGGATGAAAGCGGCTTTGAGCACGAGACCATCCGCTCTCATGGCTATGCACCGATTGGTACACCCTGTATCGACAGCTACAACTGGCAAGCAAAAAAGAGAACTAACGTCATCGGTGCTCTTTATAACAAGATGCTGTTTGCGCTTGATTACTTTGAACAGAATATCAATAGCAATATATTTTATGACTGGTGTAAGTTCACACTTATTCCAAGTCTCAAGACTAAATGCGTGATCGTTATGGATAACGCTAGGTTTCATAAAAGCAGACGTATCCAAAAACTGCTCAACAGACATGGTCATCGCATTCTATGGCTGCCACCCTATAGCCCTGATCTTAACCCCATTGAGAAAAAATGGGCACAAGCAAAGTTTCTACGCCAAGGCTGGATGGAGAATAATCTGCCTAAACTGTTTCATGATATGGGCTGTATTTCTTTTATAGTGAACTGACTATACTATAAAGGTATTTATAAACTCCTCATAGATTAGATAGTTTTTTAAATGAATGACTTGTATATTGATATAAAATTCCAAAAAACTATAAAAATTTTTTATATATTGAGCAATAACCAGTTATATAGATAGATCAAGAACAATATCTTCAACATCTATCTCTTTGCATACTACCCTTCCCCCGCCGACAGC
>FUFK010073843.1_pt2 | contig 60961 bp, 80 predicted proteins | sample 1021851 | NCBI WGS metagenome assembly FUFK01 (sample SAMEA51879418, study PRJEB19060) | metagenome
TAACCACCCAGANCTAANNGAGGTTGATTTACATAANTTCCANTGTTGCCACGTACTNACNTTTAGGNGGAAAGACCCGCGAGAGGGGAGGTCNGNNTTCGCCAAAANGGTATACCACGGAAAATATTATAAGTTCGATATTTGGACGCCTGGACCAGTAGTTCACTATGAGGTGAGGCGTTGGACTGACGAGCCGTGGAGCGGCTAACTTAAACCGCGCCCCGAAAGGGGCGCTTTACTTTTGTAAGGAGAAAGTATGGATATNAAAGAAGCGATGAAGATCGTAAGCGAAGTAGTTTTTATTTTTAGTGGCGACGAACGGGTAGAAGAAGCTCTACGAACAGTAGAGTCAGAATTAGGATTGAAACCAATCAACTCTCGAATAAATAGCCACGGTAATTGGGAACCGTTCCACTATGTAAGGGAGTGGCGTGGGCCAAGCCCATACAATAAACTTTACCAGTTAGCTCGTGAAATGGTTTACGACAAATTAACGACTGAAGATTCCTTTAGGGACTGGTTACAAAAACATACAGTGATAGATCATTTCGAAGGGGCTATTATGATACGACGGACTCAAGAAGAGGAACATAATGATGGGATAGAGTTCCATGATTACGTTAAAGTTATTTATGAAGACGGTGATACGGCACAAACCGATTACCGCTATTTCGAAGAGCTTTTACAACTGCCTTTGAGCGTGAGAGAAGGCCACGCCGAAACGGCTTAGACTTACCACGGAAAGAGGGCGGGATTTCCCCCCGCCCCCTCGCGCTTTACTGCTTTACTTTCCCGCTGCTCGGCCCTACCCTATAGCTACGGGGTTTTACGCCCGTAGATTTTTAAACGATAGAGAGAAGAAAGTATGAGCTATTCATTAGATAAACTTAAAAACTTTACCGTCGAGCATTTGATGACCGAAGGACGTATCGAGGCGTGCCGATTTAGCCCGAGGTTAATCGCGATATTAGCGAAAGCTGATAGGAACGAGGCGCTAGAAATTAATAAAGAACTAGCGCATTTCGACGACGAGGGTGATTACTATATGCCAGCGGATAGCGATTTTATTCCAGTAACGCAATGGTCGGAGTCGGAAGATAGTAACGAGCCAGGAGAGTGGTCGATCTTTATGTTTAAAGACCCGCTAACAAAAAGTACGCGAATGGTTGCATGGATGTGCGATAGCCATTGCTGGCCGTATACCGTAGCGATTATTTAATTTACCCGCGCCCCGAAAGGGGCGCATTATTTTACNNTAGAAAGGAGAAAGGTGTGAAAACACTCACAAAAACTATACTAGACGTTGATTGGAATGACGTTTACTCGAGATTAGAAAGCAAGTTTTATCCTTACCGAAAAGATAAGACCGAGACGTTCCCACAGTGGCTACGCAACCATACTAGGATCGAATACTTCGAACCATCGATAAGCATACGGACTGGGCCGGTTTATTCGAGTTGTTGTAACTGGACAGACGGGGAGGGGTACGTTTATTGGTTTTGGTTATTAAGCAACGGAGAGATCGGAGACTCGGATGGTGAGTATTGGGACGATCCATTTGGTCATATAACTAGCGAAGATTGGGAAAAACGCGAGACAAACTTAGACCATTACTAAACCCCACGGATCGTGATTAGCCCGCCTCGAGCGGGCTTTTTTGTGCCTATTAAAAAGATTAGGGATATCACTGATATTGTCTATTTAGAAAAAAAACTTTTTTAAAAAAAATTAACAAAAACGACTAATAGAGTAATAGAAGTAATAGATTGAGGAAAGAATGCAATAGATACGAGGGACAGGGGCCGTGAGTGGTCGGAACGAAAAGTAATAGAAACTATGAGATCTATTAGTTTGAGAACAGAGAATAGATGTGAGAGGCCGCGAGCGAAAGTTTTACTTTTTATAAATTATTTTATTTTCTAGAATAAAGAAGACACTCGGACATCCCTCGGAAACATTGATGAAAGACCTACAGTANACNGCGATGCTGCCTGCTGACGACGGGAATGGNTANATCGACCCNGATGGTAAGAGNTGGCAACCNCTNAACCCNAAGCAAAAGAAGTTCGCNCGAGAGTATCTNAAAGGACAGAATGCNACNGAAGCAGCGGTAAAAGCAGGGTATACAAAGAANNGAGCCGCAGCNAAACGNCANGGCAGTGTGTTACTGAATCACAACCCACTTCTCAGAAACTATCTGATAGACCAGGAAATCAAGGAGGCAGAGAGGGATAGAGTTTCTATGGAGGGACACCTCACCGCTCTCCACGACTTGCGTGAGGAGGCACGGGAGCAGGGGCAGATCAACGCAGCGATCACGGCAGAGATTCACCGAGGCAAGGTCGGAGGCCTTTACATAGACAGACGTGAAGTCTTGACCGCAAAGATCGACTCGCTCTCGAAAGATCAGCTGATCGATCGACTCGGACAGTTGATCATGAAGCGGTCGCCCCAAACGATTGAAGGACAGATTACTAATCGGATTGGACGGTCGGACGGTCGGACGGTCGGATCAGACGGTCGGACAGGTCGGTCGGACGGTCGGACTGAGGAACTCATTGAGCGACAGATTGATTGACAGATTGATTGACAGACAGACAGATTGATTGATTGATTGATTGATTGATTGATTGAGCGGAGCGGAGGAGCGGAGCGACGAGACCGCCCCAGATTCTAACGGTTAGATTTAGGTGCGCCCCAGATTCTAACAGTTAGGTTTAGGTGCGCCCCTCAGTAAAACTGTTAGACAGCAAGCCAAAAAATAGGGCGCACTGCTAGGCAATGCGCCCCATGCTAACCGTTAGGTTAAGTCAGGGAACTTAATAACTTCGGCAGGTTCAGCGTTAGAGTTGACCCTGTCCTTTACGGTCTCCTGCGGTATATAAACTAGCCTCAGGCTCTCCGCCTCTCGTAGTGGCGAATCACTAGACCATAATGGTGCCAGCCCTAACGCTTCCGCTATGGTGCCTATGCTTATATCTAACAATTTGATAAAAGCGTAGTCATCTTCATCCGGATCATAGGGTTCACCCGATGGCGTTACATGCTCAGGGTGAGGCTCAACGGTAAAATCACCACCGTTCAATATCGTAAACCCCTTAACATTATAGGCTAGCACTGTTAGGGCCAATCCTAACGTCTCTCGGTCGTATTCGTTTAAATCTTGCATTACAACAATTCTCTTAAGTGGTAGGGTGATGCCCTAGGTATAACCTAGGGCATCAAGTAGGCTAGCTAGATAGTGAGCCAATCTTGCGGATTGTCTCATCCTGTCTAGGTTTCCAAGGCCCTTTACCAACAATAGCTTTACGGTAGTGTGCTAACACTGTCGTAACATCTTGTTTATATTGCCACGTAACAGAATCGTTAAGATCCGAGACCTTAACCGAGTCACCGTACTTTAACTTTTGCTTATCGCAAAGGTCATAGTAAGCCTCAACGATGGTCACCATCTGCGGCGGTAGTACCGCCCCACCTAGTAACTTAGGATCGAAGCTAATCCGTTGGGTATCTAGGCTTTTGCCTTTACCCTGCGATGATGCAGTAGGCATCACACGCTTTTGCTCAGGTTCTTTCGGCGCTAAAGTAGATCCGTTAGCGTTTAGGTTAGCCTGAGCTTCGGCTACGGTTTGCTCTCTTTTAGCCTGAGCAGTCGGCTTTCTAGAAGTATTCATAATTGAATCATAATTCCTAAAAGTAAATGAACCACTTAACCTAACAGGTAGGTTAAGTAGATGAACTAACAAGATATTTATATGGCGCGTCACAGGGTCACCCCTTAACGGTATTGTTACCCGCGCTGTCTTGGTTTAACGCTCCCGAACTCGCCACCTACATGGGTGGGTCAAAGCTGCGCGCCTTAACTAACAAGTTAGTTAAGGTGACCGGACTGCCCAGTACAGGGACGGCCTGCGTCATCACCTAGTATTTTAGCCCTAATAACCTAGGCAATACAACCCCTAATATTAGCGACGGACGGACGGCCTAGGAGGCCACCTAACCAGTTAGCTAAGGGGCGCGCCTAACCAGTTAGCTAAGGGGCGCGGCTTGCCCAGGACAAACCTATATACTAACGCTAACGGTTAGGCTAAGGGGGTATACCCCCAAAAAGGTGCGTCTCTACCCGCCCCACCACCCCAGCTTGGCTCCTGCCTCTTTTTCCGCTGTAGTTTTGCTATAGGTTCCCTAACCGTAAATTTTGCGTAATGTGCGTTTTATGCGCGTAAAATTTTTTGCGAAAATTTTTTTTACAAAATTTTTTAGGGTAGCGAGGATAGTGATTAGGAGGTTACGATTCGCGCATGGCTGAGAAAAAGAAAAAAGATTCTCGTTTAGAACGCGCAGGGGTTAGTGGGTATAACAAACCTAAACGAACCCCGTCTCATCCTACGAAATCCCATATCGTTGTCGCGAAAGAAGGCGATAAAATAAAAACGATCAGGTTTGGGCAGCAAGGTGTTAAAACGGCTGGCAAACCGAAAAAAGGCGAATCCGCAAAACAAAAAGCCCGTCGTAAAAGTTTTAAAGCACGTCATGGTAAAAATATTGCAAAAGGCAAAATGAGTGCGGCTTATTGGGCAGATAAGGTGAAATGGTAATGGACGATATGCAAGCCGTTTACGATGAAGAACTCGGTCGTGGTAGCGGCGGGTTAATGTCATTAATGCGGGGGATGGGCGATTTTACGTTAGGGGAAGATATAATGAACAATCTCCCTGAAATATTAGCGATGTTGCGTAATACGAATAAAGATACCCTGACGATGCGGCAAACGCAGGAAATGGGTGAGCCGAGCGAAGTTGCTGTAACTTTAAGTGATACCCCAGGATTAGAATCGTTATTAGGTGATGAGTTAGCGATGGCGATAGGAATGGCTGGCCCTGGAAAAAAAGTAGGGATGGCGAAAGAAGGTTTAGAAAGGTTTTTTAAAGTGCGTGACGAATTATTTGACAAAAGGGCTACAGATTTTTTCGAAGGGCCAGCAGGCGAAAAAGCGATGAAAATGGACCGCCGTATGTTGCAACGTATGATGGATGAAGATCCGAAAGTTGGCCCACGCGAAATGGCTGGTGGTGGTCGTCCAGGATTGTACGCAAATATCGCCGCGAAACGTCGACGTATAGCTGCGGGGTCTGGTGAAAAAATGCGTAAGCCAGGATCTAAAGGTGCGCCGACGAAAGAAAATTTCCGACAAGCCGAAACGACTGCGAAAAAAGCAGCAGGCGGTGCTCTAAATTATTCGAAAGGTTATTACGGCAAATCGTATAAATGAGCACTGCGATATTAGATATCCAAAAATCTAAACTTGCGGATATACAAAACGTAGTTACGGCTATTTCAAGCACTCGACCAGATGCCCCATCGCCATATATAAACACTCATCATTTTTCTCCTGGTATCTATATTCGAGCGTTTTATGGCATTAAAGGGTCAGTTGTTGTTAGTCAAATTCATTTGCATGAACATATAACGATATTAGCAGCAGGACATTGCCGTGTTGTATCTACGATGCAAAACGAAGAACGGGTAGACGTTTATAAAGATTTTGCAATTATGACGACGCCACCACATACAAAACGAGCGTTATATTTTTTAGAAAATACAACGATTATTACAGTGCATCAAAATCCAGACGATTGTAGAGATATACCTGAATTAGAAAAAAGATTAGTCGTCGATAGTTTCGAGGAGATAGTGTAATGGCTTTTGTAATTACTGCGACTGTTATTGGTTCAGCTGTAAGTGGTAGACGTCAAAAGAAAGCGCAAAAAAGGGCAGAGGCACAACAACGCTACCGTGATCTAATAGAGGGATCTGCGCCTAATATAGCTAACGTACAAGAAGTAATTCCAGAAGAAATAACAGGTTCAGAAGTTGCTGGGTTAGAAGCAGCTTTAAAAGCGATGGATTACGGAGGAGGAGCGCCCCCAACACCAACAGGGGAAATGGCACAAGGGGAACTTTCAGAAGAAGAACTCGCTGCGCTTATTGAGTCTGGTGGATTAGAAGGCTTACTCCCTCAAATGGCTGCAGACGGTGGGCCGGTAGGTACACCTGAAGATGTTTATTATTTTGGTGTCCCACAAATTATGGGGATGATGCAAGACCCCGATCCGCAAATCCAACAAGTAGGTATGCAACTCGCAGGTCAAATGGAAGCGATGCCCGAAGCAGGAATGGTGCCAGCGACGATGGATCAAATACGCACGATGGCTTACGGTGGTGCGATATCCGAGGAACGTCTTAACAACGCAAGATTAAGATAAATGCCTACTAAAAATCCTCGTATCCCTAGGAAAAAAGGGCAACCTGCGAAAAGTAAAAAACATAGCGATTTATATACGGACGAAGATCCGAAAGGTACGATCCACGGATTAAAATTTGCAACCGTAAAAGACGCCCAAGCATCAGTAGCTAAAATTAAAAAAGCTAAAAGAACACCTGCTCATAAAATCCAAGCAGCGATAGCGATGGAACAAAGGGCGAAAGCAGCAGGTAAAACTAGCGCAGCAGCGGTATATCGTCGCTATATCAATGCAAACAAAAAATCCTCTCGAAAATCTTAAAAGCGTAGACCTTTCGCATCTTTCGAAAGAAGAAGCGAAAGAATTTACCCTCCTCTTAGAAGAATTAGAAAAGCGTGAAAAACGTGAAAGTTCGATGGCGTCGTTTTACGATTTCGTTAAAACGATATGGCCAGAGTTTATCGCGGGTGCTCACCATAAAAAGATGGCAGAAGCNTTNGATAAAATNGCTNNNGGNGAATCTAAANGGCTNATAATTAATATGCCGCCCCGCCATACGAAATCNGAATTCGCTTCGTATCTNTTCCCTGCGTATTTATTAGGTAAACGACCTAAATTAAAAATTATTGAAGCAACCCATACCGCTGATCTAGCGATTAATTTTGGTCGTAGGGTNCGAGATTTAATTGAAAGTGANCACTATGCAGAGATTTTNCCTGCNACTCAACTNAAAGCTGACTCTCGTAGCGCAGGTAAATGGACGACATCGCAAGGCGGTGANTATTATGCGTCGGGTATAGGNGGTGCNTTAGCGGGTCGTGGTGCTGATTTGTTTATTATTGACGACCCNCACTCCGAACAAGANGCTTTTTCGGATAAAGCGTTAGAAGAAGCCTACGAATGGTATCAAACTGGCCCTCGTCAGCGNCTNCAACCAGGAGGTGCTATCGTAATNGTNATGACTCGTTGGTCTAAAAAAGANGTAACGGGTAAATTAATTAAGAAAATGGCTCAAGATAAAGGNGGTGATCAATGGGAAATTATNGANTTNCCTGCGATATTACCNTCAGGTAATCCACTATGGCCTGANTTTTGGTCGTTAGACGAATTAGAACAAACAAAATCNGCGATACCNCCGTCNAAATGGGCTGCTCAATATATGCAGCGCCCTACNGGGGAAGGTATTTCGATAATACCGAAAGAATGGATTAAATATTGGCCNTCTGACGACCCNCCNNCNTGCGATTATTTAATNCAAAGTTACGATACAGCGTTNTTAAAATCCGAAAGAGCTGACTATACGGCGATTACGACGTGGGGTGTNTTTTATCCAGANGGTAAAATCGGCGATGAACTCTATAACGGTGCCGATGCGCATATTGTTTTATTAGATTGNGTTAAAGAACGCTTAGATTTNCCTGAANTAAANCGCGAAGCTGCAAGATTGTACGAATATTGGGAACCTGATACGGTAATTATCGAAACAAAAGCGTCNGGTATCCCNTTAACACAAGAATTACGGCGTCAAGGTATCCCGATAAACACCTTTTCACCGAGTAAAGGTCAAGATAAGATCGCCAGACTTAACGCAGTAAGCGGTATTTTCCAAGAAGGGCGTGTTTGGGTGCCAGAAACGAATTGGGGGCAAGAATTAGTAGACGAAATCGTAGATTTTCCGAACGGAGAAAACGACGATTGCGTAGATGCGACGACTTTAGCCCTACATCGCTTTAGACAAGGCGGTTTTTTACGTTTAGATGGCGATTATAACGACGAAGAAGAGTATTATCCGAGAATACGGACGTATTACTAATTTACCGGCTGAAAAAACTAGAGTAGGGTAGCGTTCCATGGCTGAAGTGCAACTCCCAGAAGATTTAGAGGGCGAAGAACAGGTAGAAATCCTGTTCGACGAAGATAATAACCTCGTAGATCCGTCAGCAATGGAAATGGACGTAAATATTGCGTTCGATGAAAACCTCGCTGAATATTTAGACCCAGCTACCCTCAGAGAAATCTCTTCAGAATTACTAAGTTCTTATCAAGACGATTTAGATAGTAGAGAAAACTGGTACGAAACTTTCCGAGATGGTTTAGAACTACTAGGTATCGAAAACGATCCCCGTAGTGAACCGTTCGAAGGTGCTAGTGGTGTATACCATCCGCTATTAGCCGAAGCTGCTACTCATTTCCAAGCCCAAGCCTATAAAGAATTACTTCCTGCTAACGGCCCAGTAGATACGAAAGTTATGGGCGCGTCTAGCGATCCGAAAGCGATGCAAGCTAATCGCGTTAAGGATTTTATGAACTTCCAGCTGTTATACAAAATGGAAGAATACGATCCCGAAATGGATCAAATGTTATTTTTCTTACCGTTAGCTGGTTCTGCATTTAAAAAATGTTATTACGATCCGACGATGGGTCGTGTCGTTTCTAGGTTCGTAAAAGCAGAAGATTTAGTCGTTCCGTATACAGCTACAGATTTACATACATCCCCTCGTATTACGCATCGTTTAACGATGACAGAAAACGATTTGCGTAAATTACAACTTAGCGGGTTTTATACCGACGAAGAGATGAGCCGTCCTTCGTATGCAGATCAAGAAGACGTAGTCCAACAAAAGATAGACGAAATAGAAGGCGTAAGCCGAACAGGTAAAGAAGCTGATTATACGTTACTAGAGTGCCACGCTGAATTAGATATTGAAGGTTTTGAACATAAAGACGATAACGGTGAACCTACAGGGTTAGCTTTGCCTTATATCGTTACGGTATGTAAAGATAACAATCGTGTTTTATCTATTCGTAGAAACTATGTAGAAAACGATCCGATGCGTAAAAAGATTGAATATTTTACGCATTATAAGTTCCTTCCAGGATTAGGCTTTTATGGTTTCGGTTTAATCCATATGATCGGCGGCGTTACGAAATCAGCGACCGCAATCCTACGACAGCTAATAGACGCTGGTACGTTAGCGAATTTACCCGCTGGATTTAAAGCACGTGGATTAAATATCCAAAGGTCTGATGATCCTGTACAGCCAGGAGAGTGGCGAGACGTCGATACTCCTGGAGGCACCATCCGCGATGCGTTTATGCCGTTACCCTTTAAAGAACCAAGTCCTGCACTCGCGCAACTTATGGGCGTATTAGTAGAATCTGGTCAACGGTTTGCTTCTGTTATGGATAATCAAACAGGCGACGCTAATAGTCAAGCGCCTGTAGGTACGACTGTTGCGCTTTTAGAAAAAGGTCAGAAAGTAATTTCTGCTATTCATAAACGATTACATTATGCGCAACGTAATGAATTTAAAATTTTAAAAAGATTATTCGGCGAATACTTACCGCCAGAGTATCCGTACATGGTACAAGGTGCTCAGCAAACAGTATTCGCTGAAGACTTCAACAATAGTGTTGATGTCATCCCCGTATGTGATCCAAATATTTTTAGTACGACTCAACGTATTATTTTGGCACAAACGCAACTGCAGATGGCGCAAAGCGCCCCGCAGATACATAACCTCAAAGAAGCCTTCCGTAAAATGTATATCGCACTTAATATCAAAGATATTAACGATATCCTTTTGCCGGATATGGCACCCGCTCCTAAAGACCCTGTCCAAGAAAATATGGATTCGATGTTAGGAGCGCCACTACAAGCGTTTCCGCAACAAAACCACGATGCGCATACACAAGCGCATTTGGCTATGATGCAAAATCCGATGGTAGCCCAAAACCCTGCAGCAGTAGGGGCATTACAAGCGCATATACAACAACACCAAGCACTCAAGTATCGAATACAAGTGATGGAGATGTTAGCGCAACAAGGTATACAACTACCACAACCTGGGCCAGACGGTCAGATGCCGCAACTACCACCCGAGATGGAAAACGAAATTGCAATCGCTGCAGCACAAGCTACGCAACAAGTCACTGGTCAAGAACAAGCCTTGGCACAAGCGATGGCTATGCAGCAACAAGATCCTCAACGTCAGATGTTCCAAGAGCAAATGCAACTGGAATTCGAAAAGCTCGCGCAGCGCGATAGAGATTCAGAGCGTAGAGCACAGACGGAAAGAGAAAGATTAGAGTCTCAAGAGCAGCAAACGGATATCCGTGTAGCTGCAGAACTACAGCAGGCAGAAATGCGTGACGATAGGGATATAGATTCTAATTTGACGGAGATTGCAAGAATCGTTAGAGAGTCTCGGGAACAGGAATAAGTGCCTCATTTAATAAGTAATATCCCTCATTTCAACTGTTGGGTAAGAAGAGAATTTACATACAATCATCTTGACTATCACGGAGAGTATTTACATGCAATAGCGATTGCGGTAAATACGATCCCAGACAGATGTTTATCGTTCCAAATCGTATTTACTGGATACGAATGGGATAAAGATGAAGATGAGGAGAATCTACACGGCGGTGCGATGTGGGCAAGGATGCCGATAACCGCTTTGATAGCTGATACTAATACTGAGGATATGCCGGAACAGATGGCAACTCATTTAGCACAGCCTTGGGATTGTAGTTCTCGTGACCATGAGGTCATTATTATGGATCGTGTATCGTCAAGCCCATGGCTTTGTAAGATTGATAACGATTTTCATACGGGGAAATATTTATTTACTGTAGATTATACAGGAAACGATATCGCTGATGATCCTGCGCAACATAAGCAGAGTCATGTAATACAGCTAACGAATGCTGGGAAATGGACGGGTAATATCGTAGCGTTACCTAATAATCGTGTAAGAGCGACTAATCCAGCTTTATGGGAAACAGGTTCGGGTGCTCCCGACTTTTACCCTAGTCAACATCTGCATACCGCAGAGATTGATGATAGCTACATGGATCCGAATGTGACCTTTAACAATCTTTATTCGAAAGGAGAAGACTAATGCCAGGACATAAGAAAAACAAAAAGATGCCCACTAAGATGAAGCGCGGTGGAGCAACTCGTTCTAAGTCTCGTAGTAAGAGCAAGAAATGAGAAACCTTAGAGATACGGAACTGCCTTATCCGTCCCCTAAAACTCAAAAGGCCGGTGTACAACCGTCCATCCCAGAACCTTCGAACGAAGGTTTTGCGAAAGCTACGGTGCTGGCAGAAAAAACTATCAGCATTCCTGGGAAAAAAGTAAGAACAAAAGGAACTGGCGCAGCTACTAAAGGATTGGATTTTACTAGCTACGTGAACTGATGGATTTCATAAAATATTCGGAGTATTTGCTCCGCAACCTGCGCGAGAGGCAGCATGAACTCGCGCAGGCTCTCGCCACAGGTGGCGCACAAGACTTTGTTCAGTACCAACGAATAGTTGGAGAAATATCAGGGCTTAACTTTGCTGAACAAGAAATAACTGCCCTGCATGGAAGGTTAGAAGATGTCGAAGACGACTAACGAGGGGGCAACCCCTGACCGTGTCCTAAATTTTGGATCTGATACGCCGTTAGATCCTCCGAAGGAACAAATTACTCCTGAAAATTTAGAGAGTCACGCCGATAAATTACCAAACCCAACAGGGTATAGGTTACTTATCCTCCCGTTTTCTCCTCCAGAGAAAACAAAAGGCGGCATTATGATCGCTAAACAAACTCTTGATAAAGAGCGTATAGCTACCGTTGTAGGGTTAGTTGTAAGAACCGGCCCAGACGCATATTCCGATCCAGATAAATTTCCTGATGGCCCTTGGTGTAAAGAAGGTGATTGGGTAATTTTTGGTCGCTACGCAGGAGCTAGATTTAACATCGATGGGGGCGATATGCGCCTACTTAACGATGACGAGATTTTAGCTACTGTAAATAATCCAGAAGATATTCTGCAATAAGGTGAAAGGTAATGGCTGAGTCCCAAGATATTGAGCTCATACTCCCAGACGAAGAAGTAGACCCTAGAGCTGCTGACGTAATTCAAGAAAGCGCAGGTGATTTAGATACCTCTGCTACGGTAGAAGAATCTGCAGACGAATTAGACGAGTATAGTGATGGCGTTAAAAAGCGCATAGATAAACTTACTTACCGTATGCGCGAAGCAGAGCGTCAAAGAGAAGAAGCGATAGAGTTCGCTAAAAAAGTTTCAGAGCAAAATAACCAGCTACAAACGAAACTTAAATCTTCAGATTCGACGCTCGTAAATGAATATCAACAGCGCGTAGAGTCCGATAGGGAACGAGCGCGTAAAGCACTTAAAGAAGCACAAGAGCTTGGGGATGCAGAAGCTATTGCATTAGCTACAGAGGCTGTTGCTAAAACTTCTTATGAAGCGCAGAATGCCGAGCGTTTGGTAGCAAGACAAAAGCAAACGGCTGAACAAGAAGTTGTAACGCCTGAGCTACCGCAGCAAAGGAATGTACAACCAGCAGCTCCAGACCCTCAAGCAGAAGCGTGGGCAGAAAGGAACAGCTGGTTTGGTGAAGACGAAGGCATGACTTATGCTGCTATGGGTATACACCAAAAACTAATTAAAGAAGGTGTTGTCCCTAGTTCTAAACATTATTACGAAAGAGTGGACGCAGAGATGCGAGATCTCTTTCCACAAAGATTTGTCAATGAGACAAAGAACGTGCAATCTGCCGTAGCAGGTGCAAGCCGTGGTGCTGGTGCCGTTAAGAAAGGTGCACGCAGTGTGAAACTCACACCGTCACAAATAGCAATAGCTAAAAGAATAGGTGTGCCTCTTGAAGAGTACGCAAAATACGTTAAGGAGTAGAAAATGACAGATCGTACCTCCAGATCTGCTGAAACACGAGCTAAGAAAGCTCGCCGTAAACCATGGCAACCGCCATCTATGTTAGACGCTCCTGAAGCTCCTCCTGGATTTAAACACAGGTGGGTACGTGCAGAAGTCCGTGGGCACGATGATAAAGCGAATATGTCTAAACGTATTCGTGAAGGATTCGAGCCAGTAAGAGCAGAAGAATATCCTGATTTCGACGCTCCTACGATTGAGGACGGCAAACACGCTGGCGTAATAGGTGTTGGTGGCTTAATACTCGCAAAAGTCCCTGAAGAAACTGTTGAAGAACGTAATGAGTATTTCCAAGGAAAAACTGCAGAACAACTTCAAGGTGTCGACAATGATTTGATGCGAGAGGCTGATCCAAGAATGCCGCTTAGACAAAGCGATATGAGGAGAAGCACAAAAGTGGAATTCGGTAGCCGACAACCGGCTGCTGATTAAGTTATCATTTTCCTTAGAGGATTAAATCATGGCTAATACTGACGCCCCTAACGGGTTCACACCAGCCTACCACCTGTATGGTGGAACGATTCGTCCTCAGAAGTTGCGTATTGCTAGTGGCACCTCTGCTGCTATCTTCAACGGAGACGTTGTAAACCTATCTTCTGGGTACGTTATCCAAGGCACTGCGACAGGCACACCAGCAGGAGTTTTTGCTGGCTGTTTCTACACCGCAACAGACGGTGCATTTACTTACTCTAATTTCTTCCCTGCTGGCACTACAACGCTAGGTAGTGGGGATATTGAGGCGTATGTGTACACCGATCCAGGCATCGTATACGAAGCTCAATTTACTGCTGGTACTCCAGCTGTAAGTTTTATCGGCGCTAAATATACGATAACAACAACCGCTGGTAGCACCAACAATGGTCGATCTAAAGAAGGTGTAACAGCGACAACCAGTAGCGGAATCGCGTTGTTGAATAGGTTCGTAGATTCTCCGAGTAATAGCATCGGTGCTAACGCTCGTGGGTATTTTACGTTCCCAACTAACGTGTTCGCTGTATAGTCGAAGGAGAGTAACTAATGGCTATTAATAGAGCTCAACTCGTAAAAGAGCTGGTGCCCGGCCTTCATGCTCTCTTCGGACTAGAGTATGATCGCTATGACGCTGAGTACGAAGAAATCTTCGAAACCGAAACTTCAGAACGTGCTTTTGAAGAAGAGGTAATGCTCAGTGGTTTTGGTGAAGCTCCCGTAAAGTTTGAAGGTTCTGGTGTTACTTATGACACCGCGCAAGAATCTTTTACTGCACGGTACACGCACGAAACTATCGCTTTGGCTTTCTCACTAACTGAAGAAGCCATTGAAGATAATTTGTACGACACTTTGTCATCTCGTTATACGCGAGCACTTGCTCGTTCTATGATGACCACTAAAAACATTAAAGGCGCTAACGTATTGAACAATGCGTTTAGTTCTTCTTTTGTTGGCGGTGACGGCAAAGAGCTATGTGCAACTGATCACCCGACAGTAGGTAATGAGACTCAGCGCAACGAACTATCGACTGCGTCTGACCTTAACGAAACCTCACTGGAGCAGGCGCTGATCGATATCGCAGCTTTCGAAGATGAGCGTGGTCTGAAGATCAATGCTCAAGCGCGTAAGCTGATTATCCCTACCGCTCTGCAATTCGTTGCAGATCGTCTGCTGGAAACTCCTGGACGAGTAGGTACGGCTGATAACGATATCAACGCACTGCGTAATATGGGTATGGTGCCTGAAGGATATACGGTCAATCATTATCTAACTGATACTGATGCGTTCTTCCTGACGACTGACGTACCTAATGGTCTGAAGCACTTTGTACGTTCTCCTGTAGCGACCAGTATGGAAGGCGACTTCGAAACTGGTAATGTTCGCTATAAGGCCAGAGAGCGATACAGCTTTGGCTTCTCTGATTGGCGTGGTATTTTCGGCTCTCCAGGAGCTTAAATCCTCGTCTAAGAAAGGGGCACTTGTTGCCCCTTTTCTTTTTCTGCTGTATAAAGCAACTATCCCTGACAGCTACATACTGTAGTTGACATAACCCAAGACAGGAGATACATATGGGTACTACAACTTTCAACGGTCCAGTCCGTTCAGAAAGTACGCTGAAGACTATCAGCAAAAACGCAACAACCGGCACAATCACAGAAGTTGTAACACTAGGTGATGGGCCAGTAAGTCTTTCTGACGGTAACGTAACTCTTACTAACGCAACTCATAGTGGGCGAGTCCTCCTTGTTCCAGACGGTGGCCAAGATAATACTTATACGCTTCCGGCTCCTATTGCTGGATCTATGTTTAAGTTTGTTTACGCTGGTGGCGCTGCTGATGCTACGGACGCGCTTATTGTTACTCCTGGTAACAGTAATTTTTATATTGGTGGTGTTACTTTCTTAGATACAGACGGCAACGAAGTCAGCTCTGTGTTCTCTAATGGAAGTTCAAATAGCAGCATACAATTGAACGTGCCTGCTGGGTTTGAGGTAACTATTGTCGGTCTAAATACAACCAACTATCAGATCTTTGGGAATGTAACAAGCACTACTGCGCCTGCTTTTGCTGACCAATAATAGGAGACGGTTATGGCTGATGCAGTCACATCAACAACTATTTCTGATGGCACTCATAAAGCAGTTATACAGCTAACAAACCTCAGTGACGGCACTGGTGAAAGTGCCGTCAACAAAGTAGACGTTAGCGCATTAGCTGCTAGAGAGGACGGCACCGCATGTAGCGGCGTAGTTATTGAAAAAGTTAGTCATTCGATTATCGGCTTTACACAAGTACAGCTTCTATTCGATGCAACTACGAACACGATAGCATTAGGTCTAGCGCAAGACAGTAATGGTCATATGGACTTTAGTGAGTTTGGTGGTCTTAAAAATACTGCCGGTAGCGGTAAAACCGGCGATATACTGCTGACCACTATCGGTGCGTCTTCGAATGATAGTTATGTAATTGTCTTAGAACTTATAAAGAACTATGGCTAATGGCTACATCAGGCACACGCACTTTTAGTTTAAATGCTGCTGATGCAATAGAAGAAGCGTATGAACTAGCAGGATTAGAATATCGTACAGGCTACGATGGCGTCACTGCGCGTCGTTCTATGAATATTATGTTTGCCGACTGGTCGAACAGAGGTATTCAAATATGGGAAGTAGAACAAGTATCGTTAGATTTAGTTGAGGGTCAAACGACTTACGATTTAAATCAATTTGATATAGATATTTTAGATGCTGTAGTTCGTCGCACTGTTAACAGTATTCAGACAGACTTTCAGCTAGATCGCATAGATCGTGGTGAATATTTAGATATACCTAATAAGCTCACGAAAGCTCGAGTAACTCAGTATTATTTAGAACGCACTATTACGCCGAAGCTATATGTTTGGCCTGCCCCCGAAAACTCTACAGATAAGTTCGTATCGTATCGTTGGAAACGTATACAAGATATCACAGCAGCAGTCGATGACGTAGACCTCCCAAGTCGCTTTTTACCGTGTCTTACTTCTGGTTTAGCTTTTTACTTAGCTATGAAGAAAAATCCAGAAAAGGCTGCAATGCTACAACCTCTTTATGAGATGAACTTAGTTAACGCGATACGTTACGATGACGACAGTTCGCTGAGGTTAGTGCCTAAACGGACATATTTGTAATGGCTTTTGCATTAGGTAAATATGCATTCGGCGTTTGTGACCGTTGCGGTTTTCGCGTCAAATATTTAGATATGAAAACAGAATGGACGGGCTTCAAGGTCTGTCCAGAATGTTTCGAGCCTAAACATCCACAACTAGACCCTCCGCACCATATTTCTGATCCTGAAGCATTACGACAAGCTAGACCAGAAGTAGATCTACCACAAGCCCAATTAGGGTTAGTAAGAACTACAGGGCCGAGTAATACGACCGACTCAGGGCGTAATATAGGGGGCCAACCATTAGGTGTTGTAGACCCTATAGGCACTGATTTTATAGGGGTTTCGGGTACTGGTAGTGTTGGGACTGTAACGGTGACGACAACATGAGTTTTACTTTAAGCACTTTAAAAACAGCTGTCCAAAATTATGTAGAAAGTGCTGAAACGACTTTTGTCGCATCATTAGATACTTTCATAAAAGAGGCAGAAGAAAGGATATTAAAAGCAGTAGAGCTTCCAGTATTCCGTAAAAATGTCACAGGTACGGCTTCCGCTAGTAATACTTATCTAAGTACCCCTAGCGATTTTTTAGCCTCGTATAGTCTCGCTGTAATCTCTAGTAACGTCTATTCGTACTTACTCTATAAACACGTTTCTTTTGTTAGAGATTTTACACCGAATGCCTCAACGACAGGTTTGCCTAAGTATTACGCTTTATTTGACGATAACAGTTTTATTTTAGCGCCTACGCCAGACCAAACATATACGTTTGAGTTGCATTATAAATATAGACCTGCGTCGTTGACGACGACGAGCGGTACAGATACGACGTGGCTATCTGATAATGCACCAGATGCGCTTTTATACGGGACGCTAGTAGAAGCTGCTAATTTTTTAAAAAACCCGCAAGAGATGGCGGTATACGAACAAAGATTTGTACAAGCAGTAAATGGTCTCAAAAATCTCGGTCAAGGATATGGCTCTCGTGACGAATATCGTTACGATATTAATAGAGGATAAATATGGAAGCTCCGAAGCTGGAGGTCGGTAACTTTTTAGTAACTGCTACAGAACAAAAAGGACATTCCGCAGACTTTTGGGCTAAATCAGCGTCTGATAGAATTATTAGCGTTGGGAATAAATCACATCCTTTAATCGCTCAACAAGCAGAAGCGTTTAAAGAAAGTGTAGAACAAATAGTGCTTTTTTATTTGAAAGAAGCTATTAAAAGCGATAGAACGACTTTAATAGCAGAGTTAGAAAAACAAGGTCAACAAGAGATGGCCAATATACTTAGGAGAATGTAATGGCTATTACGACAGCAATGTGTACGACTTTTAAAAAAGAACTTTTAGAAGCTGTGCATAATTTTAAAAATACAGGTGGAAGCACGTTTAATCTTGCATTATATACAAGTTCTGCTTCGTTAGGAGCAGGTACTACTGCATATACTACGTCTAACGAAGTATCTGGCACTGGTTATACTGCTAAAGGTGCTTCTTTAACTCGTGTTGACCCGAGTAATGACGGGACTACTGCTATAACAGATTTTTCTGACCTTACTTTTAGTTCTAGCAGTATTACAGCAAGAGGAGCACTAATATTTAACGACAGTGCTTCAGGTGATCCTGCAGTATGTGCTTTAGATTTTGGCGCAGATAAAACGTCTACGTCTGGAGATTTTACAATTCAGTTTCCTACTGCTGACGCAAGTAATGCGATTATCCGTATCGCCTAAATGTCTAACCTTACCGGCTGGGGCAGAGGTGCTTGGGGCGATGGCGGCTGGGGTCAACCTAGTCCAGTCCCAGTTACAGGCGTTGCAGGCACAGGCGCGGTCGGCACTGTTACAGTTAGTGCAGATGCTATCGCAACTGTTACAGGCGTCGCGGGAACTGGATCTGTCGGGACAGTTACAGCGACAGGTGCAGCAGTCGTCAGTCCTACAGGTGTCGCAGGTACAGGCGCTGTTGGGTCACTTACAGTTACAGGTACAGCGAATGTTTCGCCGACTGGTGTCGCAGGTACAGGAGCTGTTGGAACAGTCACAGCTACGGCTGCGGCAAACACGTCTGTTACAGGGGTGGCAGGAACTGGATCTGTCGGAACGGTTACTGTTACCGGCAGCGCGGTTGCTGCTGTTACTGGGAATACTGGCACTGGAGCGGTTGGTTCGGTTACGGTCGTTGCTACAGCGACTACTACAGTTACTGGTATCGAAGGTACAGGAGCTGTTGGATCAGTTACGATCGCCCCAGATACAAACGTATCTGTTACGGGTGTTTCGGCGACTGGAGCTATCGGTACGATTACGCTTTGGGGGCTTGTGGACGATAGTCAAGTTCCGGACTGGGCAGCTGTTTCGGATAGTCAAAGTATTACTTGGTCGGCTGTATCAGATAGTCAAACTCCTGATTGGGAAGAGGTAGCTTAAATGGCAACTTATGTTAATGACCTACGTTTAAAAGAAATCGCGACAGGCGATGAATCAGGAACGTGGGGAACCAGTACGAACACGAACCTTGAGTTGATTGCGGAGGCTTTTTCCTTTGGGACGGAAGCTATTACAAGTAATGCTGATACTCATACTACTACCATTGCTGATGGCTCTACTGACCCTGGCCGCTCTCTCTTCCTCAAATATACTGGCGCTCTTGATAGCGACTGCACCGTCACTATAGGGCCGAATACTGTTTCTAAGTTGTGGTTTATAGAAAATGCAACGACAGATTCAGGTTCGTCTGGCCCGTACAATATTATCATCAAACAAGGTAGCGGTGCGACGGTAACTATTGCTAATGGTCAGACTAAAGCTATTTATAGCGACGGCGCAGGCTCTGGTGCAGCGATGGTCGATGCGTTTACTGATCTATCTGTGCCGAGCATATCTACAAGTACCGCAGGAACATCTAATACACGCATAGGAGTAAATACTGGCGACAGCATTACCTCTGGCGGTAATTACAACGTCTTAGTGGGCGATGAAGCGGGTACGGCTTTGACTACAGGGGATAACAACGTAGCCGTTGGATATGCAGCATTAGATGCAGAAGACACTGGCACAGACTCTGTTGCAATCGGACATAACGCACTTACTGCACAAAACAATGATGCTGCAAATTATAATGTAGCGGTTGGTTCTGGCGCAGGGGCGGCAGTCACTACGGCAACCCAGAACACCCTCATTGGTGGTCTTGCTGGAGACGCTCTTACTACTGGTTTTGAAAATGTGGCAGTGGGATACGCTGCTTTAAGTGCAGATACGCTTGGAAGTAAATCTGTTGCGATAGGACGCAACTCTTTGAACGCGCAAAACTTTACAACCGCTACAAATGCTCTCAATGTAGCCGTTGGGCAAAGCGCAGGTAAGTCAGTCACTACGGGACAGCAAAATACGATCATTGGTGGTCTTGCAGGTGATGCAATAACTGATGCCGATAACAATGTTGCGTTAGGCTATCTTTCGTTGAGTGCTAATACGATTGGTAGTGATTCAGTTGCTATCGGTAGTGCAGCCTTAGAGAACCAAAACCCTGCTACAGCAACAGACATGCTCAATACAGCAGTAGGTCATGTGTCAGGACAAGACGTTACTACAGGCATACAAAATTCATTTTTAGGAGGATTTTCAGGTAATTCTATAACTTCCGGTGAAAGCAATGTTGCATTCGGTTATCAGTCGCTCAGAGATGACACGCTTGGATCTCATTCTGTTGCTTTAGGCGCTAGAGCACTTAAATTCCAAAACCTCACTACAGCTACCGACACTTACAACGTGGCAGTAGGCGCTTCAGCGGGTCTGAATATTACCACGGGAACCTTCAACACGATTACTGGCGGTCTTGCCGCTGATGCTCTCACGGTAGGTGAAAGAAACACTGTTTACGGCAAATCTGCTTTGACCTCGGATACAAAAGGAAGCAGGGCTGTTGCGATTGGATTGTCCGCGTTAGCAACTCAAAACTTCACTACGGCAACTGATAATTACAACATAGCGGTGGGATATAACGCAGGCGCGCTCGTCACCACGGGGATTAACAACACCATTGTGGGTGGCCTTGCTGGTGATGCACTCACTGACGCTGACCAAAATACTGTGCTAGGCTACGGTGCTTTGAGCGCAGATACATTAGGCACTTCTTCCACTGCGATAGGTCATTTAGCCTTACAGGATCAAAACTTTACTACGGCTACAACTTCTAACAACACGGCTGTTGGACATAGCGCGGGTAAAAACATCACTACGGGTCTTCAAAATACGGTCATCGGCTCTGGAGCAGGTGATGCTCTTACAGATGCCGACTTCAACGTAGCAGTGGGCACGAGTGCGTTAGGAGCTGACACTCTGGGCAGTAGATCAACAGCTATTGGACGAAATGCACTACTTGTTCAAAACTTTGCGACTGCGTTCGATACTTATAATACAGCGGTAGGCTTCAATGCAGGATCTTCAGTCACCACGGGTGCAAGCAACCTCATCGTTGGCGCTCTTGCAGGTGACGCTTTAACAAACGCAGATTTTAACGTCGCGGTAGGTAGGTCAGCTTTAACTGACGACACCCTTGGCAGTAGAACTGTCGCAATTGGTTATAATGCTTTAGGAACACAAAACTTTACGACTGCTACCAACACTTATAACGTCGCTGTTGGCTATGAAGCAGGCGTAGCACTCACCACGGCTACGGGAAGCACTTTGATTGGTTCCCTTGCCGGTGATGCTATTACCGATGGCAATAATAATACTTGTGTTGGTTATCTAGCTGGTAGCGCAATCACCACAGGAAATACTAACACTGTCATAGGCACCATTGCTGGCGACAGCATGACTACTGGAGATTCAAATACCTTAGTAGGATATTCTGCTGGCGGCAACTTTAGTATTACGGGGGACAATAATACAGCAGTAGGCAGATCCGCAGCAGATAATCTCACCTCTGGTTCAAATAATCTTGTTTTGGGCCACGACGCAGGTCTTACTGGAAGCCCCGGCGGTAATATCAATAATGAAAATAATCATATTTGCTTAGGCGATGAGAACATCACTGAAGCGCATATTCAGGTTTCTTTTGTAGCTGCATCTGACGAGCGTGACAAAACTGACTTTGTAGACCTGGATCTTGGGTTAGATTTTGTAAAAGCCTTAGAACCTGTTACTTATTATTGGGATAAGCGTGCTAAGTATGGCGATAAGTACGCTGAAGACTACGACCTCAACGCACAAACGCCAGACGGTACGCATAAAGAAGATCAGATGGAAGTAGGTTTCAAGGCGCAAGCTGTTCGTGATCTTGAAGAGGCCGCTGGATATAAAGTGTCCGACAAGAAAAACCTCACGCTAACGCTATCCGGTGACGGGAAACAGTACGGTCTAAAGTATGAAAGGTTTGTCCCGATTCTTGTCAAAGCTATTAAAGACCAAGACGCAATCATCACATCACTGACTGCGCGTGTCGCCGCGCTAGAATCATAAGGAGGACTGAAATGTCTGAAGCAAGAACGGACGAAGAAAAAGCACAGATGTATCAAGCTATGTTAGATGGCGCGAATGTTATCACTAGCGTGCTGGATGCAAACAACGAGTTTTACAACGACATGACGAATGCTGAGAAGCAGGAGCGTGTGCTACGCAGTGCTGGATACTTGGAGTACGGCAAGGCGCTTGGTGATTGGGGGTCAGAAGACTTCAGCGCCATAGATTCTGCTGTAGCCGCCGCTAAAGCATATACACCATAAGGAAAAACAGAACGTGCAAATCAACCTAGAAGAAAACGAGATCAACGCAATCCTAGCGATTCTTGGCGACATGCCTAGCAAAAGCGGGACATGGCCTTTGATGATGAAAATTAAAGTGCAAGCTGATGCTCAGTTGGTTGAACCTGAAGAAGAGCCAGAAGAAGGCGAGGAAGAAGCTGCTGTCGAAGCTATAAATGGCTGAGATCGAATACATGATGCACCCGCTTCCGTCAGTATTTTTGATGGAATTGGACATCCCGACAGAGTTTGTTGACTCGTGCAATGACTATCTTGATGAGCTAGTTATGCAAGACGATAAGGTCAGCGCAGCGCATACGCTGGTTGGTCAGATCAAGGCAGGGGAACAGCTTGTTATGGATCACGAAGATCCAAGGCTGGCACCGTTTTCTAGGTTCTTGTGTGAGATGGGCGTGACGTATATCAATCAGTTTATGGCCCAATCTGGTCAGTTGCTCGACGGCAACAGAAATGTCGAAATGGATGAGCTATGGTCAGTGCATAGCTATGAGGGTGATTACAACCCTATCCACGACCATGGCACTAAAACAATCATGGGTATTAGCTGTACGACATGGACAAAGGTACCGCCACAGATAGTGCAGGGGCCGAGGCCAGGATCGCAAGAGTACGGGCTATACAATGTCTCTGGTGAAAGCGACGGCTGTTTGTGCTTTAACTACGGACAGTCGAGCACATGGGACAGAGAACGGCTGAAGCCTACGCAGAATGTTGTAGTCAGGCCGCAAGTGGGACGGTTATACATGTTCCCATCGTGGATGCAGCACATGGTTTACCCTTTTCAGGGAGAGGGGGAACGAAGGACGGTAGCTGCCAATATTAATTGTTTTCCTGTTGAGGGATCACAAGATGGAAATAGGGTCAGTTAGCGACACTGCTCAAATTAGCTGGAAGCAGATCGCAGTACAAAAGCAGGAGCGTTTGCGGACGGGTGCCGANGGTGAACCGATCAAGGANATGGTTGAGACGGTCATACCTGTCTTGTACACTCAAAAAGGTAACAAGATTGAGGCCACTACTCTCGCTCCGACACAAAGAGTAGATATAAGCGTATAAATCATGATTATTGAATCTGTTGCAGCCGCTGGCATGCTTCTCCAGCAGATCAATTCCGTGATCCAACAGGTAAATGAGGGTCGAGCTAACGTCCAGCAGGCGATGGCTTTGGTCTCTGATTTTGGAGAAGCTCTTAACAATTTTGAAGTAGAACGTAAAAGTTCTACGTTCAAAGCATTATCTAAAAATGATATCCTCAAGCTGCAGATGCTTCGTAGGAACCAAGAAAGATACCAAAAAGATCTGAGGGATTTGCTCCTCGTCGCAGATCCAAAGTTGTTAGAAGATTATGACGCTGCTATCCGACAGCAGGAACAAGATAGAAGGGCACACGCAAGAATGGTAGCAAAACGTAAACGCGATAGAGAAAGATTAGTTCAACAACTACTTGTCGGTGGCACAACACTGATTATCGGTGGTGGTTTAGCAATTTTAGTATTTGTATTAGTGATTAAAGCCTTCGGATAAATATGGCGGCGAAGAAATTAGAAGACGGTAGTGATTACGCTGAATACGATGCAGATGGCGATGGTGTAGTTACTGATGAAGAGCTAGAAACTAGCAAAGAACTGCAAGAACTAAAGATCAGCAATGAAAGAGCGCAGGCTCAGCGTAGCATGAGCTGGTTTGCTTTGTGGGGGATGCTCTTGTATCCATCGTTAGTGGTGGTAAGCAGTTGGGCTGGCTTGGTGCAGGCAGCAAGTATTCTGGGAGATATGGCTTCAGTCTACTTTGTTTCAGTCGCAGGTATATTGGCAGCGTTTTTCGGAGCGCAAGCATGGTCAAACAGAGGGAATGGTAGATGAGTTTAGTCGGGCAACTAATCGGGCCAGTAACAGGATTACTAGATAAATTTATCGAAGATAAAGATCAGAAAAACGCCTTAGCTCACGAAATCGCTACGATGTCGGAGCGTCATGCTCAAGAGGCGCTCAAAGGCCAGTTAGAAATCAATAAAATGGAAGCGGCACATAAATCTTTATTTGTCGCTGGGTGGCGACCAGCCATCGGCTGGATTTGTGCGATAGGTTTACTATACAACACAATTATTGCAAATGTTCTAGGTATCTGGATGACAGTCCCAGAAGTAGATACAACTTTACTCGTCCCAGTTATGATGGGGATGCTTGGTCTGGGTGCCATGCGCTCATACGAAAAAGTAAATCAGGTAGCTAGAGAAAAGTAATGAGTAAGTTAGTCGAGATGATTAAACGTCATGAAGGCGTAAAATCTAAAGTCTATTTGTGCTCAGCTGGTTACGAAACGATTGGTGTTGGTAGGAATATTTCTGAGTCAGGGTTAGGGCTATCCGATGACGAAATAGATTATCTTTTACAAAACGATATACAACGAGTGAAAGAAGAACTGAAAGNTACTTACTTTTGGTTCGGTGCCCTAAGCGAAGCTAGACAAGACGCGATGATTGATATTTGTTTCAATCTTGGGTTGACACGGTTACGAGGTTTCGTCAAAGCATTAGAGGCTATGTCTAGGGAACAGTTTGATGTAGCTGCTGATGAATTTATGGATAGTAAATGGGCAAAACAAGTAGGTACAAGAGCGATTCGTGTTACTGAAATGATTCGCAGTGGTGAGTATATCTGATGCCATTACAGAAATTTATTTTTAATCCTGGCATCAATAAAGAAGGTACTGATTATACTGCTGAAGGCGGGTGGTTTGACGGTAATTTAGTTCGGTTTCGTAAAGGCTTGCCAGAAAAAATAGGTGGCTGGGTAAAATATCTAACTTCATCTATAAAAGGGAAAGGTAGAAAACTACACGCATACGTTACTTTGAACGGCACTCGTATTTTTTCTATAGGAACGACTTTCAAACTTTATTGGCAAGAAGGAGATAATTATAACGACATTACTCCTATCCGATCCACAACAAGTGCTGGAGACGTTACTTTTTCTGCAACGGATGGCTCTTCAACCCTTACTGTTAACGATACTGCTCACGGTGCAGACTTAAATGATTTCGTTACATTTTCAGGTGCAGCTTCGTTAGGCGGTAATATTACTGCTGCTGTTTTAAATCAAGAATATCAAGTTACTGCCGTTACTTCTGCTAACGCATTTACGATTACCGCTAAAGATACAGACGGTAATACCGTTACAGCTAATTCTTCTGATACAGGTAACGGAGGCAGTTCTACCGTAGGTGCTTATCAAATTAGCGTTGGCTTAGATGTATTTATAGACGGTACAGGTTGGGGTGCTGGTGCATGGGGGTCAGGTACTTGGGGGTCTACGAGTTCGTTAGCAGCAAATAACCAACTAAGATTATGGTCTATAGATAATTTTGGCGAAGATTTAATCGCAAATGTACGAGCAGGTGGTGTTTTTTATTGGGATTTTTCTACCGCGAGTCAAAGAGCCGTAGCCCTATCTGATGTATCAGGAGCTAATCAAGTCCCCACGCTGGGGTTACAAGTATTAGTTTCGGATATAGATCGTCACGTTATAGTTTTAGGCGCAGATCCAATGGACGGGGCTGTTCGTTCTGGGGCGATAGACCCACTACTGATTGCTTTTTCTGATCAAGAAAACCCTTTCGATTTTGAACCAAGAGCTACTAATACAGCAGGTTCTTTACGTTGTTCTGCTGGGTCTGAAATTATTGGCGGTCTTCGAGCGAGACAAGAAACGCTGATATGGACTGATGTAGCGTTATATAGTTTACAGTTTGTCGGCCCCCCTAATACTTTTGGACTTCAGTTAATAAATGAAGGCGTTAGTTTGATTGGCCCTAACGCTGCAATTAACTCGCCGACAGGTATCTACTGGATGGATAAAAAAGGTTTTTATACCTATAACGGTTCAGTAGTTCCCCTGCCGTGTACCGTACACAGTTTTGTATTCGATAATTTTAACGAAAAACAAGCATTCCAAGTATTTGGTTTTTTAAATAAACAGTTCGACGAAGTAGGCTGGTTTTATTGCACCGCAGATAGCGTAACGATAGATAGGTATGTCGTTTTTAATTATGTCGAAGGAACGTGGGCGATAGGTGCTCTTTCTCGTACTGCATGGTTAGACGAAGGTATCGTTTCTTTCCCGAGAGCTGCTGGTTTTGCAGACGATAGAAATTATATTTATTCTCACGAAACAGGGCACGACGATGACGGTTCGCCTATGGATAACGTGTTTATCGAAAGTGCTGATTTCGATATCGGCGATGGCGAAGAGTTTCAGTTTATCCGTCGGTTTATACCTGACGTAAAATTTACGGGGGATAGTGGTGATAGTCAAACTTTAAACGTCGTTTTAAAAGCTAGAGATTTTCCAGGACAAAGTTTNACNACCGATCAAACNACAGCATTTACAGNATCTACAACGAAAGTAGATACGAGAGCTAGAGCTAGACAAGCTGCGGTNCGTTTTGAATCAGATGATGACGCCGACGTAGGAACGAGGTTAGGNTTAGGGTTTANGATAGGAGCAACACGTTTAGATTTACAGCCTAACGGTAGACGCTAATGGCTAAACTACTACAAAGTAGATTACCGTATTACAACCCATANTATTCGCNNGTNGTNGATGCNNTCTCATTTAANCGTTTCGTTAGGNTACTTGANCTAAANCTAGACGCTTTCGATCCTAGNGCGACCCCACAGTTTACTAGCGCCGATCGCGACCAAAGACAGTTCGCTGCTGGCGATATTATTTGGAATACTACAGAGGGTGTTCTTCAAGTATATTTAGGCAATGTTTGGCAGAATATTTCTACGCCAAGTACGTCAGGACTGAGTGCAACAGGGAGCGTAGGCACAGTCCAAGTTGTTACGAATGGTAATATCGTAGTAGCGTTATAGTTATGAAAAAGACGAAGAAAAAACCTAAAGTCCCTGCGAAATACCTAGCTGGTTTGACTCCGAAAGAAAAAGAAAAACGGAAAAAAGAAATAGCTAGGAATAAAAAGAAGGCAATGGATGACCCTTCGGCTTACAAATTTTCGACTGATAAGAAAAAAGGTAAGCGTAGGAAAACTATTGAATCTAAATATACTCGCAGGTTTAAACAGAGGTTCGGCACAAAGTCATGAGTCTTTCAGAAAAAACTAAAAAAGCCTTATCTAACAAAGCAGAAGCAGCTCGTAAAAAAGGCAAAAAAGTAACCGCTGGTCAACTCGCTCGTGTATATAAACGAGGACTTGCTGCGTATAAAACAGGGCATCGTCCTGGAACTTCACAACACCAATGGGCTATGGCTCGTGTAAATTCTGTATTGACAGGCGGTAAAGCTGCTACTGTCGATAAAGATATTATGAAAGGCGGTAAAGCTAAAAAACCAGCCGCTAAGAAAAAGCCAGCTAAGAAGAAAAAATCATGACACGACTTTTCGATGACGAACAAAGTTCTTCATTGATTACTTCGATGATGAATCCTGAATCTAACGCTTCTAAATTTATAGAACAAGGCGAAGATATCGGGCTACCTCGCGATGTTACGATGGATATTCTCAATAAATACGCTACATATGGCGCGAATACGGGTATTGGTAATTTAGGAGGTGAGCGATTAGTTAATGCTTTAAACGACGAATACCGTAAACAAGTTGATGCTCCTTTACAAAATGATGCACCAGAAATGTTTATAGGTGGTGCTCTGAACGCTATGGCAGAAGCTATCGCAGCAGCCGGATCGCAAGCTGTAGAAGCGGTATCGTCAGGTGCCGGAAAATTACAAGAACTCCTCGGCGGCGGTGAAAAAGTAAAAGAACTTACTGGAGAGGCTGCAGATAAAGGACTTGCAGAGATTGATAAATTATCAGTCACAGGTGCAGGCGAACCGATATTAGAAAATTATAACGCTAAGTTAGTAGATGCAAGTGGCAACCCTTTATTGCCGGAAGGTCAACCCTCTCGTACGGAAGCGTTCAAAAAATATTTAGAAGATAATCCTAAAGTTGCAGAAGGTCTATTAAGTTTAGGTAAGGTAGCGGGTAAAGAAATAGGAATGGCGATAGGTCGTGGAGATACAAAAAGAAAACCATCTTTTCGCGCACCACGTCCTAGGTTTCAGCCAGGAAGAGTTAGAACACAACGTATAGGTATGGCAGAAGGCGGTAAACCCGATGAAGGTTCTGTGCTTGGTCGTAGGTTATTTATACAAGGCGGCGAAGTTGATGGCCCTGGAGGGCCAAAAGAAGATTTAGTACCGATATGGGCAAGCGATAGCGAATACGTCGTATCGGAAAAAGGTGTTAGAAATATGGGCGGCGGCGATTTTGAAAAAGGGATCGCGGCTCTTGATAAAATAAATTTTGGTAAGCGAAATGTCTGAAGAACAACAAGCATATAGTTATCAAGCCCCAGACCAATATCTTTATAATTTACTTACTGGCGGCGGCGGAGCGTTTGGACTACTTCCTGGAGTTCAACAATATTACGCAGATCAGATTGCTAATTTAGGTCAAAAAGATAGTAGCCCGTTTACTTATAGTGGCGAGCGTATTGCAGATTTTTCTCCTAGAGAACAATATGCGATGCAACTCGCAGACGCAGGTATCGGCGCTTATGCACCATATTTAGCTCGCGCTACAGGATTAACAGAAGAAGCGTTAGCTACACAAGCCGGAGGTATTTCAGAGGCTAAAGCTGCTCAATTAAGAGCGCAACAACAAGGCGAAGATTATACTCGTACAGGTATTAGAGCGACTCGAGCTGCTCAACGTGGGTTAGATCCGTTTTTACGAAGAGCGGAAAGGGATATAAGACGTAGTCAACGAGATTTTGACCCGAGTTCTATAGATGCGTTTATGGATCCGTACGAAGATGCGGTAGTTCAACAAACGATAAGAGATATTCAAAAAGGTCAAGCTACTGGGGATATAGCAAGACGCGCTTCTGATGTAGCGCAAGGAGCATTAGGTGGTTCTAGGTCAAGAATATCTCAACAAGAATCTGATGATGCTGCAACTCGTGCGATGATGAAAGAAGTCGGCGCTATTCGTAGTGCCGGATTCGGTAGTTCTCGCGACGCAGCGATGAGTGAGTTTGCTCGGCAACGAGCGGCAGACGCACAAGCTGCTGGATTACGGTCTGGTTTAGGTGCGCAAGCGTATGGCGCTAGGATGGGCACAGCAGGTGCACTTACTGGAGCAGGTCAACAGCTTTATGGAATGGGTGCTGGCTCTGCTGGCGCTTTACAAGGATTAGCTGGTCAATTGTCAGGTGCACAAACTGGTGCAGCATCAGCAATGACAGGATTAGCTGGTCAACAACAAGCTTTTCGTCAAGGTGATGTTGCTTCGATGATGAACGTCGGTGCGATGAACCGAGCTAGAAACCAAGCACTGATGGATTTAAATTATCAAAATTTCGTAGGCCAATATAATTTACCGCAACAACTGTTTTCTGGTTATGCTAATTTCTTAACAGGCGCTGGCCCGTTATTAGGTGGTGTTGGTTATTCTGGGCCGACGCAACAATCACCGTATGGTACAACTACGACGACTTACCCGACTCCTGGGATGTCTGAAGGTGGTGCGACAGAGGAAGCAAAAGAAGGGCCAAGAGGCGGTATCAACACTCCTCTTCAAGTACTGGAGCTGTTCGGCGTTGAGCAAGAAACTATTGACGATTTAGCGATGAAAGCTGGCGATATGCCAAAAGGTTTAGTAGACCTAATAATTAAATACGGTCAAAGAGCTAGGGACGCTGGCATAATAGAAGAGCCTGAGAAAAAAGAAACGGGAGGCAGCACCCTTCCAAATAAAGGGTTAGCAGCTTTAGCTAAAAAAGCACCTGAAGTTGTTAAGCGAATGGGTTTCCAAGTTCCTCAAAAGAAACGAGCAGGCGGGATAGTAAACGCTCGTTTCCCGATGTCCTCTCGTAAGATGGGGGCATAACGTGGCTAACGGTCGTAGTAATTTCGGATTCAATGTTACTGGTGGCGGTGGAGGGCTGGCTAATTTAGTACAAGCTCCAAAAGTTACCCCTGCTCGTGCCTTACAATTTACTGCGACGCCTCGATTACAAACACAACGCGATGAAAAAGATCCTAAAAAACAAATTTTAGGTGCTTTGCTAGGTGCAGCTGCGCCGTCTTTAGCTGAAGCAGGACTTGAAGGACTCGCAAAAATCCCAGGTTTCGAAAAATTTATATTCGAATCTAGACCGGAAACCAGACAAGAATTAGGTATCCAAGATCCTGAGTTTGGCCGAAGTGCTGCGGATACTGCCGCTAAACCAGATCCAGTAACTGGTAGAAGTAGTGGTTTTGATGCGATAGAAAGGGAGCGAGGCCGATTACGAGAAAGAATAGACGCAGCTATTCCTATTACTGACGAGATGCTACCTCAGCAAAAAACTTTCCTTGGTAAAGGCTTACGTGAATTGCTGACTTACGCACCCGCTTTTGCTTTAGGGGATGAAGACGACGGAGGTGTCGCTGCTTTTATATCCGCTGCGCAAGCTGGTAAAAAATTACAAGGAGCTACTGACGAAGCGCGTTTAGAAAATTATTTAAAAAGAATTACGGAACGCGATAAAGCTCTAACTAAAGATTTAAATTTAACTCGTAAAATAAGTTACGGCGCAGTTCAACTCGATAACGGTCAAGTTCTTCCAGTAACGAGAGACGTTTTAATTAGCAAAGATGGCTCACAAAGATATGTTGTTAGTCAGGGTGATAAACGTGTCGATTCTTATGTAAACGAAAAAGGTGCCACGGTTGTTATTCCTGCAGGACAGGCGTATTTCAACAATAATTTAGCGTTAGATGATGACGATATCCCTAACGCCACACAAAGTAATTACTACAATGCGAACGATTTAAGCCAACAGGCTATAGGACGTTTTTATTCAGCAGTAATGAGACCTGATGGAACAAGAGGCCCGTTAACTATTATTGAAGACCCTAATGGTGGGCCAGCAAAAACCCTCGAACAATGGAAGGCCGAGGGTGCAAATTGGCTACTAGATACTAGAGGAAAAGAAGGTCTTCCGCTTGCAGGTCGTAAAAAGACTCAGCTAACAGATTTGTTTGATGAACAAGATCTCAAATATAACGCCTTGAACGGTACTTTAAACGCTTCTAACGTAGTATTACAAATTGCAAAAGAAGCAATAGATACGGACGATCCTCAAACTTTTACAGCGAGCGGTAAATTTTTAAACAAGTTTGCCTCGAGTTTAAATAACGAAATAAATTCGATCGATAAATTCGTAAGTCAAAACTTTGCAGCTAGTACAGAAGATATTATCAGAGGTCGTTTAGCCCAACAAAACTCCGGAAATGTAATGCGTCTTTTCGGAGCTGCTAATTTATACAGTTCTGCGTTTGCGAACTATACAGGCGGCCCTCAAACTAAGGAACAAAAAGCCGCAGAAAATAGATTGATTGCAGCTATAAGCGCGTTAGAACAAAGTACGAGTGGACAAATTACACATTCTTTAACTAAAGAAGCGTTTAGTTTTGGTAATAAAAAAGAAATTACAGACAATGTAGTTCAAAGAGGAAGATTAATAGCCGCACAACTTAGGTTAGCGTATGCGGCTGCGGCTTCTGAGGGTCAAACAGGTAGAACACTCTCTGATAAAGACGTTGCTAACTTCTTAGAACAAGTTGGGTACGAATCTACGAACCCAATGGACGTCGGTACAAGAACAGCAGAATTCGTTGGAGAACTTTTTAATAAATACGATAACGCTACTCCTACTCTTTCTGATTTAACGAGATTCTCTCAATCTGCGAACCCTTCTGATATGAATGAATTCGACAGCAGATTTTCTGAGTTGTTCGGCGTGAGTAGGAGAGATCTAGGCGAATTAAGAGAGCGTGGCGCTGACGGTAAGTTTGTTGTATCAGATCAAGACGCTGCGGATCGTAGTGCGGAAATATTTTCTATAGTTTCCGATAAAAGTATAAAAGCTCGTCCTTATTTTTATTTTGATCCTAGAGATAGACGATTCAAATTTTTAAGTTTCAAAGATAGGTTTCGACAAGCAGTAGGCTCTGATCCTCGAGCAAAAGCATTTTTAGAACCTGGAGGTTATTTCGATACTTTCGGGATTATTACAGAAGGTAATGAATTTATTTACGACTTTAGTGGTCGTATGTCTAGAGTGCCCTCTAACTTTCTCGGCCCCGAGGGAGATAAGTCAGGCGGTCTCGGACTTGAGAAACAGTAAATGACCCAAGCACAAACATTACAAGACGCTTTAGATCTCAAAATCTCTACTGATTCTATCTTTTATGGAGATCCTGATTCTGCGTTCCAAGAATATCAAAAAGAAAGACTTAAATATTTAAGAAGCAGAGAAGTCGCTAGAAAAACAGCGGCGGATGACCAGCGGTTTAGCTGGTTAGACGTAGTAGCTACTGCGCCATACGAAACAGACGTAGCTTTTGAACCTACAGATTCGGAAGGTAAATCTTCTGGACAATATTTTCCTAATGCTTCAGAGCGTTTTTTACAACTAGATTTTCTCGATAATATTTTAAATCCTGAAAATCAAAACCCAATGATTATTGAAAAACGCCAAAAGCTAATACAAGAAGGCTATAGAACTCCAGACGGTCAACTAGATGTTGATAAGTTAAGCACCCTTCATAATCCAGAACAATACGAAGCGTTTAAAGAATATGTTTTTTCGAACGAGGATTTAGAAGGTATTCCTTACGAAATAAGAGAGCGTCCTCAAGCTAATGTGTTACGACTGCCCACAGGATTAAAAATACCGACGGAATTAGAGACAGGAGAACCCTCATTAAGTAGTATCACCTTCGATATCAATGAAAGACAAAGAGCACAATACGCTGGTCGAGGCGCTGATCCTGACCAAAACTATATGTCAATAGTAGCTAATTCTGGTCTCCAAACAGAAGATGGTACAAACGCGATTACTGATTTAAACATCGGTAGAACAGTTAGTCCTTATGATCTAGATAAAAAAGAACTCGAAAACTTACTACATAGATTTGATAAATCTGCAGTAGTGCAATATTTAGATTTTAATGATCCGAAGAACGGTGAATTTATTGTTACAAGTGATTTAACGGGTGGTAAGCCAGTTCCTTTCGGAAACGTACAACCTTTAGAAAGTTTATTCAAGGGAGATGTTGATCCTGTTACTAACGAATTATTAGTTTTCTTAGGTCAAGAAGGCCCAAAAGCTGCTTTAGGCGGTGGTTTTATAAAATTATTAAGAACAGGAATCAAAAAAGGTCAAGCAGCTCGAATACGAAGAAACGTAGAAAAAATAGATAAAGGTGAAACCGTTTTAGAAAAAGAAGGTGTCGCAAATGTTTTAGGTCAAATGGCTGGCTACGCTAGTGTTTCTGGTTTAGGAGAGGCGTTAGGGGAAGCTGCTAGACTGTACTACGGGCGACAATCAGGTCGTCAACCAGATATGACACATGCCAGAATTTGGGAAGCAGCGGGTTTAGCTGGAATTTATGCAGCAGGAGGCGAAGCAGTCGGTGAGTTAGCCCTTAAAGGTTTTATAAAAGTATCTGATTTTTTTACAGGACAAAGATTACCAGAAAGTTTATTAAATAGATTGAGAGCGTCTGCTGAATATTTAAAAAGGAAAAAACGAATTCCTTTAGAAGATTTACCCGAAGCAGACCCCGAAGTTTCTATAGCTACAATGAACGAGTTTTTCACCGAATTAGGTGGCGAAGTCGGTGAAGAATTGGCAACTTTAGGAGAGTTAACTAACGATAAAGTTTTGCAAGCTATAACAACCAATCTAATTAATGCTCAAGGTGCTCAAGGATTAGGAATAAATAGTCCTGGCAGAGCCGCTTTAGAAGCGATTAAAACAAGGAATAATGAAGCTTTAAATCGTTACTATAATTCATTATTGGTTAGACTCAAGCCTGATCAAGAATTAGATAGAGAAACTTTTAATCAGGCTATCAATCGTTTCAGATTAGAACTACAGCAAGGAAAGAAAATACGTCTTGAAGATAGTATTGCTGGTATAGAAAGACAAATAGAGCTAGAAGAACAAATCCCTGGAGTTCTCGATCCGCAGGCAGGGTCAGCAGATTTAGCTGAGGAAGTACAAAAAATAATTACAGGGGGTAGACCTTCGTACCCTGAAGAATCCTCTGAACTGATGCTAATGTACAGAGATTTTGTTGAGCCTATTCGGGCTAAATATCCGAAAATATTTGAAAGAAAAGCTACAGATTTAAAAACTGGGGAAGAGTTTGCTGTTTATCAAGAACCAGTAGTCCCACTGCCTAAATATATCAGTGAACAGCTAAAAAATATGTTATTCGCAGATAAACCCGAAGGTAGGATTTTCGGAACTGCAGATGACGCTGAAGTTGCAGAATTAATTAGAAAAATGCTACCTAATAGAGAAGCCGAAGGAATCAGTATACAGCAATTAGCAGATCCTGAGCTTTTTGAAAAACAAAGAAGATTTTCAATACAAGAAATAACGCAAACGATGGACGATTTAGAGCTAATGTTTAGCTCTCATCCTAGTAGGAAAGTAAGAGACGAGGGTAAAAAACTTTTAGATGCTTTAGCTGACGCTAGAAGTGAAGCGTACCGCATACAATATAAAAAAATTACTGGTGATACTAGAGCACCTACAGAAGCTAGAGCCAAAGATAAATATGAAAGAGAAGTTTTATCTGTAGTCGGCGGGGATATTAATGAAGTTAAACAAGAAGTCGCTGAAGGATTAAGAAAAGTAGATGGTAGATATTTTTATCAATTAGCTACAAAGGAACCGGCACAACTTGGTGCATATATTTTAAATAGTAAACCCTCAAATATCGACGGTCTCCTCGAAGTCTTAACACAAACTCCTGAAGGACTCGCAAAATTACAACAAGTAAAACAACTTGTTTTTAACGCCATAGATCAACAAATCGCTGGAGATGGCGCTGGAGCTGCGATTCGTGCACAACGCTTCGCTAGATTAAGTAGTCGTAATCAAGAGCAACTTTCCAGATTATTTCCTGATGTAGAGCTATCTCCTAAAAAATTTCAAGCTATACGAAAACAATTACAAGATGATGAGCGTGCATTAGCTCAAGTTGAAAGAATTATCGAGAGGATGGTAAATCCGTACACAGGTCAATTCGTAGATACTCCTGTTGAGGTTCTTGATGCATATTTTTCAATGAGTCCAGCACAAAAAAGAGATTTTCGCGGGACAAGAACTTTTAATGATTTAGTCGAACTATCTGATTTAGCAGACGAATATCCTGAATTGAGAGCAGGATTACAGACTGATCTACTTAGACGAATGAGAAATATGACTGGCGTAGATGCCGAAATTATGCGAGGTGATCAGTTTGTAAATGCGAGCGATCGTTTAGATAGTGGTTTTAGTCTTAATGAGTTACAAGATTTTACTTTAGCATACTCAACCACTCAAGAATTTGCTGAGGATTTAGCGTTAGTCGTAGGTGATGATTTAGCTCCAGATTATGCGAAAAATNTAAGAAATTTTACCCGTCGTCTGCGTAAGTTAGTCACTCAAAAAGAAACTCCAGGTCTCGGAGAAACTAGATTACAAAGTATTATGGAGGCGGCAGCAGGTACATTGACGCGTGCACGCAAAGCATATTTTGGAGTGTTATCTAGGGCTGGACTCCAAAGTAATTTGATTTTAGAAGAACTCGGCCCGAGAGTAGCGGATGATCTCGCGATTATTTTAGCAAATCCAGAGAAACTAGATTTCTTTATGAAGCGATATGATACTAAGCGACTACCTTTAGGGGATATTCCTAGAGTTTTAACCCAAATTGCATTGGGTAGAGAAGGAGCAGAGGCTGAGGAAGAAACAGAATTAGATCAATTTAAAAGAAAAATAACAGAAGAATTCGACTTATTTACTCCTTTTTCTACACCAGCACAAAGTAAGCCATGAAAGTAACTCTTTTTCAACCAGAACTTTTCGAAGAATTCGAAGATGTCGAACCCCCACAAATGAACAGGGGCGGTGATGTCGATTTAGAAGCCTTTATGGGTAGCAATCCTGTAGTCGCTGAGGCTGTAGAAACGAATACACCTGCGACAACCACAACCTTTTCTGATCGTGGGAAGCCAAATTCGACAAATCTAAGTTTTGCAGACGCTTACGCACTTTGGCTACAATCTAAACCAGAAGCTCCCCCTCCAGCGCGGGGTATGAGTCAGGCTTCAAAAGTGGTTCAAGCAAGACAGAAAAAATATAAACAAGACCTTGCAGCTTGGGAAGCTAGAGAGCCTAATTTTCAAAATTTTGGCCCTTCACAACAAGAGGAAACAACCCCAGATCGTGGACCGAGTCCTATGGACTCAGACGATTTTGCTGAAAGGTTTGCAGCAGGACAATTAACTGGTGCAGAAATACAAAGATTAATAGAAGATGGGACATTATCAGAAGAACAAATCCAAACATTAATTGCTAATTATCAATTATCCGAAGATCAATTAGCGCAGCTTTATTCACAAGGGTTACTTACCGAAGATCAAATAAGAGAAATTATCGGGCAAGAAATAGGTGAGGCTGCAGAAGAAGAAGCTGCAAAAGGACTAGCAGGACTTACCGAAGAACAAGTTAATGAGTTAGTTCAACAAGGGTTAGCGGGTCTCGATATGTCGAACTACGCAACTCAAGAAGATATACAAGGTTTAGAAGCATTATTCCAAAATTATTTAACGCCTGAACAATTAGAAGCGTATTTACCAACAGAAGATACAAGTACGATAGATGCGTTAACGAAACGTATTGCAGATTTAGAATCTCAATACGCTAACGTAACATCACAATATGAAGCGGATGCAGTAAACCAACAAATCGCTGATGCAAAACAAGAAGTAAGTAATTACTTTGCTAGTTCTGCGCCTACTGGCCCAAGAACAGGATCTACTTCGCAGTTTGATTCGGGTGTTTCGTTCCTTCCTGGCAGTAGTCCGATGGCTAATTTGATAGAAGGGCAACGAGAAGGTTTAGGTCAAGATGCGTTTACGTCTTATTTAAAAACATTTACGCCTAGTTATAGTGATTACGAAGAGCCATTTAGCCCTGAAGAATATAATCAAAGAAACCAACCGTTTATGGGCGGTATGTATAACAACCCATTTACCGGCGGTATGTCATATAAACCTCCAGGAAAATCAGCGATGGGGGGACAAGTTTCTAACGGGATTATGGATTTAACAGATTTCGAAACTAACGTACAGCCGTTCCAAAATGCTTTTCGGCCTAATGTACCAAGGAACTAATTATGATACCTACGACTAATCCGCCGAATCGTTTAGACCAATTACGGGCTAGTGCTGGCCCGATGCCCCCCGCTGGTGGTGCTCCTATGACCCCTCCCCCTCCTGCTAGGAAACCACCGATGCCACCTCCCCCTATGGGGAGACCTCCGATGCCGCCTGCCGGTAGTGCAGCCTCCACGCCCCCTGCATCTCTCCCTACCGGCGGGTCGGCCCCTATGCCTCCTATGGAAGAAGAGGCACCTGAAGCAGATCGTCTCGAAGCATTATTAGGTGGTATGGAAGAAGAACCGATGATGCCCGAAGAAGAAACATTTAGTACGCAAGATGTAGCTACTGGTATAGCGACTTCTGCGTTACAAATATCTGGTTCTCCTGAACAAGCTCTAATGGCAGTAGAGCAAGCAGCCGACGAATTACGAGCTATGTTATCGTAACCAATCTTCCCACTTGTCATCGCCTAAGACTTCTTGGGCGAGATCAAGTTTATTACGAAGAGCTGTTACGATTTTTTCGTCTACTGTATCTTTAGCAACGAGATCAACGTAAGTTACGTTGTTCTTTTGTCCGATACGGTGCGCTCTATCTTCTGATTGTAGACGCTTTTCTAAGTCGAAGTTATTTGAGTAATAAATTACGTTTTGAGCTTCAGTTAGCGTAATCCCGTAGCCGCCTGTTTGTGTATTACCTACGAAAAACCTGAGCGATGAATCAGGGTCTTGAAACTGTTTAATTACACGCTCTCGTTCATCAGGAGTTGTATCTCCGAAATAAGACGCTACTGCATCAGCACCAAACAAACCTTGTAGCGTTTCGACTATCTCTAAAATATTTTGTCTGTAATTAGCCCAGATAATTATCTTGCCCTGCATCTCTGCAATAATTTCGATAAGTTCGTCTATACGGTTGTTATTAATAGGTGTTTCCGTACCGTCATCACTTTTTATATGACCGCATACTATTTGATGTAACCGTAGGAGTTGGGTGAGCACATTAGTAACACTAACGGTTTCTTGATTAGCTAGTTCAGTAATGGCTAACTCTTTTAATTCAGCGTAAAGTTTCTTTTGTTCGGCAGTAAGCGTTACATCCCGACGAATATAAAGTTTCTCCGGCAGGTCTAGACAGTCGCTTTTTAAGACTCTGTAAGAAAAACTATCTAGTTTTTGTGATAGCTCATCTAAGTTCCGATACCCAACAACTTGTCGTACCGTTCTACCGCCAAAGTAACGATTAACTACTTCGCCGTAATGGTTTTGGAAAGAGTAGTACGACGTATACCCAAGTAAATTTGTTTCTAATACTTCTGTTTGGCTGTACAAGTCTAGCGGTGATTGGGTGATAGGCGAGCCAGTAAGGATACGACGATACTTTGTATTTTTAGCTAGTTTCGTAATCGCTTTAGTACGGGACGCTTTCGGGTTTTTAATCGTCGTAGATTCATCTACCGCGAACAACACTTGATGACCGAGGATAAAGTTCTCAGTAAATTTGACACCTTTAGCTGTACTAAACGCTTCGACGTTGATAATAAATATTTTGAGTTTATCTAGGTCAGTATGAAAGAGTTTTACTAAATCTGCTTTTTCTTGTTTGCGAGGCGCAGGCGACCATACTGCGACATGTCTATCTACATACTCTGGTAAATGGTCAGGTATTTCTTTAGTAGACCAGTTTCTATACACACCTTTTGGTGCGATTATAACAACGGCGTTGATAGCACCTTTACCGTATAAAATGCCAATCGTATCTATAAGAACTTTTGATTTACCTGTACCCATCTCCATGAATAACCCGTAGTTAGGTTTATTCCATGAGCGAAGCAAAGCAGTTCTCTGGTGCGCAAACGGCTCCGTTTTGAATTCGTACTTCAAAGCTATTCCTTTCTAAGTTCTAATAGTAAGTATATAGATTTTTAAAAATAAATAAAATTTCCGTTTCTGCGGGACGCCTCTTAATAGTTCTAATAGTTCCTATTAGTTTTTAGCTCTTTGGATTCTTTCGGTAGAACAAGCACTTAACACCGTATCTATTAGACGTATTAGTCTATTAAAACGATTTATAAATTTTTTTATAAAAAATAAAATTTTTAGATAGCTAATAGAAATAGCCCTTTACTCTCGAAAACCGGCTAGGTTAAGGTAAGGGTCTATAAAGGAGAAATTAGAAATGACAGTCTATGTAGTCCAAGAGGTTCCTGGACGCAATCTAGTCCCTGCGCAGAAGTTCGGTGACTTAGAACTCTTATTGCCTGCGAAAACTAATTTGATGTTATCAACAGGCCCAGAGGTATCCCGCCTTAAAAGGAAACTAATAGATTTCAACGACGATGATTATCTTTTATTGATGGGCGATCCTGCTGCTATAGGTATTTGTTGTGCTGTTGCAGCAGCGATTAATAGAAGATACAACGTACTGAAATGGGACAGACAAGAGATGACCTATTATCCAGTGTCGTTTGATCTAGGAGGTAGTACCTCATACGAGATAGGAGAGTTACATGCGTAGTGACGAAGAAGCGTTATCTTTTGAAGAACTTACAGGTGCTTCATCAGAAAAAGAATGGAACGAAACTACTTTAGATAGTGAATATGCGAAGATCAGCTCGACAGCTGTAAAACTGCAAGATTTACAGAACGAAGTAGAAAACTTAGAACAAGAATTAAAACTCAAGAAAGAACAGCTGCGAGTCGTAGAAGAGCAAGAGCTACCCGAAGCGATGCAAGCAGCTAACCTCAAAGAGATCGTGTTAACTAACGGATCAAAAGTAACCGTTAGCGAGTTCTATAAAGGTTATATCTCAGAAAAGAACCGAGTAGCAGCACACGCTTGGCTCTTGCAAAATAATCACGGCGGCATAATTAAACACGAAGTTAACTTACGTTTCGGTAAAGACGAAGGTGACAAAGCTAACGATGCTGTTCAAAGTCTCAAACAGAAAGGGTTAGACCCTGCTGTTAAAGAGAGTGTTCATCCACAAACGCTTAACGCTTTTGTGAAAGAACAAATGACAAGTGGGAAGGATCTTCCTGCAGACCTATTCGGGATATTTGTCGGATCCCGCGCCAAAATAAAGTAGAGGTAACTATGGCTAGTAAGAAAGTAGCTGAGGCTGAGTCCTCAGACATTATCCCTTTCGATGACGATTTGTTATCGGCAGGTACGGGGCTAGAAGAAGCAGGGGCAGACGATTATGCAATACCGTTTTTGCGCGTATTACAATCAATGTCTCCTCAGCTAAAGAAAAGTGACGGTAAATATATACAAGGTGCTGAAGAAGGAATGTTCTTCAATACTGTTACCGAATCTATTTACGACGGTACTGAGGGCGTAAGTATTATCCCATGTGCTTACAAGAAAAAATATATTGAGTGGATTCCTCGAGAAAAAGGCGGTGGTTTCGTTTCTGACGAACACAGCGCGTCTATACTCAAACAGTGTCATAAAAACGATAAAGGTCGTTTTATCTATACTAATGATAACGAGATAGCGGAAACTGCGGAGTACTATTGTATTTTAGTAGCAGATGAATCTGCACCTGAGCAAGTATTGCTTAGTCTTACGTCATCTCAGCTGGGGTTTAGTCGTCGTTGGAATACGATGCTAAATAACGCCCGAGTTAAAAATGCGAAAGGCGAGTCCGTAGCTGCTCCGATGTTCTCTTACATTTACAACCTCACCACGATTCCCCAATCGAACGACCAATATAGTTGGATGGGTTTATCTGTAGAAAAGAGCAGACCGACCCCCATGTCGTTAGCTATGTCAGCTTTAGATTTCATGAAGGCCGCTAGGTCTGGTGAAGTAGAAGTTAAACACGAGCAAGAGGGTGTCGTCACCGATGCCGAGGACAATGACGAAGACGTACCGTTTTAGGCAATCAAGGGTGAGCAATGTCGATACAAGAGGAGTTTGCCGCCCGTTTCGCGGGGTTGAGACACGGCTATAGTGTCTTTACCCCGACGAAAGAAACGAGAGAGGATGGCAAAGCAAAAGGTAAATATGTAACAATTTCGCAAACGCTCAATCAAAAAGAACTAATAGCCATATGGGCAGAGCATTTGAGAGGGGAGAGAAGTTTAGGGATCGTTCCAATAGATGAAGATAATATGTGCGTTTGGGGTGCCATAGATATCGACGATTACCCGCTAGATTTAAAAGGTCTATCAAAAAAGATTAAGAAATTTAAACTTCCACTGGTGGTGACGCGATCTAAAAGCGGTGGCGCTCACATCTTCCTATTTGTTTTTGACCCAGTGCCTTGTTCTCTTATGCAACGTAAGTTGCGTCAGATATCTGCAGCGATAGGGTTCGGACAATCAGAAGTTTTTCCAAAACAAACCCAGCTTTTATTAGAGCGAGGGGATAGGGGTAGCCCGTTACAGATGCCCTATTTCGGCGGCGAGGACTCTACTAGCTACGGATTTAGCGGGACGGGAGGAGTTTTAACGCCTAAGAAGTTTTTGGAATATTGTGACGATATCGTCTTAACAGAAGAAGAATTAGAAAAGTTAGAAGTATCTCCGATAATCGAAGATGCAGAGTGGTTAGACCATTCACCTCCCTGTTTAGAACATCTGATAGCTCAGGGTTTCCCGAAAGGTATGCGTAACTCTGGACTGTTTAACGTAGGTGTGTTCCTGCGTAAAAAGTTCCCAGATGATTGGGAGGGTCGATTAGAGCAGGTAAATCATAAACATTTTAACCCGCCACTTAGCGCACAAGAAGTATTAAGTGTAGCCAAGCAAGTACAGAAAAAAGATTACTTTTATAAATGTAACGATCAACCGATAGCTGGACATTGTAATAGCCCGTTATGTCGTACACGAAAGTATGGCATAGGAGCGTCGGGAGGAACGCCGCTGTTTAGTAATCTGACTAAACAAAATAGTGATCCGCCTATCTGGTTTTTAGATGTAGAAGGAGGCAGGCTCGAATTAGAAACAGAAGAGCTACTAAACCAGACTAAGTTCCAACGTAAATGTATGGATAGCTTAAATATCATCCCGCCTAAAGTACGGGACAATGTATGGAGAACGATTATTCAACAGTTATTAGATAACTTAACGATTATCGAAGTGCCGCAAGACGCATCTACTGAGGGGCACTTTAACGAACTACTAGAAACTTTTTGTACAGAGCGACCTGCTAGAGAACGTGACGAGCTACTACTTGGTAAACCCTGGAGCGATAAAACAAGAACTTATTTCAGGTTAGCTGACTTGATGGATTTTCTACACCGTAAAAATTTCAGAGATTACCCTAGAAATAAACTTACGGCGAAACTCAAAAATATGGGAGGTGAAGCGCACTTCTTCAATATAAAAGGGAAAGGCGTAAACGTCTGGCATATCCCAGAGTTTCAGGTACAAACAGAATCGCATACTCTGCCAGAGTTTAACGACTCGCCGCTGTAATGTTAAAGTCGAATGCACAAATAATTCTTGGCCCTCCTGGAACTGGAAAGACCAGTACGTTGTTAGGTTTGTTAGAAGAAGAATTAGATCGTGGGACTTGCCCAGAAGATATAGGTTTCTTTACGTTTACCAAACAAGCNGTGCAAGAAGGTAANAGNCGAGCTATGTCTAGGTTCGGGATTACTAATAACCAGCTGCCGTTTTTTAGAACATTACACTCGCTATGTTTTTTCCAACTAGGACTATCGAAAGATAGTGTCATGGGAGCTAGAGACCTTAACGATCTAAACCAAAAACTAAACTTACGACTAACAGGTTCTATTAGTTCGGATGATGGACATGTCTCAGGTATCTCAAAAGATGACCGACTGATGTTCATAGAGAACTTAGCGAGGATGCGACAAGTTAGTTTAGAAACGCAGTGGCATGAATCTGATGATGTCGTAGGTTGGTTTGCCTTAGAACGATTCGCTAACGGTTTACGATTATTTAAAAACGACAGATTACTTATCGACTACACCGATATGTTGCAGTTGTTTTTAGATCGTGGTCGTGCTCCTAGATTAGACGTTATGTTCGTAGACGAGGCGCAAGATCTGTCTCCGTTACAGTGGGCGGTCGTTCGTAAGTTATGTGAATCAGCTGATCGTATTTATATCGCAGGCGACGATGACCAAGCTATCTATCGGTGGGCTGGCGCTGACGTAGATTATTTGATCCGTAATTCTAAAGATGCGATGGTTCTTAAACAGTCTTACAGAATCCCTAAATCTATTCATACGTTAGCCGAGCGTTGTATCGGACAAGTAGCTTCGCGGGTACAAAAGACTTGGAACCCTAGAAAAGAAGCAGGCCATGTATCGTGGGAGAAATCTTACGAATCTATAGATATGGAATCAGGTGACTGGTTAGTATTAGCAAGGACTAATTACCTACTAAACGGTATCGAAGAACACTGTCGGTCAGAAGGATGGTTTTATAAAACCAAAAACCGTAACTCAGTTTCTGAAAAGAAAGTAAAAGCGGTGCGCGATTGGGAGACTTTACGCAAAGGCGGCGAGATACTGCTCGTAGATCTTATCAAAGTCTTAAATTATATGCGGGTCAGCGTACCTACCTCCCTAGAGAGAAACGACTTTGATAGTAATATCTCATTTGAAGAGGTGCAATCTTATATCCCTGACCTTAAACAAGAGTATTGGTACGATCTTTTCGACGGTATCTCTGTATCCGAGCGTAGCTATATCCGAGCGATGCTTAGACGGGGAGAAAAAATCACTAAAGAACCCCGTATCAAACTATCGACGATCCATGCTGCTAAAGGAGGAGAAGCAGAAAACGTAATTTTATTGACTGATATATCAAACCGAATCTATAAGTCTTACCAAGCTAACCCTGACGATGAGTCCAGAGTTTTTTACGTAGGGCTAACTAGAGCAAAACAAAATCTATTTTTGATAGAACCTCAAACACAAAAGTACTTCCAGATTTAGTCCTTTACTTTGTTAAAAAATCTAAGGTAAAGTAGTAAACCGTAGAAAGGAGAATATTATGGCGTCTATAAGAAAAACGCTTGACCAAAACGTAAACGATAGTAAAAACACCCGCATGGATATTGCTGGTGGAAATACGTTAGGTAACTGGCGGCCAGACGAAATAACACATATGACTCGGTACGACAAGATATCTACCTTGTGTATCGAAGAAGCAAAACGATTAGGGCGACCGATAGATGTATTAGAGGCAGGATGTGGTGAGGTATGGGTTCTGCGTAACCTGTATAAAGCCTACACTGTTAAAAAATCTGATGTTATCAGATCGTATCGCGGCGTAGATATAGACCCTGCATGCCTTAACGAAAAAGTAGGCTACAGCAGCCTTACTGGATTTGTTCAAGACTCCACATGGTTCGCTAATTTTAATGGTCAGATCGATATTCAAGATCTTACAGTAAACCCTGTGTTCGATCTACCAGATAACTCTATAGATTTCTTTTGGACTACAGAAGTAATCGAACATATGGGGCGCGAGTTTATTGCACCATGGCTCGACGATGCTAATCGTGTATTACGTCCAGGAGGATTAATTTACGTTTCTACCCCGAACCACGACGGGTCTAACGATAAACTGCCAGAAGATCACGTTTACGAGTGGGGCTTTGAAGAACTTAAAGAAGAACTCGAAGACGAATCTAGGGGCTGGAAAATACAGTCTGTAGTCGGCACCTTTTGTCAACTACCGAAACTCAAAAAAGCGATGGCTCAAGATAACGATGATCACGAATGGCGCTGGTGGCCTGATCAATATGAGTTACTTGAAGAACGCTACGGTAGACAGTTTTTACGAGTAGTTGCTGCTACCTTCTACCCAGAAGTATCTAACAACTGTGCGTGGATCTTGAGAAAGACCTAATGACTAACTTTATACCAGCAGAGGTAGACCGTTACGTTTATTGGATCGAAGAACGAGAGCGAATACGTCGAGTAAAAGAAGAAGATAAACAAGACCCGCCTTGGACTCGCGACCCGATACTACAAGAGTTTAAATTTTGTCAAGTCTTCCGTGAGGACGATAGGACTACCCGCTGGTTTAGAGAACATATCCGAGAGCCGCTGCGTAATAAGCCAGAAGTATTGATGGCGACTGTTATCTTTAGATTTTTTAATCTTATAGAAACAGGACATACGTTACTCGACCATAACTTACATATCGAGTGGGATCGTCTCAAAGCTATTGAAGAAGTAAAAAAGCAACCGAAATGGATTACGGGTGCATATATCGTCAAAACTCCTAACCGCATGGATAAAGTAACAGGGGTAGCTGAATGTATTACGCATCTATGGGTAGAACGAGAGCGGATACTAAAAGACTTCGGCCACTTCAAATCTTTATGTGACGCATGGAATTACTTACTACGGTTCCCATATATAGGGCCATTCGTTTCTTACGAACTGGTCTCTGATCTAAGACATACCTATCTACTAGAAAACGCTGAGGATATTTGTTCTTGGGCTAATGCTGGCCCTGGAGCGATGAGAGGGTTGAACAGGCTAACAGGTAGACCGCTAGAGTTTTGTAGGCGTAGTTGGGATTGGAATGGCGAGATGCAAGCACTTTATAAATGGTGCACTGAGAATATTGATTTGAGCCAGTTTGATAAACCTTTCGAGATGCGTGAGATCGAAGGCGGTTTATGTGAGTTCGATAAATACTCTCGGATACTACATGGTCAAGGACGCACCCGAAGCGTTTATGACTACTCACAAAAAGATCGCCCGTTGATCGAGTACTACGGGGAACAACAATAAATCTGTAGGAGGCAGAGTGGGAAAACTAAAAAATTTGATTATAGACCTTGAAAGTAAAGATACTGATTTCGTAATGGAACATTACGGATTNTTTTTAGAGAANGCTGTNAANGATAAGNANATGCCGCACTCTTGGTCAGATGCGATAAACGCTATCCATTGGGCAGCTTACTTAGCTGGTAAAAACCTAGTGCGATTACAAATAGAACATATCCTCAGAGAGCAAACGGAGAGTCTTTATGAAGGTGATTAACGCCGTTAATGTAAACGACGCTTTAATGCGAGGGATCGATTTATTTAAGTCACCGATAAATTATAGGACTCAAGAAAGTCGTAACGGCCCAACGATGGAGTGCCGTACACCAGTTACGACAGTTTATAACAAGCCTTGGCAACGAGTGTTATTTAAGACAGAGCGAGACGCTAATCCTTTCTTTCATCTATATGAGTCGATATGGATGTTAGCTGGCTCTCGAGACTTAAATAAACTAACCCACTTTAATTCAGGGATGTCTCAATACTCAGATGATAATGTAACTCTTAACGGTGCTTACGGTCATCGCTGGCGTAGACGTTTCGATTATGACCAATTAGCCGACGTAGTTGACTCGCTAAAAGAAGACCCCGATAGTCGCCGTGTCGTCTTACAGATGTGGGATCCTGTTCACGATCTAAATAGCATCAGTAAAGACATACCCTGTAATACGAATATCTATTTCAAAGTACGGGGCGGCGAACTGCAGATGACAGTTTGTAATAGATCGAACGATATGATCTGGGGAGCTTATGGTGCTAACGCTGTCCATATGTCGGTGTTACAAGAATACATAGCATCTGCCCTCGGAGTATATGTAGGGCCGTATTATCAAATCAGTGATAGTTTTCATGTCTACCTAAATAAAGAATGGGACAAAATTAAACACCTGAGTGTTACACCTTTCCTACCTGTCAATGAGTTTTATCCAGAAACTCATTACCCCTTATGTTCTAACCCTGAAACATTTTTAGAGGANTGTGAATCTCTAATCGACTCTATCCCGCCTCGCAGGGTATCTGGTAATCCACACCCTGTTAACGTCTGGCCAAAAATATGGAAAGAACACGAATACGAAAACACGTTCTTTCCTGAAGTAATGATCCCGATGATCAGAGCTTATCTATGTCATAAGGAAAGAAAGTATGAAGAATGCTATACGCACTTGGCGGAAATTAAGGCGGAGGATTGGCAGTTCGCCTGCCTCCAGTGGATTAAAAGACGTGAAGCTAATTGGAGAAAGAAGAATGGGGCTTGATGCCAAGTGGACAGAGATGAAAGATCTCGCTCAACAAGATATTTTGAGCTTAATAGAATCAGAAAAATCTTACGGCGACTCGTGGAAACGACGAGGAGGTACAGGTGCTTTTATGATGCTCGCNCGTAAATTCGATCGGATCGAACAACAAGCAGAAAGTTGTAATTACGACGTATTTAAAGCAGGAAATATGTTCGGTGGTGAAGATGGTTTACTCGACGATATCGGAGACTTGAGACGATATTTGTTTTTAGTAGAACACCATATTCGATACAGCATAGGAGATATCGACCCCGATGCAGATACCACTATTACAACCTGAAAGTGATTGGATAGCTCCGCAAGTTTTACCTAAGTTCGATCCTCATGAAACGCTCGCAGTCGATTTAGAAACTTACGATCCNNNCNTNACGAACCGTGGGCCAGGATGGGCAACAGGCGACGGATATATCGTAGGGATAGCTATNGCATCNGATANNTGGTCAGGNTATNTNCCNATNCGACATGAGAACGGNGGNAACTTAGAAGAAGAATTAGTAATCCGCTGGCTTAAAAGAACCTTTGAAAATCATAAAGGTACGATGGTTTTCCATAATGCACTTTATGATGTCGGTTGGCTCAAACGAGAGGGCGTAGAACTGACTTGTGCTATCCGCGATACGATGTTTGCAGCTCCGCTGTTTGACGAAAATCGCTGGTCATACTCATTAAATAATNTAGGTATGGATTTTTTAGCAGAGTCGAAAGACGAAACGCTATTAGAAAATGCAGCTAAAGCATGGGGTGTAAATCCGAAAGGCGGTATGTGGGCACTGCCTGCTAAATACGTTGGGCCATACGCTGAACAAGATGCAGTGCTTACGCTCAAACTATGGAAGATATTTAAAGCTCGGATCGAGATCGAAGGCTTACAAAAAATCTACGATTTAGAATGTGATCTTATACCGCTGCTGATCGAGATGCGTTGGCGCGGTGTTCGGATCGATACAGATCGGGCAGAACAAACAGCGACTGAGATGTCTAAAAAAGAACAGCAGTTGCTCGTAGAAATCAAACGTAGGTTCGGAGTCAACGTAGATATTTGGGCGAGCGCCTCNATACAAAAAGCNTTCGATACCAACGACTTATGGTATCCACATACAGANAAAGGTGCNCCTAGTTTTCAGGGGCCGTGGTTAGAAGCTCACGAACATGATCTCCCGAAGATGATCGTTGAAGCTCGACGTATCAACAAAGCTCGGACGACATTTATCGAAGGTGCGATTTTAGAATACTCTCATAACGGTCGGATACACGCTGAAGCCCACCCGCTAAAGAATGATGGTGGCGGTACAGTAACAGGTAGGTTTAGTTACTCGAACCCAAACTTACAGCAAGTGCCTGCTAGAGACCCAGAGATCGGTAAACTCATACGATCTTTATTTATCCCAGAAGAAGGTGCAACGTGGGGCGCGTTCGATTACTCGCAACAGGAACCTAGAATAACCGTACATTACGCTTCTCTACTCGGCCTAGAGGGCGCTACGGAGGCCGTAAAAGCCTACTCGACCGAAGGGGCCGACTTCCACCAGATCGTTGCCGATATGGCAGGTATCCCTCGCAAACAAGCTAAGAATATAAATCTTGGGTTGACGTATGGCATGGGGCAGCAAAAGCTGATCCGAGAGTTAGGTTTAGAGCCAGACGAAGCTCTTAAACTGTTAGAAACATATCATCGCCGTGTACCGTTTATACGAGGCTTACAATCAAGGTGTACTCGGATAGCGGAACAGCGCGGGTGTATTACGACACTCGGAGGTCGGAAATGTCATTTCGATTTGTGGGAGGCGGTGGGATTTTTACATGACGAAAAACAAACTCCTCTACCATTACAAGAAGCTAAAGATAAGTATGGAGATAATCTCAAACGATCGTTTACATACAAAGCCCTAAACAAACTAATTCAAGGATCGGCAGCAGATATGACTAAACTCGCGATGCGTGATTTGTGGAAAGAAGGATTAGTACCGCACATACAAATACACGATGAACTCGACTACTCAATATTTAATCAAGAACAAGCAGAGATCGTGATCGATCGAATGATAAATTGTGTAAAGATGCGAGTGCCGTTAGTCGTAGATTATGAGTCAGGATCGAACTGGGGAGAAGCTGAATGAGAATACAAAGCCTGAGTCAAGAAGATATTCGACATTATGAAAAAACGTACAAGGATATTTACCAGCTTTACACTACTAAGACGATGACTATGAAAGCTATCGGTGACATATACGGGATTACGAAACAACGTGTATGGCAGATAATTAGAAAGATCGAAAAGGGAGATGGCGATTACTACTATCAACACCGTTCTAAGGGAGATTATCGTGAAGCTCAAGGATGAACACTTTAATTTCCAATCGGAAGATTTAGATCTCAAAGTTATTTTCGAGACCTTACACATCTGGTTAGAAGATATGAGGGGTAGACCAGAAGTCGATATGATGGATACATATCGAGCGATGGTATTCGTCGGATTAGTAAATTTTATTTACNTACATAATCTAACGCCAGAAGAAAGTGATGACTTTACAGACTTTTTCGTACGTTCTGCTCACGAACTTTTAGAAATATTCGGAGACCAACAAAGCGTTATGGAATCGTTTACAAAAGAAGGGGAGACGATGCATTAATGAAAATAACTAATAGAGAGATATTTACGGGTGCAGCGATCGGAGGATCGATCGTTATTTTTATATATGGATTGCAGCTGGTTTTACATTTGATCTTGTATGTCTGATGGCTAAGGAATCGCAGCTATGGACTCTCGTTAGACAGCATTTACCAAAAGATGCGCACGTCCAACGTATCGAGACAGGATTAACAGGGAAAGGTGTACCTGATTTAAATTATTGTTTACACGGTAAAGAGATCTGGGTCGAATTAAAATCGATCGAAGGAAATAAATCTCAACTCAGCCCGTTTCAGATAGCATGGTTACATAAAAGGACGAAAGCAGGCGGTAACTGTTTTATATTGATTAGAAAGAATAAAGAAATAAAACTATATCCGTCAGAGAATCTACATCAGCTCCAAGAACTTAGCTGGAAAGATGAACCGATTCTTTCGTTGACAGTGCCATACGATTGGGAGGAGCTGTTCCTAACTATGTCTAGCCTCTCGTTTTAGTGCTTTACTTTCCTAAGGCTGGGGGTTACGGTATAAGGGTAGCGCCGTGACAGCGTTACAAACACGTTAGAAAGTAGAACTAGAAAGGAGACTACCTATGGTAGCAGCAGTAGAGAGTATGGCCTGGACAGGCCAAGTACCGTGGCATAGGGAGGGTGTCGAAGTCGACAATAACCTTACGCCACATGAAATGATGGTCGCGGCTGGACTGGATTGGACAGTTAGTAAGCGCCCTTTATATACGCTCGAGCACCCGCCCGAGACTTATGAGAAAGATGATAAGGGCAACCTTATCGTAACTAGCCTTACAACGTACCCTGACCGCTTTAGTATCATGCGTGATACCGATAACCAAGCGTTAGGTACTTGTTCAGCTGATTACCAACCTATCCAAAACGAACGTATCTTCGACTTCTTCCAGAAGTTTGCTAAACACGCTAAGATCACTATGGAGACCGCAGGTAGTTTGCGTGACGGTAAAGATATTTTCGCACTAGCGCGGTTAAACGATAACTTTGCACTTCCAGGAGGCGACGAGCTACAACCTTTCGTTTTGTTTCGTCAGCCACACGAGCCTGGATATGCGATGAATATTATGGATACCGAAATACGGGTCGTATGCAGTAATACATTGCAGCTTGCTTTACGAGGAGCAAATATCGCCCAGTACAAAATGTCCCACCGTTTAGTGTTCGATGAGCTAAGAGAAGAACAAGCACTTAAAACTATGGGCGCTGTTTATGAGCGGCGTGCAGAGTTTAAAGAAGCGGCTGAGTTCTTAGCTAAAACCAAAGCTAAAGACGGTCAGGTTATAGAGTTCATCTCTAAACTTTACCAGCCTAAAGTTTTGGAAGAGCACAAGCCCGAGGACGGCCCACTGCGTGACGGGTTTAGTAGCACTGCTAAAACAGTTTACGAGGCTCTCGCTACCGCGCCAGGAGCTGATCTTAAATCAGCACAAGGCACATGGTGGGGCGCAGTAAATGCGGTGACATTTGTCGAAGACCATAAGCGTACAGGTGATAACCGTGTATATAACGCGATGTTCGGAGACGCGTCTACCCGTAAAACCAAAGCGTTGAACTTAGCGATCGAATATGCGAAGGCGGCGTAATGGGAAAAGTTGTAGACCTGAACAACGCTTTGATCGTTGATCGGGATACAGCCAGCGAGGTGTGGTACTCATTGTACACCCTCGCTGATGCTAGCGTTCTCGAAAAACCCATGAGCGAGTTCCAAGAGTTACAAAAGCATGCGAGGTTCGTATGCCTTAGTATCACACAGAAGATGGCGCAACAAGATTGCGCCTTATCTTCATCCATAGCTAATTCGGGATACCTCTCGGACTGGCAAAACTTACTGCAAGAAGGAGACGTAAATGTCGACTAAAGATTGGGGAGACTTCGNTACAGATGTTCCTCTACCCACGGATATGCGTAGTACTACGAAATACCCTTGGGAAGAGTTCCCACCTGCGAAGGGAGATACATTAGCTTCGATGATGTTTTTACCTGATAACGATGGTATCGATACATCAAAGAGATTAAAGAATCGGATCGATCAATCTCTAAGGACTTTTATAAAAGGTCAACAGCCTACATGGCGGTTTATCTCGAGAGTCCGTTTGGAAAAAGCTGGTAACAAAGAAGTTAGCGGCGTTCGAGTATGGAGGATGGCAGATGAAAATGNCGACGCTTAATCTACCAGAAGATATGATTCAGCTAAAAGACGAGTTAATGATTATCAGAGCTAAGAGTCTACGCATCGCAGAGCGTTGCGATAACCTGTTAGAAACTGTGCTTAAAGTCGACGGACAAACAGATATGTTTGATACTGGCGAACCAACGTCGGCCTATGTTAATCAAGATCGTTAGTATCTTATTTAGTGCTTTACTTTCGGTAGCGTCCGTAGTAAGGTACGCCCAAGCTGGTAAAAACCAGTTAGAAAGTATAACGTCATCGTAGAAAGGAGAATGACATGGCAACAGCCAAAAAAGCCGCAGCCCCCGCTGCACCAAAGAAAGCTGCCCCTGCGAAAAAAGCACCAGCTAAAAAGCCAACTATCTCAGTAGCTAACGTGCCGATATCAAAAGCACCTGCTACGAAAGGTCGTGGACGTAGCCAGCAAAACTGGTCGTACACTGGCAAGAAGCTGTCTGAGACGACTAAATCTACCCCGCAGTTTCGTGGGTTAGTTGAAGGTCTCGAAGAAGGACGTGAGCAGGGTAAGTGGAAGACACCGTTTACGATGAAAGACTTAGTCGACTACTGTGTCGTCGAAGGTTTTGTTTCGATGCCTAACACGAAAAACGAAAGTAAACAGAAAGCGAGGATTATCGCGGTCTACAAACCTTTCCTGATTTCTGAAGGCTACATCACGGATGTTGTTTGATAACACCGGTCAAGGGGCTTCGGCCCCTACGACCACAGGAGAAAGTAGAATGGAAGAACCGAAAAAGATAGCGCCAGCACCAGCGAAAAAATGGTCTCAAACCCGCATCATTTATGATGCGTTAGATACGTTGGGCGGTCGGGCGACTAAAAAACAGTTGTTCGCACAAACTAAATTAATCTGGCATAAATATCGTAACGATCGACCACACCATACGATAGGAGAGTTCAATAGAACATTAAATTCTGTTGTGAGCCAAGGGTATTTACAAAGACTTAGTCAAAAGAAGGGAGTGGATTTAAACTGCGATTTTATATTCGCGAGTTATGAACACTTCAAAAAAAGACAGCTTACTACTATAACTGCTCGAGCTATTTATACATTAGCGAGAGTCGAAAACGGTGAGCAAGAAGTCTCTGAAAAAACTCGTCTCAAATTAGAGTCGACAATAGATGACCCTGAGTCGTTTATACCAGCCCCTCGGATATATGGAGAAAGTTTAGATCTCAGCAAAGTGTTGAGAAGTCGGTCAGAAGAACCAGAACCAGAGCCAGATACTAAACCGAAACCTAAACCTAAACCCGAGCTAGACGCACCGACGAATATGGAAGAGTTGTTAGCAGCTGCAGAAAAGATTGTAGCTCGACAACAACCGTCTCCACATAACCCACCTGTTACAAAATTAGAAGTACCCGTTGTTCCTGCGATTGTAGGGATAGGAATAACGGGATTAGTTTTAGGAGCAGTGATTTGCTTAGGGATTATCGCGTTATCGTGGTAGTGCTTTACTTTCGGGTTAGTCGCCGTTACGTTTTATTAACGGCGCTACCCGCGCCCCGATTAGAAAGGAGAAAGTATGAGANTTAACGCACCTTATGAAAAGCTAGAGCAGCTCGACCCGACAGACGAACAAGTAGGAGCACTTGGGAAAGTGTTCGTACTTCACGTGATAGACAGCCAAGACGAAGAATTTAAGAGTTTGACTTTTAGTGAATGGCTCGTGAAACACGTATCGAAAGCGAGCTATGACGATTGTATTATCGCTAAAGTTCCGAACCCACTCGCCCCAGAGTTAGGTATCGAAACTGACGGATATACCCACTCATGAGTGCGGTAATCGTAGACGACGGTACGTTAGATACCGTCGTAGAGTATGACGGTAAACGGATCAGATACGACACGTCTTACCGTTATTCATTCGATTCGGAGGAAGAGTTTTTAAATGCAGCGTTTGAAGATTTTTATGACGACCAAACGGAACAGCTTGATGCGATTTATGAGTCGTTACCTGCAGAGATCACGCTCTGCTACAACGACGATTGTCGTGGTTGGAAAACCGCCAACCCAGATCTCGAGGGATACGCAACAGTAAAATGTTTAGTCGGATGTCAAGACTATAAAGTTTTGTATAAAGAGTTACCAAAGATTACGGATGCGATGTGGAACAGGTTACAACTGGAAGCATCAGATTCATGATTTGTGGTGGGGGACATACAACTCAGGCGACTGGTAGCGTCAGGGTGTTTTCCTCTCTCCAGGTTGTCCAGGAGAGTTATGAGAAATAGGTTCGATGAAGTGCAAGCCCCCAGCGGCGACAGCACGGACGTCGTTTTTGAACTTGCCAATTGAACCAACTACCAGACTTTACTTAACTAGAAAGGAGAAAGTTATGTCAGAAGACATAAATGAATGCGTCCTATGTGGCGACGAGATCGATGTCCAAGCGAACGGTTGGGCACATGGTCATAACGCCCAGCCGTTAGCTGACGGACAATGTTGCAGTAGTTGTAACACATTAGTCATTATCGCTCGGATGCGACAAGCACGAGAGTATGCAGAGGAGGCCGTATCGTGAGTGATATCGACCGCGCACGCGAGTTAAGTGACGCTCGGGAAATCGAACGTATCTACGGTGGCCCAGAGGATGAACCAACCGTATGGCGAGTCGACATAAGGTTTTACTTACACGCTTACGATAAAGACGATGCGTTACAGCGTTTGATAGACGAAGTTTTACCAGATGCTGTTACGGATAAATCTGACTCAAATAAGATTGAGTGGGAGTACGTCGATAGCGAGGAGTGGGCTTTCTAACGGAGTCCCGTTAGTGCTTTACTTTCCCGTTATTCGGCTTTACCTTATATATACCGCGCCCGTTAGGGCGCGGATAACTTAGAAAGAAGAAGGAGACTTAAATGTCTGTAACACAGAGAGATGTGCTAGATGTGCTAACCGAGTATGTCGAGCACCACCACGGCATGAGCCACGACGTCGCTTACCATTTAGTAAGAGCAGCCGAGGCTTGCGCCACTGAAGTCGCGATACGAGACGACTTATTCCCTAAAGAAGCTTCACTACAGTTCCCTGAGATTATGACCCTCGCCCAAATTTATAGCCATATCGACCCGCTTAGGAAAACGATATTCGCCGATAAGGAGTGGGAACAGTCTTATGACGAGACAAAGTTTCGATACTTTTACCGTTGGTTAGACGACAAAGCTGAAACTGACGAGTACGGTAACGGACGTAAGATTGCTTTACGTGACGCGCTAGTCGGTACCGACGCTTACGTTAGAGCGTACCCGAAAGCCGCCGTAAGCGTCAGAGCCGATAGGGAGTTGTATTCCCCAAATCCTGTTACGACTAACGACGACGATGACTACGTCGACGAGGATCGGTGCGAAGCAGATTATGCAGACGAGTACGTTAGAAATGCCTAAGCGATATAAAATGCTACGCACTACTAAACCAAAACAGCGGCCTTTTAGGCCGCTTAAACCACGGGAGCCTCGACCCGAGGCTTACCGTGAAATTAATTACCCATCTCGACCAGTGACTATGGATTGTACTAACCGCCGTGAAGATCGACCCTCTACTCGAGCGACGATCGCACCAGCGTATAACAAAGGTGCCTACCAAGTTATTCCCGAGTCGGATATTGAACACATCGGAAAGTAGAAAGGAGACGATATGTATTGGATAAGTAAGAAAGATCAAGGGCTTGGTATAGCCCTAGGAAGGAAGCGTTTACGCGATTTTAAACCAGAGGAAGGGTGCGAATATTACGTTCGGACTAGCAGAAAGACGCCAGACTTTTGTGATTTTGTACCTGTTTACATCGGCAAAAACGGCAAGCTCGTTAAGACCGATACAGCCTCGACGGGGTGGTTTTGATATGAGAAACGAAAGTAACGAAACGCCACTCGACGTAGCTCGAGATAAAGTACTTACGAATATGGCTTGGGATATCAAAGCAGACTACGCTGACCTCGACAATGAGACTAGCGCGTTTGATAAACAAATATTGCGACACCAAATTAAAGAATACGCTCGACTCGTTGACCGTTATAAACACGATACCGACGGTACGATTGAAGCATTATTAGATAAAATCGTTTAGTGCTTTACTTCGGGGTACTCTTAGGTAGGCTATATATAGGCGCGGTTTACGCCGCGCCGGATTTTTGTACCATAGAAAGGAGAAAGGTATGACCGATAGACTTAGTATCAGACTTAGTCGTGAGTTGATCGACCACTTTTTAAATGATAGTTTTTGGGATATTGACCCAGACGCAGGGTGGCCAGAGACCGAACTTCCTAAACAGGAAGAAAAATGGCGATTAAACTTAGGAGAGTTACCGTGCCACCCAGACGAGTTCGTCATCGAGTGTTGTAACCACCCAGAACTAACCGAGGTTGATTTACATAACTTCCACTGTTGCCACGTACTAACCTTTAGGCGGAAAGACCCGTCTGACTTCTGGCACGGAAAATATTATAAGTTCGATATTTGGACGCCTGGACCAGTAGTTCACTATGAGGTGAGGCGTTGGACTGACGAGCCGTGGAGCGGCTAACTTAAACCGCGCCCCGAAAGGGGCGCTTTACTTTTGTAAGGAGAAAGTATGGATATCAAAGAAGCGATGAAGATCGTAAGCGAAGTAGTTTTTATTTTTAGTGGCGACGAACGGGTAGAAGAAGCTCTACGAACAGTAGAGTCAGAATTAGGATTGAAACCAATCAACTCTCGAATAAATAGCCACGGTAATTGGGAACCGTTCCACTATGTAAGGGAGTGGCGTGGGCCAAGCCCATACAATAAACTTTACCAGTTAGCTCGTGAAATGGTTTACGACAAATTAACGACTGAAGATTCCTTTAGGGACTGGTTACAAAAACATACAGTGATAGATCATTTCGAAGGGGCTATTATGATACGACGGACTCAAGAAGAGGAACATAATGATGGGATAGAGTTCCATGATTACGTTAAAGTTATTTATGAAGACGGTGATACGGCACAAACCGATTACCGCTATTTCGAAGAGCTTTTACAACTGCCTTTGAGCGTGAGAGAAGGCCACGCCGAAACGGCTTAGACTTACCACGGAAAGAGGGCGGGATTTCCCCCCGCCCCCTCGCGCTTTACTGCTTTACTTTCCCGCTGCTCGGCCCTACCCTATAGCTACGGGGTTTTACGCCCGTAGATTTTTAAACGATAGAGAGAAGAAAGTATGAGCTATTCATTAGATAAACTTAAAAACTTTACCGTCGAGCATTTGATGACCGAAGGACGTATCGAGGCGTGCCGATTTAGCCCGAGGTTAATCGCGATATTAGCGAAAGCTGATAGGAACGAGGCGCTAGAAATTAATAAAGAACTAGCGCATTTCGACGACGAGGGTGATTACTATATGCCAGCGGATAGCGATTTTATTCCAGTAACGCAATGGTCGGAGTCGGAAGATAGTAACGAGCCAGGAGAGTGGTCGATCTTTATGTTTAAAGACCCGCTAACAAAAAGTACGCGAATGGTTGCATGGATGTGCGATAGCCATTGCTGGCCGTATACCGTAGCGATTATTTAATTTACCCGCGCCCCGAAAGGGGCGCATTATTTTACGATAGAAAGGAGAAAGGTGTGAAAACACTCACAAAAACTATACTAGACGTTGATTGGAATGACGTTTACTCGAGATTAGAAAGCAAGTTTTATCCTTACCGAAAAGATAAGACCGAGACGTTCCCACAGTGGCTACGCAACCATACTAGGATCGAATACTTCGAACCATCGATAAGCATACGGACTGGGCCGGTTTATTCGAGTTGTTGTAACTGGACAGACGGGGAGGGGTACGTTTATTGGTTTTGGTTATTAAGCAACGGAGAGATCGGAGACTCGGATGGTGAGTATTGGGACGATCCATTTGGTCATATAACTAGCGAAGATTGGGAAAAACGCGAGACAAACTTAGACCATTACTAAACCCCACGGATCGTGATTAGCCCGCCTCGAGCGGGCTTTTTTGTGCCTATTAAAAAGATTAGGGATATCACTGATATTGTCTATTTAGAAAAAAAACTTTTTTAAAAAAAATTAACAAAAACGACTAATAGAGTAATAGAAGTAATAGATTGAGGAAAGAATGCAATAGATACGAGGGACAGGGGCCGTGAGTGGTCGGAACGAAAAGTAATAGAAACTATGAGATCTATTAGTTTGAGAACAGAGAATAGATGTGAGAGGCCGCGAGCGAAAGTTTTACTTTTTATAAATTATTTTATTTTCTAGAATAAAGAAGACACTCGGACATCCCTCGGAAACATTGATGAAAGACCTACAGTATACAGCGATGCTGCCTGCTGACGACGGGAATGGATACATCGACCCTGATGGTAAGAGGTGGCAACCACTCAACCCGAAGCAAAAGAAGTTCGCACGAGAGTATCTGAAAGGACAGAATGCGACTGAAGCAGCGGTAAAAGCAGGGTATACAAAGAACAGAGCCGCAGCCAAACGACAGGGCAGTGTGTTACTGAATCACAACCCACTTCTCAGAAACTATCTGATAGACCAGGAAATCAAGGAGGCAGAGAGGGATAGAGTTTCTATGGAGGGACACCTCACCGCTCTCCACGACTTGCGTGAGGAGGCACGGGAGCAGGGGCAGATCAACGCAGCGATCACGGCAGAGATTCACCGAGGCAAGGTCGGAGGCCTTTACATAGACAGACGTGAAGTCTTGACCGCAAAGATCGACTCGCTCTCGAAAGATCAGCTGATCGATCGACTCGGACAGTTGATCATGAAGCGGTCGCCCCAAACGATTGAAGGACAGATTACTAATCGGATTGGACGGTCGGACGGTCGGACGGTCGGATCAGACGGTCGGACAGGTCGGTCGGACGGTCGGACTGAGGAACTCATTGAGCGACAGATTGATTGACAGATTGATTGACAGACAGACAGATTGATTGATTGATTGATTGATTGATTGATTGAGCGGAGCGGAGGAGCGGAGCGACGAGACCGCCCCAGATTCTAACGGTTAGATTTAGGTGCGCCCCAGATTCTAACAGTTAGGTTTAGGTGCGCCCCTCAGTAAAACTGTTAGACAGCAAGCCAAAAAATAGGGCGCACTGCTAGGCAATGCGCCCCATGCTAACCGTTAGGTTAAGTCAGGGAACTTAATAACTTCGGCAGGTTCAGCGTTAGAGTTGACCCTGTCCTTTACGGTCTCCTGCGGTATATAAACTAGCCTCAGGCTCTCCGCCTCTCGTAGTGGCGAATCACTAGACCATAATGGTGCCAGCCCTAACGCTTCCGCTATGGTGCCTATGCTTATATCTAACAATTTGATAAAAGCGTAGTCATCTTCATCCGGATCATAGGGTTCACCCGATGGCGTTACATGCTCAGGGTGAGGCTCAACGGTAAAATCACCACCGTTCAATATCGTAAACCCCTTAACATTATAGGCTAGCACTGTTAGGGCCAATCCTAACGTCTCTCGGTCGTATTCGTTTAAATCTTGCATTACAACAATTCTCTTAAGTGGTAGGGTGATGCCCTAGGTATAACCTAGGGCATCAAGTAGGCTAGCTAGATAGTGAGCCAATCTTGCGGATTGTCTCATCCTGTCTAGGTTTCCAAGGCCCTTTACCAACAATAGCTTTACGGTAGTGTGCTAACACTGTCGTAACATCTTGTTTATATTGCCACGTAACAGAATCGTTAAGATCCGAGACCTTAACCGAGTCACCGTACTTTAACTTTTGCTTATCGCAAAGGTCATAGTAAGCCTCAACGATGGTCACCATCTGCGGCGGTAGTACCGCCCCACCTAGTAACTTAGGATCGAAGCTAATCCGTTGGGTATCTAGGCTTTTGCCTTTACCCTGCGATGATGCAGTAGGCATCACACGCTTTTGCTCACCGCCCGACAAGAGCCGCATTTCGTGATCAAGTAAATTCGGAGCCCCTACCTTGTCTAGTATCTCGCAAAGCTTTTCAGTGCTACGTATTCCCGCCATTTCGAGAAATCGGCGAACGCTCAACGGGAGCGTGCGATCGATGGCAAGCGATTGGGGGGAATATCCAATGCGCACATGCTTTGGGGATGAGACAGAACCGAATTTAGGTTTTTGCAGCCCAAGCAATGATCTTACCAATGTTGTTTTGCCGGAACCATTGGGACCGATTAAGGTAACTATCTCACTGCGGTGAACGGATATATCAACGTCATGTAGGATGGTTTGACTTCCATGACGAACGCCGATTCCAGTACCGGCAACGAGGGGTTCCGTCCCATTAAGGTCGTTGTTAGCCATCATCAGGCGTTCCACAATCTCCGCATACGCCCAGTATTTCGATTGTGGGTTGACCGACCTTGAAACCAATACTGGCTGCTTTTTTTTCGATCAATGCGGCGATTTCTGGATCATCGAGTTCGCCCACTTGATTGCATTTCTC
>FUFK010056975.1_pt1 | contig 60953 bp, 46 predicted proteins | sample 1021851 | NCBI WGS metagenome assembly FUFK01 (sample SAMEA51879418, study PRJEB19060) | metagenome
TTCAGCAAGAAGCAGGGCAATTAGCTGGATGATAGGCTCCCCAGGTGGTTCAACCAAATTATCTGCCATGGAAATTATTGGATGGTCAACTAAAGACTCCGAAGGATATCGTTTAACACCGCATGGCTTAGATTTAGCAAAATTACCAAACCCTATCCTCGACAGAGATCTCCCCCACGAAGGACCGTTTAGCCCCTTGGAACGAACTTTGATTCTAGACTCAATTCACCATCGCCTTCCCTTGGAATGGAATATTATGAGGACATTAATCGATGGAATGAGAGGCGGAGCAGTTGGTAACGAAAGATTGGATGCCAGAATGAAAAGAAAATTTGGAGAAGGAACTACATTTAATTGGACCAATTCAATTCTACAACTTAGAAGAGTGGCTGCAGTAACAAGAATGAGCGAACTAGGGCTAGTAATACGTCGACGAGACGGTAGAAAGACCTTGTCTGAACTATCAGAAGATGCAATTAACGTAGTTGATTTTACTGAAAGTGGCCCAGAATAAAAACATAGTATTGACTATCACGAGNGAGTGGGAATGACATGAGCGGACCGGATATTGGAGATAAAGCTCCTGATTTCACAGCAAAATTACAGAACGAAGACGATTGGACACTTTCGGAAAATCTCAAAAAAACAGGAATTATTCTTTATTTCTATCCTAAGGATAGTACGCCCGGGTGTACCACACAAGCTTGTGATTTTCGCGATGCTATGCCCGTCCTTAGTTCTGAAAATTGGACAGTTATAGGCGTCTCAAGAGATTCGGCTTCAAGCCATCTTCGTTTTATTGATAAGCAAAATTTGAATTTCGACCTCATTGTTGATTCAGATACTGAAATTCACCAACTATACGGCGCATGGGGTGAGAAAAAGAACTATGGAAAGGTGTACATGGGTGCGATTCGTAGCACTTTCATTATTGGTCAAGATGGGATTATCCAATGGTGCGGAAAAGGTGTGAAATCAAAAGGTCACGTCGAACGATTACTAAAAATTCTTGATATCGAAAATCAATGAGGAATACATATGTCAATTGATGAGAAAGATAGTATCATCAAATTCTTAGACAGATGCGTAGCGTATGCAAATAATTCTATTGAAAGGAAGAGAGAAAGAGGAGAAAATGAAACCGAAATAAAGAGATGGGAAGCATATCGAGATTTTACTGCTTATGCATCTGATGAAGTATCTAGAGGAGATTTAGATGATTGGTTTGATGGAAATCAGAAAAAATTTGATCTTAATTCTGATATCAATTCTCTAGAAGTGGATAAAATGAATCATCAAGAAAGGGCAAGATGGCTTTCAGCAATAATTTCACCAAGACCTTTGATTCTTGTATCTACAATTTCAAAAGATGGAGTCCCAAATCTAGCACCCATGAGTTCTATATCTGTAGTGTCCAATACTCCCCCCTTACTTGGTATGAGTCTTTCAACAAATAGAGAAGGGAGACCTAGAGATACTCTACTTAATCTGAAAGAAACAGGGAAGGCGACTCTAGCAATTCTCCCCGCGAATTCAAAATCATTTGAAATGGTGAATATGACGAGAAAACCAATTCCTAGAAACGAATCAGAATGGGGTGAAATCAACGGTTTGAGAGATATTACAAAAATGGCTACTGCACCTAAAGATGCTATTGTAGCAATTGAAACTACCTTTTTACAGTGTTACAAATTACCTTTGGACGCCGTCGCTGAATGGGTTGTTCTTAAGGTCGATTCAATTATCAAACCCTCATCAGTAAACATAGATGAAATAGAAGAAATCCCAATTTTAACTCAAATATCTGATTATATGTTAGGAGGAATTCATCCTAATAGTTGGAAACAAAAAATGAAGTCAGATTAAATCTGTTTCAATACCTAAAATATGTCGATCAACATCAACAGAAATTCCAACCCCCGGCACTAAGATCAAATCTTCTGAAGCATCAAGAACAAAAGCATGAATGGATAAATCACGAGCTACCTCTTGAATTCTACGGCGACATGCACTCTTTTGTGCTTCCATATGGGCTAATCGACGTAAATCAACAATCACTACATCTCCACCACTAAGGCAATCAGAAATTTCAGAATGAGGTATAGTATGACGATCATCAGGCTGAATATATCTCAAATAACGATCCGGAGAAATAGGTCCTGCTTTTCTTGCCCACTCAATTGATGATAAATCGATAAAATCAGATGAATTAGATGATGGCATTTTTGTTGGGCCTGAAGGAGTAGATACCCTAGAACTGTCTTTCTCTTTAGAAGAAGAACTAGAGGAAGGTGATGGAAGACCTAGTAGTCTGAAAATATCAACCATATCAATCACAAATCAAAATCTAAAATATCTGTTGAAGGAAGTGGCTCAGATAATTCACGTGATTTTCCCGACTCTACTGGAGGGACGTATGTTGGCTCAGGTGAGGCATAAGTTGGCTCGGGTGGAGCATAAGTTGGCTCAGGTGAGGCATAAGTTGGCTCAGAAATTGTACTTTGACTAACTGGAGAAGAGGAGGGGGGCTGCTGCGCGTCTAACCATTGTTGTCCATAATGATTCCACTGTTCCAATGTCCATCCAGCTGGAAGGCCTTCTGCGGGAACAGGAGGGGCACCGCCTCCAAAACCAAATGCATAGGTTGGAGGAGGAGCATTTGGCGTAGAAGGTTGAGCACCTCCGATATTGAATTGATTTGTTTGAATCGTTCCATATGGGTCAAATTCGTTTACACGTCCTCGTCTCATGATACCAATTCCAACCAGAAGTGAAAGAAGAACTAATGTTAGAATTAGAATTACCACAGTAGTAGTACTCCCTTCTCCGAAACCAACATTCAGCCCCAAGAACCGAGTATTTTCAACTAAAATTTGTACATCTACTGTATCTTCTTCAGATTCGTCACCTACTGTTAATCTTACGATATAGGTACCTGGTTCAGTAAATGTATGCGAAACTGTAAATCCTTGGTCCTCGATATCATTAGCAGTAAATCCGTCATCATCAGAATCGAATGCTGTGTTGAAATCCCAACGATATGTTAATCGAGGCATATCTTGACTTGAATCAGTTGTTCCTTCACCTGAAAAGACTATTTCTTGACCTACTTCAAACGGCCCTTCAGTCACGTTAATTGCACCCTTCGGACGGAGGTTTCGAACAGTAATATTGAGCATTTCAACTGCTCGTTCCCCATCGTCATCTGTGACATGGAAAACTATCTGAGAAGGAGCGGTCGCAGCATCTGGCCATGAATATGCTAAATCTGCTCCTTCGATATCGCAGTCATCTTCTGCCGATCCCTCAGAATCTGTGTTCGAAGCAGGATTAATATCCCAACAGGCACGAAGTGTCTCAATATCTGAAGACGTGTCATGGAAGGATCCAGTAACCGACAATATCTGATCTTCAGCAATGGGAAGTTGTGAGGAAAATGGATCAATAGTTGGCGGAACATTTTGTACCATTAACCAACCTCTAGCAATACTTGTTCGTAAGTCATCATTATCTGAAACTTGCATATTGATTACATGCATTCCATGAGTCTCATAAGAATATGTTAGCAATGAGGACGCTCCGGCTTCATCATCTTTTGACGAATTAGTTGGATCGACTTCTACATCAGGCCACCACTCATAACTTAATGATGGAATATCGTTAGATGAATCTTCAGCAGTACCTGTAAATACAATCGGCTGGTCTTCTAAAACATGCCAAACCATTTGAGAATCCATCTCCATTGGGGTACCATTTTCATGGGAAGCGGATATGGATGCATTCCATGGAGCGATATTTGTCACATTGATACTATGAGTACTTGAGGTAACGGCTCCGTCATCATCAGTGACACTGGCGCTCATAGTGTAAATTCCCTCTACTAGAGGAGTGACTGTACAAAGTTGCGTTACTCTACCCTGTTCACAATCAGCGTCCCAAAGGAAATCAACAGGGGCTTCTGGAGTAATTGTGTCCACATCACTGTGTTGAAAGACATTGAAAGTAATTGGATCCATTACAGGTATACTAGATCTATCTGAAGAAACTACTACTTCTGGTGCACGATTGAGAACCTCTACTGTCATGTTAGTTACTGTCGTATCACCTTCGTCATCAACAATACTCAATCCTATTTCGTATTCACCATCATCATCCCATGACCATTCTACGACACAATCTTCTGTTGAATCAGTATATATCACTCGCTCAATGAAACCATCCGTAGGATCGCCATCATTATCATCGACGGCAAGAGGATCTTCAATCATAAAATAACAATATATGTCAGTAAAGCCATCTGGGTCATTAGAAGAGGATGCATCTAATACAACAGTTGTAAATGTGTAAAAACTGTTCATCTGAGCCAAATCTGCAACAGGAAGTCGGCCAACGAAAATATTGAACACATCAGCATTATTGGTTCTGTTTGCATCAGCTGTAACCAAAGAATCTGGATCTACTTCAAATTGAAGAAGAGAATCGCCAATCGCTTGATCAGAAGGGACAGTCCATTGAACGTCTACTCTCACCTCCCCTAACGCAGGCAAACTAGGGATGTTTGCTCTGGATGTACTTCCATCGGGAGAAGTAATTTCAATCTCTGTAGATGGGGCTGGAAGAATTCCTTGATTACGTACTGGAATTGAAAATTCCAAAACATCATTAGGAATTGTAGTAAATCCTGTAACTGAATTTAATTGTTCAGTTACATCTCCTCGCATTCTAGTAACAGAAACACCAGATGCTAAAGTTACGAGGTCAACTTCCACTAAATTTTCATCTAAGACCATTGTTGTGACTCCGACAGATTTGGTAGAAGAATCCCAACCTATCACTCCATGACTGGCATAGTCATATGTTGTAGGGGAGGGATCAGGCCAAGCACCTGTATCAAATTCAACATATGCACTACCGTTGGTAGCAGTGGAAAGTGAACGATAATCCCCTGTGGATTCATATCTAAATTGAACTGCTTGATTACCTAGTGGAGAACCGGTTGAAGGATCTGTTAAATTGACCCATGCACCCATGTTGGTATTTAGTGGCCAAGCAGGAAACGCTGTTTCTACAGATATAACAGGATCTCTAGAAGCAGGAGTGTATGTCAACAATTTGAAGTCAATTTGTAAACCTAAATCTAACTCTTGATGCCACCATGCTTCGCCTTTTGCTGCAGGACAGTACCATCGAAAACCAGTAACTGCGCCTGTTGAATTAAACGATGTAGCATTTAGAGAAGTGGCACATCCTGGGTAACCAACCCCTGGATTACCAACAGCGGTGATTCCGTGAGATTCTTCACTCGGTTCCTCAGAATCTTCTGGCAACTCGAAAAGATTTTGATAAACAGAACCAGACCAAGTTGTTCCAGTTGTCACAGATGTATTCCAATACTCCCCAACTGACATTGGAAAATCATAATATTCCTTGGGAGGAGAATATTGAGTTCCTATTGAGATGTCTGCTAGAGCGAGAGATGAACCCAAAAGAAGGCTGGCTGGAAATGGAATGTTATTCAAATCTACATCTAATTCTTGAGAATAGGAGATTTGACCAAGGTCTGATGCTCTAATTAGTTCATCTGAGTCGTAACTAACTCTCAAATCAGCATTAATTGAGGTACCTTGAGCGACTAAAGTAATTCCATTTTTCTGAAATGTCCCTGAAGATTCAACGACGTAAACGATAGTAGATTGATTTTCAATCATCATGATTGTTGTATCGACTACTTCTTTTGTTAATGTACCACGTAGTACGCCTATACTTGAGCCTGGAGCTCCAGAAGAAATCAAATCTTCAACATCGAAAAACGCATCATATGTCCACAGATCTCCAACTGCCCATTCTGGAACATCGACAGAACCCGGGGAAGAGCGGATACCCGTTACTCCAAATGAAGAGTTTTTATCATTCAGAGCCTCGGGAGTTTGGAATAATACTAACTGAGTAGAAAGAAGAAAAATCAAAACAATTGACAGGGCCGCCCTTCGAGACGACACTCCTGATGAAGCCACCATACCACGACAGCCATTCGGCTGTGTATCAATCAATCGCTCAAATCTAATTATTCGTAGAGTAGATCTGCTAGTTCATCCTTGATGAATTCAATAGCCTCTAAAATCTCATCCTTGTGACGTGCACCTGTAATTACCATCTTTCCACTTCCGAAAATCAAACAAACTACCTTAGGGTAATCTATCCGATAAATCAAGCCCGGGAATTGCTCTGGCTCATACTCAACTTTATCAAAAGGTAGATGGAAGGTCAAATGGTTAAGATTCAAGTGACGTGGTAGACCTGCTAATGGTTCACCTACTGGAAGAGTAGTAAGTGGGCTAGTATCATCAGGCATAGCTACTTCTTCTTCTGTGGGAGCGCGCCATCCTCCGCTGTTGGAGTCTTTGTGACCTGGGTCCTTCACGATCTTCATGCGTTGATCGACGTCCTTGGAAATACCGTCGTAATCTTCTGGATAATGCAAAGCATAAGTTGCAACCATATTTTGAACTTCAATCTTTACGTCCTTAAGATCCCATGTCTCAATATCTGCTGCCCTCAAATCTGCAATCATTCTCTCAATTCCAGTATGGATGTTTTGTTCATTCTTTCCGCCAGTACATACTGCACGGCCAGATCTGAACATCAGAATTGCAAGTCGAGGGTCAGTCACTCTGTATACTACGCCCGGAAACTGTTCTGGCTCATACTCACAATTCAATTCAATAGCAATCTCAGGAAGGTCCAATTCTTCAGCCACTCGAGTACTTGCTACAACATTCACTACTACTAATCGATCTTCGTCGCTCATAACGGTTGGGATTTATCAAGAGTATATAAAGAAGTGCGCTAACCCACAGGGGAAAAAAATGCAAAACTAAGTCGATATTTTTACACCGTTTTCTGCAAAAGATGTGACGTAAGGCACCCCTCCCAATTCTCTGATTGCTTCAGCACACTCTTCTGGTTTGTCAGAGAGTGAAATGATACAACCCCCGCCGCCAGCGCCGGTTAATTTTGCTCCAAAAGAAAGGGGCAAGACTGCTTCAACTAATTCATCTAATTCTTTAGAGGAGACTCCAATATTTTTCAGTAGAGAATGACATCGAGTCATTGCTTCTCCTATCGCCTTAGGATCACCTTCAGAAAGAAGATTTACAGCATCGTCAGAAAGTTCTGAAATCGCATCCATAGAAGAACGGAAAGATGGATTTTTCATGTTTTTCGCCACAATCTCGACCATTTCGCTTGTTGATGATGGCTTTCCAGTGAATCCAATTACAAGAGGAATAGAAGATAACGAAGTCGGAATTGACAGTGAATGAACATCCCAGTGTTTGTGTCCATCAGGACTTTCTAAATCTACGGACCAACGATATTTTAATGATTTAATTTTTGATGAACTAACAATGACTGCCCCGCCTAGTGCAGATACACTAGTGTCTGTTGGACTTGCCCTACCTCCTTGGGCACTTGCTTCAGCTTTATGTGCTATTCTTGCAAGGATTTCTGTTGAGACATTTCGGCCATGGAATGAAGATAATGCTAATCCGGAAGCAACTGAAAGGGCAGCAGAGGATCCTAATCCAGCAGCCATGGGGATTTCACTATCTATGGAAATCGACAATGGATTTTGTAAGATCCCAAACTCAGAGATTAAGTGGCCCAAATGAGGATTTTCATTAGGGTCAAATTCATCTCCATTCAACATCCATTTGTTCGATTTAGCAACTGAAATCGATGCACGTAAATCAATCGCTATTGCAATCGCAGGAGCACCATACAATACAGCATGCTCGCCAAAAAGTATTGCCTTGGCGGGAGCATCGGCGCGCCACATAGCCTGCGCTGTAGTACTTAGCCAATATCCGTTACTAATTCTCTTAAATTTCTATGACGGTTTGAATGGAGACATTCAAGGCAGACATACTCGTGGCACAGGACGAGGGAGCACGGTGAGCGATGAGGCAGACTTCGATGTAATCATCATTGGATGTGGGATGGCAGGAATGGCATGTGCAGCCCAACTTCTGAAAGAAGGAGTTGAAGGAGATCGAATTTTAGTCGTTGATAGAGGTGAGCCAATCGGTGCTAAGAATCTATCAGGCGGAATTCTTTGGGGGAGGGAACTGGACGAACTGGATGATATTTTCCCCAATTGGGAAATGGATAACCCAGGTATAGAACGTTATATCAACCATAAAAAAATTGGATTCTTATCATCAGAAGATGCATTCATTATGGAAGGGAAATTTGCTTCCTGGGATGGAATTGGAGGGACTGAAGAACCATCCATGAGAACAGGATGGAGTGTACTCCGTGCAAAAACAGACTCTTGGTTTGCTGAAAAATTAGAAGAAGCAGGCGTTTTCATAATGCCAGGAATTAAGATTGATCAATTGCATATTGACGGACTAGACCATACTTCTTATTCAGCACGAGACCTAACATCTCCTGCCGAAGATTCTGGAAGTGGACAAAATCAAAAGTGGAGAATTGATAATGCTGATCCTGAAATTGTCGATGCAATCCGAGAAGGTAAAATCTGTGGAATTGTTCAAGATGGCGAGATAATGACTAGTAACGTAGTTGTGATTGCTGAGGGTAGTAACTCAGTACTAACTAGATCTTATGCATTTGATACTAAGCTTCACGCTCAATCACGTCATGGTATAATCTTAGGAGTAAAGGAAGTTATTCATCTTGGAGAAGATGTCATAAATAGTCGATTTGGATGTTTCTCAGGCGACGATGAAAGGCCTCCGAGCGGGATGGCAATGGAAGCAGCATTGGCCATATACGACGATATGGCTGAGAAAGCATGGGAAGAATATCCAGTGACTGCAGGTCAAATTCCTAGAGCCGGCGGTTGGCTTTACACCAACCGAGACACTCTCTCGATAGGAGTAGTAATTCAGTTAGATAGCCTACCTTCTGGAATTCATACCTACGATATGTTAGAGGCGTACAAGAACCACCCTGCGATTGCACCGCTAATTAGTGGAGGAGAAACGGTAGAATATGGCGCACATTTAGTTCCAGAGTATGGGCTAAACAGAATGCCAAATCGCCTTGTTAGAGATGGAGCAGTTGTAATTGGAGACGCTGCTGGACTTGTTTACTCTAACGGAGCTGTAATTCAAGGTCAAAACTATTCAATCCATTCAGGCAAACTAGCTGCAAAGGTGATTGCTAAAAGTATCGAATCAGGAGATTTCAGCAAAAAGGCACTAGGACAATACAAGAAAGATCTTGATGCATCATATGTAATGCGCGATCTAAAACGTTTCAAAACAACGGCGAAATTCTTGGCTGACGATGCTAACTATACATGGGTCCCAAAATTCATGGGGAAAATGTTCAACCGAGTTGTTAGGGAAATCGGTGAAGAAAAAATAAGTGTGGAAAAACAAGCATTACGTCTGAGAAAAGAAATGATGCGCTCAAGCCGAAAAACAAAGAAGGGAATGGGGTTATTTAACCTCTTAAGATTAGGATTGATGGGAAGAAAGTTGTGAGGTGAATAAATGGATAAAAAAACAAAACTAGGATTGTTTGAATACGATGTCAAAAACGGACTTGGATTAATCGGATACAATGTTGATGAACACGAACATGCACATATCGTTGTTGAAACCTCAAAGTGCAACGATTGCAGCCACATGATGTGTGTNTGGGGTTGCCCTGCTCAGTGTTACAATTTCCGTGACCAAGGGTTGGATGAGATGAAATTTCAGTATGAAGACTGTGTAGAATGTGGAACTTGTTTTATCATGTGCGATCAAGGAGCAGTTTCGTGGAATCACCCCCGTGGTGGATTTGGAATCACATATGCATACGGTTAGGTGACGAAAATGAGTTACAAATTTCTGGGAATGGAAATGCCACTGATGTCGATATTGGTCGGAGGGATACTCTCCGCTTGGGGAGTTGCAGCATACATAATCTCTGATATGGCCAGTGCCACAGCTCTGATCCCTACGATTATGGGGACACCAATCGCTGTTATGGGGTCGGCTGCAGACCGTTTTCCATCTCGTAGGAAGTTGTTCATGCACATTGCTGTAGTGTTTGGATTATTATGTGCCTTGGGAGGACTAAGGTTACCAATGATTCTGTTAGATGCAGATTCCTCGGGTATCTTGATTATTTCTCATGCTTTACTGCTGGTCCTCGGAGGAATTTTCACTTATGCCTGTATTCAATCATTTAGATGGGCTAGAATACACGGAAAACTTGATTCCGAATAATCTCTACCTAAGATTCAATGATTCAGCAGCAGATAGTATCATTTCATTGTGTGATTTTGAAATCCATCCAGATCTTTTCTCTGTGTTTGAACAATCGTAGTAGTTAGTAGTCCCTAAACCACTAGAAACTAATCTGGCTTCCTTGATGAAGAGTGCCATTATTTTAACCACAAAATTTGGAAGTGCCCAAGTAGAAACCTTCCAACCATCTGACTTCAGATGTGAAGCAATTTGAGGCATATTTATCGGAGATGTAGCCATGATTATTCGTTCACCATCTAGATTAGAATTCTCAATTGCTTCTGCGTGCATCCAAGCCACATCACGCACATCCACAGGAGCAAAACTAATTTTTGGAAACCCTGGGTAAGAGCTATCAATTATCGATTCAATGATTCTCAATGACGTACCAGGAGTTCCACTGTGTAAGGGGCCTAATATTACATTTGGATTAATTGTTGTAAGAATAATACCAGAATATGATTCTACAAAATCCCATGCTGCTAACTCTGCCAAGGTTTTGCTCTTAGTATATGCTGAAATTTTACTATCCAAATTTGTCCAATCTTTGTGTGAATAGATTTTGTCCCTACTTGTTGGAGTTGCTCCGGAAATAGCTGCAGTAGATGATGTAATGACGAATTTTCGAATACCCGCCTCATATCCATGAGTCAAAACTCGTATTGTTCCTTCTTTAGCAGGTTTGATTAATTCTTGCTCATCCTTGGGTTCGTAAGCAGAAAATGGAGATGCCGTATGAATTACAGCATCAATATCTTTCATTGCCGACTCCCACCCCTCATCAGAAACTAAATCAAGGCAGCGAAGTTCAAGTGAAGGAGTATTATCAAAATCATTCATAATTTCAGAATGTAATTCTTCACCGCTACGAGTAGTTCCTCTAACAAAGTATCCTCGGGAAAGGAATTCTTGAGTAACCTGCCGACCGAGAAAACCAGTGCATCCTGTGACCAGTATTCGCTTGTACTTCAGATTCATAGTATTACGTGAATTTTCTCATGTTTGAATTTTTGTTACTGATATTGTAAGGATGTTCGCACGTATTTATGTTGAAGAGTGCTGCCCAAGGGATGAGAAGCACATGACCCTACACCTGTATGACACTCGTAGGAAAGAAAAGGTTCCTTTCCATCCTGCTGTCCCGGGCAAGGTTCAGATGTATGTTTGTGGAATTACGCCCTATTCCCCATCACATCTTGGACACGCTCGATGTTACATTGCTTTCGATCTTCTTCATAGGTGGTTAGAAGCATCTGGTTATGATGTTGATTACGTACAAAATTTTACAGATATCGATGATAAAATAATAAAAATCGCAAATGAAGAAGGAGTAAACTTTCTTGAAGTTGCAAATCGAAACATAGAGGATTATTATCTAGTAATGGATGCATTAGGAGTTGAAAGAGCAGATCATTATCCAAGGGTAACTGAACATCTAGAAGGAATCATCAACATGATTGAAGTATTAATCGAAAAAGAACATGCGTACGTCTCATCTGATGGAGTTTGGTTCTCAGTTTCTTCGGCTCCTGAAAAATTCGGCATCTTAACAGGAAATTCAATCGACGCTGTACAAGCAGGAGGATCAGGCAGATTAGATAATTCTGAGAAAAGAGAACACAATGATTTCGCACTTTGGAAATCAGCAAAACCAGGAGAACCTGCATGGGATTCTCCTTGGGGAAAAGGCCGACCAGGGTGGCATATTGAGTGTAGTGCGATGAGTTTACACCATTTTGGAGATTCCTTCGATATCCATGGAGGAGGGTTCGATCTAAGATTTCCCCACCATGAAGCCGAGATATTTCAATCAGAATGTTGTACTGGGAAAGAGCCAGTTGTTGGCATCTGGATGCATAATGGATTTGTAAGAGTCGATGGAGAAAAAATGAGTAAAAGCTTAGGTAATTTCTGGACTGTAAAAGACGCATTTCAGATTTATGACCCAATTGTATTGAGATATGCATTACTAAATGCCCATTATCGAAATCCAATTGATGTAAGTGAACAATTATTGGATGATGCAAAAGGAAATCAACGAAAATTGTCTGAAATATACGGTCAGGCAATTATTTCAAAAGAACAAGGAGAAGCATTAGCTCCTTTACCTCCTCTTCCATCTGGAGACATCACATCATCTGAATATTTGACTCAAAGAATTGGCGTTATCGAATCATTAGCAGAAGAAGCAGCACGTGCTTTGGATGACGACCTAAACAGTAGACTAGCATTGTCTAAAGTACAAGCAGGTGCAAAAATAATCTCAGAAGTACTTAATTCAGAAAAAATTGATGAAAGTGATACTGCATCTTTTGCATCTTTTTCTATTGATTGGATTGAAGAAATTGCGGGATTGATTCTTGGAGTACTACCTTCAAAAGAAATTGCAAAGGCAATCTTTGATCCAAGATTAGACCCAAGGAGAGTTGCTATTCGAGATGAAGTTGAGAGTCTACTAGCCCGAAGGTCAATTGCCCGTCATGCAAAAGACTGGATGGCTGCAGACGAAATTCGAGATCGTCTTGTAGAAATGGGAGTTGAAGTTAAAGACACTCCTGATGGTGTTGAATGGTCTCTGAAGTAATCATTTCTTAGTTATGCGAATAATTGCAAAGACAGAACCTGCTAAAATGCCCATAGTGAGAATAATTGCAAACCAATACCAAACTTGTCCCGTCAAAGATGATGCAACTGATTCATCTAATTGTTCTGAATCAAGAGAATCATCAGATTGAGAGTTAGAATCAATTTTGTTTATCCAATTCATAGCTTGTCTACATTCCCATTCTCCAATTCGATTATCATCTACCCTGACCGGATTACCATCTTGAAGTACTAAGGCTTGTGCAACGATTGGATCAGCGCAAGTTAGCCCCGGGAATGTGATAACATCACCAGGAGTGTAACTTGGATCTAGACGACTAACTGGCCACTTATCAACTCCAGATGATTCACCAATCTCAGGATGTGATCGGACCCATACAGAATTTTGAGGACATGTATCTACATATTCAATAGATAATTCTGATTCAATGAAACATCCGCTTGATTCCTGCATCAAAATTACCACTGAACCGCATCCTCTGACTTGTCCATCTTCTTTTATCTGCACAATTGTGGTACATTCTTCAATATGTATTCCTTGTTCAAACGACGAATTTGAAGGATGTTGTTCTCCTCCCAAAGGACCAAAAGTTGGCCATAAAAGTGGAAGATCTTCGACTGAAATACTATTATTTTCTTCTATTTCATTCTCATCATTATTATTAGAATCATCATTTGTATTTGTCTGATTTTCTGAACTTCCGCCATTCCAGGTAGAAGGATCAGAAGACTCAAACGATGTACGATTTCCATTTGAATCAAGATTGATATCATAATAATCTGACCAAAGATCTACAGAACGCCCATTCTGGAATGTCAATGAACTATTCAAAACACGAAAGTAACGTTCATCGCCAAACGTATACCATGGATCGAAAGGGCGAGGTCCAATGGAAAGATCTTCTAAACAGTCTCTCAGTTTTTGTTCGACTACTGCATAAGTCTGAGATCCTGAAGGTACACCATCGTAGCGAATATCTATTCCCTTATCAAAATCAGGAGCGCTGATTATTTCTGTATCGTTAGTCATCATCTGCATTAAATCGATGTCTCCGAAAACAGGTATTCCTGCTACAACTACAAGACGAACGTCCGGATCCACAGCTTCAATTAAATTTCTATAAGGGTTTGAATCAAAGGAATCAATCACAAGAAAATCAGCTGCTAAACCTGGCTTGATTCTACCAACATGCTCAGTCCATCCAACCTGATCTACTGAATTAGTGGTAAGCATCTGAGCCATTTCAAAATCTGAAAATCTATCTCCCAGTACATTAGTATCCCACCAATCTGCAATTTTTACTTCATGTAAGACATTCTTTGCTCCAGAAGGCGCCCAATCTGGAGAAATAGAAATTGAAACACCGGCATCATCTGCCGCAGAAATGTCTGCAGTATCGCCATATAACAATAAATTGGACATAGGTGACCAAACTAAGGATGCATCTACCTGAGCCATTAACCCAAATTCTGTCGCTGTTAGAGCAGTTCCATGAATAACAACTAATTCATCTATCAATAATTGATTGTTTACTAAAGAATCAAATTCTGCTCTAGAGGGTTCATCTATTCCTTCAGAAAGATGGATCATCCACGCATCAAGAGTTCCTGCTGATTTCTTAGATTTGATATGAGAACCTGAATAATCTGTGGGGAACCAAGACCCACCAACACGAGTTTCTATTCCATCAGAGCCAAAATTTTCCTTCTCTATATTTCTGGCTAAAATTGAATCAAATGTAGATTCGCTTTCCGTAGTCGCTCCTTGAATTACAGTGGTTCCACCAACTATTGATTTAACTTCAGCATGTTTCATTGACTCTACCATCAATCCACAGCCATCAGAACCTCCATCATTTAATCCATTTTCTACCTTAGTAATCGCGTCCTTGTACTCTGATTCTGTTCTCCATTGATACCTATTTTCCCAACCATTTGTCCCATGATCCCAAATCGGGATTACATTGTAATGAGGATGATTGTGGACATCCAATAATCCTGGATAGATTATTCCTCCAGTATCAACAATTTCTACACCTTCAGCAGCACTAGGTATTGTCTGACCTTCTGACCAAACGGCGGATATAATTCCATCTTCGACCAAGATATGGCCGTTGAGAAGAACACTAGATTCGGATTCCATAGTTACGATTGTTCCTGAAAGGACATACGACCCAGTATGACTCACTTCAGCAGATTCAGGGCATGGAGCTCCTGGGCCAGTAGAGGGAGTATCTTCTCCAGGACCCCAACCGGGAGTAGGAGGGGATACTTTGCTGACTACTCCACTAGAATCAGAAACATAGGAAGTATCCCANTCAGNATCTTCTCCATCAAACTCAATAGATGAAACTAAATTTCCTGAGGAATCAATTAGTCTTACTGAACCCCCACCAAAATAATCCAATGCTATACCAGTAGAAGCTCTGAAAAACACAATTCTACTTCCTTCGGCTACTGTTGTTGCAGTTGAAATACTGAAAGAATCGGTTGATTCTGCACCTTGGAACTCTAAACTCCATCCACCAATATCAATGGAACTAGATGTTGGATTATATAACTCAATAAATTGATCACTGTTACTACCAAATGTTCCATCACAATTCCAATCAGTTCCTCCATAATTTTCATTATTAGAAGAAACTAAAATCTCTGAAACATGTAGACCATCGTTTGCTTCACCTATCGCCGATCCGGAATATGGCATAAGCAAGAAAATAGCAATTGCAAAGAGAACTTGGTACTGCCTGGTGATGCCCATGAGTACCCATGGTAAGAGCAAGGGCTTGAACCCTACCATCTATCATTAAACCCAAAATAGCGACAATCACAAAAAGTACACCCTCGAAATAACACCATGGAGGGTGGGACTTGGCGTCGAATTTCAACAATCCTTGCCACCTTAGTTTTACTTATTCCAGGATGTTTTGGTTCGAATGAAGAAATTGTAGTAGGCAATGATTGGGCTGAAGGTTTCAGCTACATTGATGACCCTGCAGGATTTACAGGAGAAGATAGGATAAGGCCATTCAATGTAAGTCATCCAGATCCCACAGTTAACGCCTCTTGGGGAAATTCATCCTGGGCCGTTTTCGGTAATTTAGAAGGAGGGAATTGCTGTGAACACTATCTTGCCGCCACAGAGTGGGGATGGATTCTCAACTTTGGCGGAGAATATCCAACATGGTCGGAAGATCGGGGGCATACATGGCAAGAATGGATGCCTCCAGTAGTACAGGATCTGAGTTGTAGAACTCCTAAACTTACTGTTCCTGGTCAAGAAGGGCTGGGAGAAGGTAGTATCGTTCAAACGACTACTGGAGATATCATTGCTATGGGATGGTTTCCTTATCCATCTTCATCCGGGGGCGACCAATTCTATGCCTTCTTTTGGGATGCTGAAGATGAGGATTGGACATGGTGTTTTAACAGATTGACAGAACCATTCTATGACAGATCATGGCAAATGGAAATTGTAGGACCAATTGACGCTGCTGCACCTTATGGAAGTGGAGAATGGGCGAGTCTAGTAATCTCAAACTTCTGGCATCAATCGTCCAACAGAGGTGGTCAAATGTCAACAGATGGACTGAATTACTACTATTTTGAATTCCCAGATCGTGACGAACAATTAGATGTAATGGAAGTAGATTTAGTTGCAGAAGACCTCGAGATGGCTTGGGATTATACCAAACCACACAAAGAAATGAGAGGGTTTCCAGTGCCTTCAGGAGGTGCTTATTTTCCTAATTTCTTCAACGATGGAGGAGATGCTTTCCTTGACACTTCTCTAAACTGGTGGAGAGCTACTACTATTGATGGCAATAGTTTACCGAGTGAATATTGTGCTTTCGATTCTTCTTCACATCTGCACTGTGTCATTAATTCAGGACTAATTTTTGAACATATGATTTCTAATGATGGAGGGGAAACTTGGAAAAATCAAACATATGATCTAACTGGAGAAGCATCAGAAATTGAAGAATGGGAGTTTCATTCAAATGGTAATTTAGACTTATTTGTTCTAAATGTCAGGTACCAAAGTTCTGAAGGACCAGATATTGATATTGCTTGGCATGTTAGAGAATACTCAGAAAATCTTGAACCAGATTCAATGACATTTCTTGGATTAGGCGATTTAGATGCTACGTCTGGGGCAGGACAAGATATTCGTTTTGATTTTGCAAGTATGACCATTCTCCCTGATGGAGGTTCAGTAATTGCTTACCATGATTCATCAGATCCAGACCCTCTTTTTGGTTTGGAACTATTTCTCCCAGATTTGTATTCCACAATTAATTCCTGAAACTTTCAGATAAAGATGCAAAAATTGATGCTGAAGGACCTTNTGCTCGAGCAGCTAATCTGCGAACAATTAACTCAGGAGTTGATTGAGCGAGATGATTTCGAATAGGTGTTCTATCAACTACTAATTCCATATTCTCATCCAATCCTCTTGCTTCTATACCGTCGATTCTAATGTCTCCTGGGAAATTATTTCTTATTTGACTACCAATATGAGTAACTAATACCACTGTATTAGTATTATTTTGCATTGCAACGGAAAGTAATCCTGAAAGAATACGCGCAGCTGCCCCAGGTTCAGTTATGGCTTCTAGTTCATCTGCAAGTACTAGTTTCTGACTTTGTGAAACGAACACATCCGCTAATCTTAGAAGTGTTCGTTCTAAAGCTCCAGCTGATTGAGTCCCATTTACCTTAGCCAAAATATGTATTTCGTCTACTAACGAAATCTTTGCTGAAGAGGCGGGAACAGGTAAACCAGAGTGAGCAAGTAATGCAATCATTGCAATCGTTTCCAGTAATGTTGTTTTTCCTCCAGAATTCGCCCCTGAGAGAAGACTGAGAGGTTGCCTATCTCCTTGTGATGCTATTGACCCTAACCCGTATGAAATTGGAGTAGGAGGACAATCAAGTAGTAGATGGCGGCCATCTATGATTTCAAATCCAGATTTCTTTGAGACTAATTCAGGCATTATACACCTATTATGAATTGCCCATCTTGCAACTGTCAACCACATCTCAATTTCAATTAAACCAGAAATTGCAGCTTTACAGGGATTTATCAATTCTTGAGCAATCCTAGCATTTTGTAGGAGATCGTTGTTTTTAGTTGATTCAATAGCGTTTTCCAATTGANCTTCTATATCTTCTACAGCTTTACGACTAACAATGCACGGGTAGTCAGATTCAATCCAATCAAATGGAATTCTTACGGATGTGTTTTGAAGAAATAATTCCAATCTTTTTCTTCCTGCTTGTTTGGCATCCTCGATGGAGTCTGCAACAGTGGCTTGTATTCGTCGATTCAAACCTTCAGTATCTGCGTAAAAAGATAAAACTTCATCACCCTCAATGGAAAGATGAGCATCAGAAGTTCCGGCTACAATTGCATCATTAATTCCTCCTTCAATTGCTTTAATTTCTGACCAAAGCGCATCTTTCACATTCTCTAGAATTTGAAGGTCGCCGTCCTCTACTTTTAGCGATTCTAGAATTTTATCTAAATTAGAAATCGGATCGACTAATTCTTCAATTTTTTCAGAAAACGGGCTAACTGGCCATTCGTTTTCCTTAATTTTTTGAATCGCATGTAATATTTCAGAATTTAATTCAAACCATTCAACACTTAATTCAGGAACTAAACTAGCAATTTCATTAATCGATGGAAAACAAATCCATCCATTGGGAGGGGAAGTAGGAGCGGATTTACCAACCCATGTTACATTAGAAAAGACAGTGTAATCACTCCATGTCTCGTTTGAATCTCTAATCACAATTCTACAACGAGTTGACAGTGAATTACATTTTTTGGCAGTTTCTGAATCTGGTACAACAATTACCCTGTCCACTCTACTTGTACCCCTTTTTGGATTTGACAGTGAAGATGAATACTTAGTCCATTTTTCCAATGAATTGGGGAAAGATAGACCAAATTCTAACGCTAACTTAGACATTTTTCTACATGTTTCAATGGAATCAATATAATCTTTAGATAATGGACGCAAAAGACCTATCCGATCTTTGGCTGCAGTACTGCTGGCGAAACTACTAATGGATTCGAGGACCCTATCATGTAATTTCGTTGCTTCAACGCTTTGACAAACATCTGCATCTTCACCACGAAAATTCTGAATTAATCGAACTGCGCGTGTGGAGGTAACACCTTCTACTGAGGATAAGCTAGTAACATCACCTTGAGATAAAGTTCTGAACACTTCTTCCTCAGACCCTAATGCTTCAATCATTCTTTGAGAGAGAGATTCTCCCACTCCAGGTATCTCTGTTAGGCCCATCATCGACAAACATCGAAGTTCGGGGGTTATTGAGAACATCGGTTAGGATGGAATGATTTTAAAGGAAATATCAAATTCCCCATCGAGGGAGAAAACATCTACTAAGGAACTATCTAATTCACTGATATCTTCACTTTTCATACGATGGAATTTGGAAGATGATGCACGTACCTCTGAACTAACATGTTTACTATCAATTTCAGATAATTCGGGAGCGTTTTCAGGTAACCAAACCTCAAGAGAAATTGTAGTATCAACTTCTAAGTCGAGATCTTTTCTTTTAGATTGAATTCGGCGAATAATGTCTCTAGCAAGACCCTTAGAAAGTAGATTTTCAGTTAGAGCAAGATCAAGAACAAGACTAACATCAATTGGACCTTCAGGGCCGTCAATTGATACCGTTGAGGCAGCAAACCCTTCTTTTTCGACTCTTCGAATTTCGATATCTTCTGCAATTATCTCATATCCAGCTAAAGCACCTAATCCTGCTTCAATCTCTAAAAGGAACGATTCAGGATCTACTGAATCTAATTCCTTTAGAACTGAAGGTAGATCTTGTCGACACTTTTTCCCTAAGGCCTTACGGTTGGGTGCAAGTTCTACTCTTTGGAAACGATCTAAATCTTTTTCAGTTTCTAATAATTCTACATTTAATTCATCAGCTAAAATTTCATGAAATTCTGAAATATCTGGCCCTCCAACAATCCATCCAGACTGACATGGAAGTCGTTGACGCCGACTCGCTTCAATCCTAATTCGTCTACCTGCTTCAGCGAGAGTTCGAACCATCTCCATCTTTGCTTCAACCATCATATCGATAGGTGGAAGGATATCATCACCGACATTAGATTCAGCACTTAACATTGGCCAATCTGCAAGGTGAACACTTTCACCCCCACACAAATTTCTGTGAATGACATCAGACATGTAAGGGGCTACAGGTGCCATCAACCGACATAATACTGTTAATACCTCATGAAGAGTTAATTGACAGGCCCTCTTATCTGATGATTCATTTTCATCCCATAGTCGTCTTCGTGATCTACGAACATACCAATTGGATAAATCATTTACAACAAATTCCTCTAAATCTCTGCAAGCCTTATGAAAATTCCAATCCTCAAATTGTTGGTGATACGAATGACTAATATTTGAAAGACGACTTAATATCCATCTGTCCAAAGGAGTTCTGTCTTGAATTGGAATCGATTTGGTTGAATCATCAGGATCGAAACCATCCAAAGCTGCATAATCTGCATGAAAACGATAACAGTTCCATAATGTCAAAAACATTTTCCCATACGTTTCTCTCACCCCATTAGGATCAAATTTCAATGGATTCCATGGCGCTCCTGCTGTAACCATATACCATCTTGTAGCATCTGCTCCCTCTCGATTAAAGTGATCCCAGGGATCAACAATATTCCCTCTGGATTTGGACATTTTCTTTCCTTCAGCATCAAGGATTAATCCTAAACTTAGACACCGCTTATAGCAAAGTGAATCAAACACAGTTGTTGAAACTGCTAAGAGAGTGTAAAACCAACCTCTAGTCTGGTCTACTCCTTCGCAGATATAGTCAATTGGAAAGTTATTCTCAAAAGTTTCAGGATTATCAAATGGATGATGCCATTGGGCAAAAGAAGCGCATCCAGAATCGAACCAACAATCCATTACAAACGGTTCCCGATTCATCGGTTCTCCATTTTCACTAACAAGAACAAACTGATCAACAATTGGACGATGAAGATCAACATCATCAGGACATTCGGGATTGTCTATCCCTGCAGCTCTTGCCTTGTCAACCTCTACTTGAAGTTCTGAAATAGAACCAACACATTTCATATCTCCAGATGCTGAACGCCATACAGGTAATGGAGTACCCCAATATCGCTCTCTACTAATCGCCCAATCCTTGACATTTCTCAGCCATTCTCCGAATCGACCTTCTCCAACCCAATCTGGTGCCCACTCNACTTGATCGTTGAACTCCAATAAACGATCCTTGACAGCTGTCATTCTAACAAACCAAGAATCCATGGCATAGTACAGCAAAGGATGATCGGTCCTCCAACAATGAGGATAATCGTGAGAATATGATTTTTCACGATATAGAAGGTTAGACTCAGATAAAATTTCCATTATTTCTTCATCACAATCCTTGACATATCTGCTGTCTAGACGTGGGTGAGTACCTGTTACGAAACGCCCATCCATGTCCACTGTATGTTGAGCCGGAAGACCAACTTCCATTCCTAAATTATAGTCATCTTCACCGTACATTACTGCAGTATGGACAACTCCAGTCCCATCGGTTGTAGTTACCCAATCTGCGCCCAAAACAGTCCAAGCAGAAGAGGATTCGGCACCATCCACCGCTTCAGGGAATAGAGGAGCATAAGAAAGGCCAATCAATTCAGACCCTGGGAATTCTTCAATGACTTCTACGTGATGACGGAGTACTTCCTTCATTAGATCTTTTGCTAGAATCAACTCTTCTCCAATTAAGGCACCTCCAAAACCTTCCCATGATGAAGGTTCTTCAAGGACTCGAACTTTGACATAACTTACCTCTGGGCCTACTGCTAAACCAACATTACCTGGGAGGGTCCAGGGAGTTGTTGTCCACGCTAAGATAGAGGAATTAGAATTTTCCAATCTAAATTTAACGTAAACGGAAGGCTCCTCTACTTCTTTGTATCCCAATGCTACCTCGTGGCTTGAATAAGATGTTCCAGTTTGGGGGCAGTAAGGAAGTACCTTATGTCCCCTGTAGAGTAGACCTTTGTCGAACATTTGTTTCAAAGCCCACCAGCAAGATTCTACGAAATTATTGTCTAAAGTAACGTAAGGTTGATCTAAATCAACCCAAAAAGCCATTCTTTCAGTCATCTCTCTCCATGCTTCTTCATACGTCCAAACGGATTTTCTGCACTCTTCATTAAATTCGGCTATTCCAAATTCTTCTATGGCTTCGTTGCTCATCAAATCAAGACGTTTCTGAACCTCAATTTCCACAGGTAACCCATGAGTGTCCCAACCACCCTTTCTCTCAACAAAATGACCTTCCATAGCCTTCCATCGGCAGACTAAATCTTTGTAGGTCCTTGCAACTACGTGATGTATCCCCGGGCGTCCGTTGGCTGTTGGAGGTCCTTCTAAAAATATGAAAGGAGTATTACCACGTCTTGACTCAATACTTTGCTGAAATGTTTCTTCATCAGACCATAAACGCATAACACTCTCTTCAAGTGAAACAGGGTCCAGATCCCCCACAGGTTTAGGCGCAGGCATGAACCGACGGACTTTGGAAGATGTCTTCAAACTGATGGGCGAAAGGATTCAAATCATAACGGAGGTTGAAATACCACCTTCATTACCCCATAACATGGAAGATGTAGTTTCAACTACAGTCTCAGGTATGACTTGTATGTCATGTGTGGGAAGAGTAGAAGAAGCACTTAATTCATTGAATGGTGCTTACAACATCGATGTAAAATTAGAGTCAGGAAATGTTAGTTTTCAAGGAGTCTCTCTTGAAAAGGCAGAACAAGCAATTGTTTCTCTTGGATACAGTATAGGAGTTCCCGGAGAATTAAATAATATCAAAGATGATTTCAATTGGCGAGATAGAAGTGTTTGGAAACAATCTGCACACAACACTAAATGGTGTCTAGTGGGTTGTAGTATAGGCGATTTTGGTACAATTGCGGCATTCCAATTTATTCCTTATCTTGATGCTCTTGGCTGGCATGATATGTCGATTATGTTTCTTGCAATGTTCAATGGAATCATGACCTCAATCGCACTTGAGACCTTCATCTTAATCAAACAAATGGGAGGAATTAGAGAAGCATTTAGAGTAGCTATTGGAATGTCTCTTATTTCGATGATAGCAATGGAATCATCGATGAATGCTACAGATCTTCTAATTATGGGATCACCTACATTGACATGGTGGGTAATTCCAATCATGCTTCTTGTTGGATTCTTAACTCCATGGCCATACAACTATTGGCGACTGAAAAAATACGGAATTTCGTGTCATTAAGCCTTGATTTAAAAAAAATCAAACATAAAATTTCATATCCAGTAATCGGAACGTTCAATGAACCGAGATTAGAGAGGGGGGCGAAGGAACAATGACGATAGTTGCTCTTCTCCAATTAGATCACACTGTAGGGGATATAGATGCTAATGTTAAATCAATAGAAAATGCGGTTGGAATTGCCCAAGAAAATGGAGCAGACTTGGCAGTTAGTTCTGAATTAGCCATCTCAGGATACCCGCCTAGAGACTTACTTGAGAAACATGGATTTGTTAGACAATGTATCGAAGCAACAAAATCGATTCAAGTTTCTATTCCTACTATTGTCGGAACACCGATTCCTCCCGAAGCAGAACGAACTAAACCTGGAAATGGGGCTGTTAGAATCATTCCTGATCGTCCTACTCGAGTAGTTACTCAGAAACAATTACTTCCTACATACGATGTGTTTGATGAAGAAAGATATTTTCATTCTGATTCAAAACCTGGAATTTTAAGGCTACTAGATGGCCAAAATATAGGGGTTACAATTTGCGAAGATGCTTGGCAACATGCGGGATTGGTTCCCTCAGATTACTCCGTTGATCCAATTGAACAATTGTCTTCGTTTTCTATCGATGGAGAAACTCTGAAAATGTCATTGAACCTATCTTCATCTCCATACCATATAGAAAAGCAAGATACACGAGCAGAAGTTGCGAGATGTGCTGCAAAAACACTAGAACATCCCTTCCTACTTTGTAATCAAGTAGGCGCAAATGACGATCTAATTTTTGATGGGAGAAGTCTAATTGCATGGCCAGATGGGTATATGATTCAAGCTCCTGCATGGAAAGAAGGAATTTTACTAATCGATGTAGAAAAACGAAGTGGTAAATTTCTATTACTTAATGAAGAAGATGTAATCGATTGTGAAATTTTTGATGGAGAGCCCACAATAATCTCTCGCTACACAGAATTACTAGAGGCGATTACTGTAGGAGTTAGAGATTATTGTAGAAAATCAGGACTAGAATCAGTGGTCCTAGGGATGAGTGGAGGGATAGATTCGGCTGTTTCAGCTGCTATTTGTGTTCGAGCCTTAGGCTCAAAAAATGTGGTAGGGATTTCAATGCCTAGTCGACATTCTAGTGATCACTCTATCTCTGATGCAGAATTTACAGCAGAAAAATTAGGAATGGAATTACTATCTATGTCTATAGAAGAAATTCATCATTCAGCAGAGTCAACATTAATTCATGAATTAGAAAAGGGGCATTCGGTTGCCGCGGAGAATATACAATCTCGACTAAGAGGAATGCTGGTAATGGGTGTTGCCAATGCAAGGGGAGCAATGGCGATTGCTACAGGAAATAAATCAGAACTTGCGATGGGATATTGTACATTATATGGCGATATGGCTGGAGGATACTCTCCGTTAGGAGATGTATGGAAAACTGAGGTCTATGAATTGGCTAAAGCAATCAATAATGAAGCAAAATCATCAGGTCGTGACGAGCCAATCAACGAATCGACCATGACAAAACCCCCATCAGCTGAATTGGCGCCAGAGCAAACAGATCAAGATAGCCTCCCACCTTACGAAATATTGGACTCAATATTGCGATTACACATGGAAGAAGGCTTAGATGCAGATGCAATTTCTGGATTCACTGGGCTGAATATTGCACTAATTTCTGATCTTCTTCTTCGTTTTGCAAATAACGAACATAAAAGATGGCAGATGTCCCCCTCTCCAAGAGTCTCTAAAAGAGCATTTGGGCAAGGATGGAGACAGCCTCTAGCTGCAAAAAAGAATTAGGAAGTGAAACTATGGAAATCCCTTCTGAACTTATGTCAATGATGTCTGGAGAACATGGAGAAACAAAACAAAAGGCGGCAAGACTAGTAGTCGACTTAGCGTCTGTCTCAGGAGCAAAAGAATTCATCAGATGTAATAGTTCACACGTAAGTGGGGTTAGTGTGCTAACAGGGGGCCATGGATTACGCACATTTCTATCAGATTTATCCAGTGATCCAGATGGACAAGTCGCTATTCCTACAACACTAAACAGTGCAGGATGTGACCATGAAAAAATGGATGAAATGGATATAGAATATCCTGATTTTCTCAAACAACAATTTGAAATTATACATGCATACATGAAACTTGGAATAAAAGCAACTCTTTCCTGTACGCCTTATGATAGGGGAATAGAAGAGGAAGGAATTGGATCTTGGGCAGAATCGAATGCAGTATGTTTTTCCAATTCATACACCTCTTTAATCACAAATAGAGAATCAGGATTGTCTGCCCTTGCCACTGCTCTTACGGGATGGGCTCCAAGATGGGGGCTCCATCTTCCTGAAAATAGAACTCCAAACATAATAGTAAATGTTGAATGTAAAATGGATGATCCTACTGATTGGAGTATACTTGGAGACTGGATCGGTGCTCAACGATCTTCTGATTGGAAGATGCCATGGGGGCCTATGCCTTTGATTGAAGGCCTCCCCGAAAATCCGACTTTTGAAATGTTAAAATCTCTAACAGCAGCAGCTGCAAACTATGGTTGTCCTATGTTATGGATTGAAGATAATGAATTGGATACTTCAGAAATTCAATCTAAACTAATTTTTAATGAAAATGAATTAACAACAAGGTACAACGAACTAGCTCCAAAAGGAGAAGTTGACTTAGTCGTAATAGGATGTCCACAAGCAAGCGTAGGAGAAGTTCGTGCTACAGCTGCTGCAGTAAGAACACATATGGAGTTAGGTGAAAAAATTCAGAATCATAGATTGTGGGTTTTCACATCAAGTCACAACTACAAAACCCTAGAAATTGATGGCACCGTGAACTTATTAGAAGAGGCTGGTGCTCTGGTTCTGAAAGATACTTGTCCAGAAGTGACTCCTTACAATCGTACAAAGTATAATCATCTCACTACTAATTCACTAAAAGCAGAACACTATCTTACGAGCGGTCTGAATAATATGCCAACTAGTGTAGCTAAAATTGAAGAATGCGTTGCTATAGCATTTGATCCTTATAGAATTGAAGGAGAAAGACCCACACTTGAAGAAAAAAGCCATGGAATTGTTCAATCAGCAAAAACTTACCAGACAGGTAAAATCACTCTTCAGGGAGAAAGTCTACCTAGCCAAAATGAATGGGAGATATACGGAAAAGCATTGGTAACAGATGTACCAATCACATATCTTGGATATGTTAATCGTGATTCAGGCGTTATAGAAGATCCTGGACATCCTTTAGACGGAATAGCAATCGAAGATACCATCTTGATTTATCCCAAAGGATCCGGATCTACGGTAGCACCTTATGTCTTGATGGGGCTAATCTACACCGGAAAAGGTCCCAAGGGGATTGTTAATCGAGATGTTTGCCCACTCTCAATGCCNGCTGCATCGTTATTGGGGGTACCCTATGCAACAAAATTCGATGAAGACCCATGTCTAGAGATAAATTCGGGAGATGAAATAGTAATGAAATTAGAAAACGGAACTGTACGATTAGAAGTAATTCAAAGATGTGATGCTTGAAGGGGTGAAGCACTTACGATACAACCCCCTCTGATAGCCATGAGAGTCGTCGTTACAGGAGGGGCAGGGTTCCTTGGAAGTCATCTATGCGAGGCTCTTCTGCTGGATTTTAACGAAGTTTGTGTTATTGACGATATGTTCAGAGGTAAACAAAAAAATCTGGAAAATTGTAAAGCATCAGCCGCAGAAATGGGGATTCCATTTCATATTGTAATGAAGGATGCTAGTAATCCTGAAAGTTTTGAAATTGCACTTCGTCGTTTGGGAGGCAGTGTAGATGTGGTATACCATCTGGCTGCGATAAACGGAACTAGATGGTTTCATGAAAGGCCCGATTTGGTCGTTAGAGTCAACCATGACACTTTGGAGAATGCATTGAATTTCGCTACCTCTCAAGGAGCACGATTTATTTTTACTAGTAGCCCGGAAGCTTGGGGTGAACAAACAACAATGCCTTTAGGAATCCATAGCGATAGTATTTTTTCTCCGTCTCACATTCATCAACGTCATTCATATGGAGCATCAAAATATATTGGAGAATTATTAGTTCAACATGCAATTCGAACACATTCAATTGATGCAAGAATTGTCAGGCCATTCAACTCATATGGACCCAGATTACCAGGAGATAGCCATGGACAAGTCGTATCTATGCTTCTTGAAAAATGTATATCAGAAGAACCAATGGAAATTCATGGAGATGGGACACAAACTAGATGCTTTACATGGGTTGAAGATGTTGTTAGAGGAATTAAACTGGTTGGAGAATTAGAGATTGGTATTGATGGAACTGAATTAAGTGGGAGAGCATTTAATCTCGGTTCAATTGTTGAAACTTCAATCTTAGAATTAGTCGAGATGTGTATTGAAGTAAGTGGATCGACTATACAACCAATCAAGACTTCAGCACATCCGGGAGACACATTAAGAAGATTGCCAGATATCTCTGAATCTCAACAAGCATTAGGTTGGAACGCAGAAGTACCGTTAGATGAAGGAATTGAAAGAACGTGGGCTTGGATGAAAAATAAATAATTATGATGCTAAGGTGCTAAAATGGAAGAACAAGAACGATTAGAAGGCTTGAAATCAGCACATATCAGAGAAATGCAAAATAGAAATGTTAGAGTTAGTACCCGAATCGAAGATTTCTTAGAAATAATTGTTGAATTAGAAGATATCCATGGAGAAGCAAGAGTCTCTGATATTGCCTCTAATCTTGCAATTTCTAGACCTACGGTAGTTAGAATGTTGGGAAAAATGGCAAAAGAAGGATGGATAGAAAAAAACCCATACAGACCTGTTAAACTTTGTCCAAAGGGAAGACAGCATGCAGAATGGATGAGAGAAAGACATGGCATTCTATTCTCATTTCTTCGACATCTAGGTATAGATGAAACAACTGCACATCACGAGACAGAAGGAATTGAACATCATTTATCAGAGTCTACAGTTAAAAGAATACAAAATTTGACTAAAAGATTGCAACAATAATACTCTTTAATAGATTAATTTCAAATGAGGGGCGAAGATATGGGTTCTAGAGGAGATTTAGTTTCTCAAACTAATGATTTAGGATCTATCTCAGGGACGTATGTTGAGCTTACTCAGGCAGCAATTTTGAATGCTATTCTTTTCATCATAGGTGGGCTATGGTCCTTTATTTCTCCAAATGGCATCGTTAATAATGGAGAAATACCAATTGTTCAATTTGCGATTATTGGGGCGATAGTTGCATCACATAGTTGGATTATGTCTTTCGCTCTTGGAGCAAGTTTTGATGTTCTTCCTTTTATCCATAAATTCATTCCTTACGAAGAATCTTCTCTAAAGTCGGTTCAAAACTTGAATCTTGCAGGTACATCAATCATTTTCTTGGGCCTTATCATTGGAGATATCGAAATTTTCTATAAATTTTTACTGGTTGGTATGTCTGCATTTGCATTCCAATATATCCATCTTTGGAACCCGATTAAGACTCTATTTAGGAATAAAAAAATAAAAAATTCCGATCCTGTGGGTTATTCAGGAATTTTGCCTGGAATGACGATTATTTTAGGTTCATTCATCTGTATTTTTTTCGGACTATTCTCAGATGAGATTGATGCAATGTTTCTATCAATGTGGTTGACCATAGGGCTGATATGGACTCCAATTTGTTGGGCATTAATTCTAAGCTATTTCAATCGTAGAATGAGTTGGGGAATCATCTCAACAAATCAACTCTCTTCTAGGAGTATAATCCTAGGAATAATTATTCTTGTACATTCATTCAGTGAGGTAATTTGGTATTTAGGTCAAATAGAGAATTCAATTCCGTATCTTCTTAGAGGAAGTTTGATTCTAACTCTTGGATTAATGATTAATCCACATCGTATTATCCTTAGATCTTTAGCAGGAGGGCATTATAATGCACTAATTGTTATTTCATCCCTGTTAATTCCATTAATTGGATTATTTTCTATTTATTTTTGGATTATAGATGAAAACTCGCCAAGATTATTTGTTTACTTAGGTAATGGATTTTTAATGATAATTCCCATTGCTGTAGGAATAACTACAGGCTATATCTCAACCATACATGAAGATCATTTACACAGAAGAGNGGAGGAGCGAAAAAATGGATGGCCTACCAGTATCATCGTAGTTATTGCTACAATTACGATCTCTGCTCCTTTTCTTAGAGGACAAATTTTTGAGAATTTACCAATAAAACTTAGATCATTAGTTATCGCATTACCATTCATATTAGCATTATTCAGAATGGCTTCATGGTGGAAAGAAGAATTAATTCCTGAAGAAGGTTCGTGGCAACGAATACCAATGTTTTGGAATGAAATCAATGAGCCATTGGATCCTTATGAATTCAAATCTGAAGAGTGATTTCACGTAAATGCATAATTGCTTCATTTGAAAATCCAAGAACTGTAACTAATTCTCCTTTAATCAATTTTGAATATTTTTTTGCAGGTCCAGCCAAATCATATCCACCTGCCTTTCCTCTCCATGATTCAGAAGAAATGAGATTTTCCAATACGTGCTCATCTAGTTTTTCAAACTCTACAACTGAGGATTCGAGAAATCTATCTATTCTCGGTTCTTCTAATCTAAAATCAATTATCGCAGTTGCAGACCACACCAAATGCCTACATCCAGAAATATCTAGTAGCATCCTCAAAGCAGATATTTCATCAACAGGTTGCCCTAGAGCAGTGTAAACATCATTTGGATCCTCAACAAGAGTATCTCCTACTATCCAAATATTTGGAGGAGAGATTGAATTATTGACTAGTGCATTTTGTTTTTCAAGGAAATATTGAATCTTTGCTCTTGTAATTTTATCTTCTAATACAAATGCAACCTGAGATGAAACCTCACCTTCAGATATTTTCTCATCTCCGGCAAGTGGTTTTACATTTATTTCGATTGAATTTGGAAGGTGTTCTGTTAACCATTCCATTCGTCTAGACGACGCTGAAGCTAAGCGAATTCTTTCAGCCATATTTACACTCACACCATGGAGGCGTTTATTTCCTCCCCGTGCCTCCTGACGATTGGTGAACATATGAGCGACGCCAATAAGCGAATCCCGACATTTGTAAATGGGCTTGATCAAAGAATGCAAGGAGGGATACCTCAAGGCCATATAGTGCTACTAGCCGGCGTCAGTGGTTCGATGAAATCAAGTCTTGGTTTTTCTATGCTCTATAATGCCGTAAGAGATGGGCAAGCAAGTGGAATCTATGTCACAATGGAACAAGGGAAATCTTCCCTACAGGGACATATGGCCAATATGGGAATGGATATTGAAGACCCTAAAGTTAGATCGTCTATTGCAATTATTGATTTAGCTGACTTACGTGTTCAACTTGATAATAAGAAAATACTTGATTCAGAAGTTGATTGGATGGGTCAATTAATCAGACAATTAACCAATTATAGAGAATCAATTGGTTTCGATGTTCTTGTTTTCGATTCACTGGGTGCTTTCTTTACGCTGACAAAAATGCCAAATCCAAGAGATGCTATTTTCAAGTTGTTTGAAGCAGTTAGACGCCTAGGCCTTACAGCATTCTTCATATGTGAGATGACAGGAGAAGAAAAGAAGCAATTTGGAGAATTCGGAGTAGAAGACTACCTTTCTGATGGTGTTATTCACCTAACGATGGAAAGAACTGGAGATCATGTCTCTAGAAAGTTAGCAATAGTCAAAATGAGGCACACGGATCATGTTCTTGGTTATCATCAATGGGTATGGAATCCTAGTGAACAAAAATTCTCAATCAGTTAATCACTCAACAGTGACTGATTTTGCTAAATTTCTAGGCCTGTCTACATTTCTATCTAACTGAAGTGCGGTATGGTATGCAATTAATTGTAATGGTATTACACTAAGCATTGGACTCAATGATTCTTCTGTCGGAGGTATAGTAAAACAAATATCACCATGCTCAGCAATATTATCTCCTTCGGTATGAATAAGAATGATTTTAGCACCTCTTGCTTTACATTCTTGAATATTTGAAATCGTCTTATCTCTCTGAATATCATCGGGTGCAATTACTACAACTGGACTTCCTTCTTCGAGTAGAGCGATAGGTCCATGCTTCATCTCACCAGCAGGATAAGCTAGACATGGGATATATGCTATTTCCATCAATTTTAGAGCCCCTTCATTGGCGACTGGAGCGGAAAAACCTCTTCCAAGAAATAATACTGATTTAGCATCCTTGATTGCTTGAACTGCTTCCTGATAAGGTGCAGAGGAATTAATGATCGATTCTGCTTGTGTAGGAAGTTCTCTCATCGCCTTGACTAGAGAACGTCCTGCTGCTCGTGGAAGATTTCGGGAACGTCCAATTTGTAGAGCAAATAAATTCAATGCAGCAATCATATTTGTGAAAGCTTTAGTTGATGCAACTGCTTGTTCTGGACCAGAATGGATGTAAACTCCATGGCCACATTGTCTGGCAAGAGATGAGCCTACAACATTGATGACTCCTCTAACCTCAGCATCATTTTCTTGAATATACTTTACAGCAGCCAAAGTATCAGCAGTTTCACCAGACTGACTAACTGCAAAATGTAATGCTTTAGGATCAATCACCGGATCGTTTTGTCTAAATTCTGATGCAACGTGGGCAAAAGAGGGGACTCTGGCTAAATGTTCTATGGCTAAACGTCCTACTTGAGCGGCATAAAGAGCAGTCCCACATCCTATTAATCGTACATGAGGAATAGCCTTCATTGTTCTCTTAGACATATTCAATCCTCCTAATCTAGCTGTTCCTTCACTCAACAAAGTTCTTCCAGAAATACATTGACGTAATGCTTCAGGCTGTTCGTGGATTTCTTTCAACATATAATGTGGATAATCACCGAGTTCCGAGTCACCCCATTGCTCTTCGATAGTAACTACCTTATGATCTGTAGAACCTTCAATTCGATGGGTACTAAGTCCATCTTTGGATACAACTGCAATATCACCATCCTCTAAGTAAACTACCTTTTGAGTATGTTCTCCTAATGGATGAGGATCACTAGAAATAAACATCTCAGATTCTCCTAATCCTATAACTAACGGTGAACCATTTCTAGCACAAATGATTTGATTTGAATCATGAAACATCACACATAATCCCCATGTTCCACGTAATACTTGTAATGCACTTCTGACAGAATCAAGAGGATCTAATCCTTCTTTACGTGCTCGAGAAATTAAATGCACAATGACTTCAGTATCCGTCTCAGAATTGAAAATAATACCATTATTTTCAAGGATTTTTCTTATGGCAGATGAATTCTCAATAATTCCATTGTGTACAATTGCTATATCTTTGTCCATTGAAAGATGAGGATGAGCATTGTTATTTGTTACTCCTCCATGTGTAGCCCAACGAGTATGGGCAATACCGATAGTTCCGTCAATTTGATCTGGAAGAATAGATTCTAAATCTTGAATCCTCCCAATTGTCTTGTGAACTTGGATGGAATCATTCTTCACCGCAATTCCTGAAGAATCATATCCACGGTACTCAAGACGATTTAGACCCTTGATCAGAATTGGCATTGCATTTCTATCACCGATATATCCGATTATGCCACACATGGCAATCAAACTCCAAATCTCTCATCACATACAGGACAATCAACAACAGAAATACTTGGATTTCTCAAAGTAAATACAGCAGTACAAGAAGGACAAGATACTTGTCTATCCGCCATCCCAAGAGTCGAAGGATTAGGAGGTGGGGGTAAATCCCCCAGAGATGGAGAACCAGGAGGTGGAGGTAAATCCCCTAAAGATGGAGAACCAGGAGGTGGAGGTAAATCCCCTAAAGATGGAGAACCAGGAGGTGGAGGTAAGGGTAATTCACCAAGCTCATGGAGGGTTTTCGCTTGTTGTCTCTTTAGTCGGCGTTCTTGTCTTGGACTTTTTACGTGAACCTCTTTTGAATCCGGTTCTGGTTGCTCTTGAGATTCAACAGTAACTTCAGTTACAACCTCTTCTTGTTCGTCTTCTTCATCAGGTACTGATATCACAATAGGGCTTTCAGGGAGCATTTCGATATCTGAATCATCAAATTCATCAATAGAAACAACTCCTATCTTTACCTTAGATCTGCTTCTTTGTCTACGAACAACCAAAATCATTCCAAGTAAGATATTGGCTGAAATACAAGCCACTCCACCTAAAAGAGAAATCGTTCTCCATGTGTTCGAATCAACACCTAGGATAATTCTAAGTCTATCAAAAGGATTAGTGGATGATTGTTCCAGTGGTTGATCGAAAACTAATGCACGTAGACGAACCTGCCCTAAGACATCTATCAAAATAACAAGTTCTTCATTTTCTGAACTATATTGGGCATCGAGAAGACGACCTGGGCTCAACCTAATTCCAATACCTATATCTTCATCAAAAATACCTACTCCGACTAATGGCTGATTATTGGTTCCAACAGCGTCCATCACAATGAAAACCTGGCCATTTTTATCGATAAGGGAAATATGTCTTATTCCTGGAGTAGACATAGATGTATCGTTTTTCTGATCAAATGAAGTATCTGCCTCTGTCAGGGTTAATTGCATTGAGTAACCATCTCCGATTGTCCATGCAGTATAAATTCGATCGATTCCATCTTCCGACAGAACAAGCATAACAGGATTATCTCCATCTTCAACTACATCCTTTCGAAATAACCAGTTCTCATTTCCTAAATCACCATGAGCATACCAAATCGCATCAACCACAGATCCAGATGGAAGTTCCTCACTATGAGTGTAAAGAAGATGAGTAAATTCTTCTCCTACTTCGATATCAATTGGTGAAACAGAAGAATGATCAATTACAATATTTGGAATTACGGGGTCAGAAATTATCCAAGAAGAATTGTCAAAAGAAGTAGTCGAATGGATTGTGAAAACTGATGTTGTATCTGTGTATGACCCTGCATTGAAAATATCTCGATAATATCCAGCAATAGCAACGGTATCTCCGTTTACATCTATATCAAGACCAAAGTAAGAACCCTCTGAAGATAGTAACGGTTCCATTAAGTCAATAGTTGGGGGAGATTGACAAGATTCATCTATTGTAGTGTAATATAGATGAGTCCTGTAAAAACCAAATTCGTCCAATTTCTGTCCAGTCCATGTAACATGAGTTAATCCATCACCAACAGAAGTCGTGGCGATAGCACCCATCCACCTATCATCAAAATCTCTCTTACATGTTTGAACATTCAATTGTGAAGAAACCCTGTGTATGCTTAGCGACCGAGCATCGACACTAATCAAGTGTCCTTCTCTTCCGGTTAAGGATAATTGTAATGGAATTTCTACATCACTCAAGGTGGCAACAGAACGTGAAGCTCCTAACGTTGCATTAACTAATGGTATCCAATATGTTTGTTCATTATTTTCCCAATTTAGATCTAGTGAAGGTGTGGCCTTGACCCGAATATGAAGAATAGATGAATCGTTAGATATCAAAGAAATCGGTACATTTGTTACTGTGCCACCGGAAATAACTGATTCTGTAAAGTTACTATATTCTAACCAACCCATTTCAGTTTCAAATTCAACTGTAAAAAGAACTGATGTGGCAGTTTCACTACCGATGTTCTCTACGGGAACCTTCAGTTGGAATTGCTCACCAGAACGAGGAATATCTGGAGAAGTCTGAACTATTCCATCAATGAGATTAATATCAACTCCATTTGGTCTGTCTAAAATCGTATATGTCGAAGAAACTGTATTCCCGTATACATTATCTTCATTCGCAAGGGAATTTGCAGGATCAATTAACATCTCAATTGTAGGTGTTCCAGAATCAGTAGGAACCCAATACATAACAACTTCAACGGATGAGCCTGGTTCGATTCTAGCCACTGTAAGTTCGTACTTCAGGGCGCCATCTACTCGTAATTCTAACGGTACATCCTCAGCAATTTTATCCCCAATATTTCTCATTATTCCAATTACTCCAATATCAGTGTTGACATATGCTTGATCTCGAAGTAAACCATTTATTGTAAAGGATAAAGATTGTTCCATCTCTAATTCCGCAGCCGGAGGATCATTATCAACAACAACATCTCTCCGAATTTCTTTGGTAACGTAGTCATTCTCTCCAACTATTCGAACTGCAAAACTATACTGACCATCTGGGGTAATTCGTTCTCCATTTTCCTCTTCAAGAGTATTCCAATACCATGTCCATTCTCTATCTTCTTCCTGATAGTCTGCAGAATCAAACTCTAACGAAGTCTTCCATTCACTATTTCCAACCCTGTATTGTAATTCATGATTTTGATAACCAGAACGAGTTCCAGTTACTTCGACTTCTCCATTTACTGATGAAATACCAGTGGGTGTTTCAAGAGCAATGTCGTACCACCCTAAATTGAACCATCTAGAAATGTTTTCTCCATAGGTACCGTTTACTGAATCATGAGCCCTTGTAACAATCTTCAATTCATAACTATCCCAATTCCATCCAAGATGAAAATCTGGCAATTCATGCAAATTATCCGGGATATTCAGAGTAATGAAAAATTCCTCTTCTTCATTTATATCCACCATTCCATTTTGTCCCTCAACCTGTTTTAGGCATCCTTCTTCACAAGTGGTGTAGTATAATCTATATTCAACAGAATCTGTACCATCTGGAGCTTTATCTGTTAAATTACCCCGAATTGCAGTAGAAAGACCAGAAGTGAAGTATGAACCAGTGCTAGGATTTTGGAACATAAGCCATCCATTGATGTCAACAGGATCTTGTGGGTCGCTAGGATTTCCAGGATCTCCAGGATCTCCTCCTCCTCCACCTGAATCTAGGTCGAATAGTAATGCAGCATCTACCATTCCGTACCCATATTTTTCATTCCATAATGGATGGATATCAGAATCGTATGGACTACCCCTAACTTCCGAATTTTCCTGTAAAATTTCCTTAATTTCTTCAGGATCTAGANTTGGTGAATCTTGTAACATCAAAGCGATTAACCCAGAAACATGTGGAGTAGCCATACTAGTTCCACTCATTTCAGTATAATCATTATCAGCATTCGAATCAAGTATTGGATTTGAGCCTGAAGCATGTTGAGGAGCAATAATATCTGTTCCTGGTGCTGAAACATCTGGTTTTAGTTCATCCATTTCATCATCGTCTAAATCGTCATCTCTTGGACCCCAATTTGAATAATCTGCGATTGAATCATCCGATCTGTCTATCGTACTTTTGTCATCAATCGCAGCTACAGAAATACATTCATCCGCACTTGCTGGAGATGGAACTCGTTGTCGNCCATCATTGCCCATAGCACANACCATTACAATACCATTTTCTGATGCATTGTTAACTAAACGAGCCTCAGCAGAAGATCCATTGTCTCCTGTATCGTCACTATTTGGAGCAGAGACAGAACCCAAAGACATAGAAGCGATATCTATTCCAGTTTGATTTCCATTATCCCAATCAGTATCTCGATTATTGATTGTCCACTGTAATCCATTGATAGACGTTTGACTGTTGGTTCCACCAGCGTCTGTTAAAACCTTTACATCAACTAAATATGACCCTGGAGCAACTCCAACATGTTGCCTTGAGGAACTACCCGTTCCGAGTGCAGTTCCTGCGACATGAGTACCATGACCTGCTCCGTCGTCAGGATCATCACACTCGCTTGGATTCCCTCCTGCTACTGCAGTAGCATCATATCCACAAACAAATTTATGATCGTCATAAGAGAATGGATCGCTATCAGGATCATCATCTTGATCATCGAAATCATTCAAGGATCTATGCTCATTATCAACACCTGTATCAAGAATTGCGATAACTACACCATCTCCTCGAATGGAGGGATTTTGATCGTGGGCCGAAGGAGAAGAGGTGGCGCCAGAACTGACATGCATAGATGGAACGGATATATCCAACAAAGGCACCATTACATTTTGTTGTTCTANAACTACAACTCCAGATAATTTCCATATGTCCAGTAGAGCAGAAACTGGGACTTTGTCGACAGTGATGGAGTCAATTGATTCCAAAACTTGGAACCATGCTCCACCCTCAATTCCAACCCAACCATGATTCATTAGAACCTCAGTCAATGAACGAATCTCTTGAGATGACGGGTGCCAAGCATAATCGACAACAATTGCCACAGTATCTCTTCCATCTTTTCCAATAATTGATGTTGGAGACTCAGATTCGTATTCTGATGAAATAATCCGCTGTAATCTATCATCCATACCGTTGGAATCTCTATCAGGACCGTAAGAAAACCACCATCCATTCTTTTCCACTGGAGGAAGCACATCAGAAGGAATTGATTCATGAAGACGGTTTTTGAGAGGGCAAATCTCGTCACCACACATCAAAGGTGGGAGTCCATCTATTATCACAGGGAATATCTCGTCCTGATGGTCAATATCATGTATATCAGTTGCCTGAGCGAAACCAGAAAGAATGAGGATTGAGAACATGATTATGTTCGAAATCCGTAAATTCCCCATGTTGTCACCTATTCCTTGGAGAACCATTCGCGATATAAGGCCACATGCGTATATGTCCAATAAAACCGCTATGGCCATTGAATATGGTCTTTGCGAGTAGAACACCGGATAGAATGGCCTCCTTTATCCATGATTATCTCCGATCCACAATCTGGACATTGAGCAACTTCGATCAATTCTTCCAACCAAGCAACCCTAGTTTCGAATTCATCTCCCTCTTCAAGTAACCTATCCATTACTCTCTTTGCCTTGTCATTCAGAGGGAATTCTGAATTTTCCCACGGATGTAATGAATTTAATTCAGGAATCTTAGGAATTGAAGAACCTCCCATAGAATACGGACTTGTGCTAGAATCATCAAGTTCTGATGGGGCGCCTCTTGCAACTATTCTCCCCATTGCAAAACAAAGAAAGAAACCACCAATATGAGCCAAATGTGCCACGTTTGTAGAGCCCATTGTGCCAGATTGAGCTCCATAAACGTAGTAAACTTCGAATCCTAACCTAATAACTGCAACAAGACCAACTGGCCATTCTCTGATTAGAAAAATTAACGGAAATACAATTTTATCATTTGGCCAACAAGCAAGATATGCCCCGAGAAGACCGAAACATGCTCCTGATGCGCCTAATGCAGGAGTCCAGGAATCCATATGAGTGCCCCACCAAGCAAGGTTTCCTCCCAACAAACCTAGAACATAGATAATCATCCACCTTTTAGCACCTAATCTACCCTCTAAAGGCAGCCCAACTAGAGCAACAACCAATACATTTCCAACGACGTGCATTGCACTACCATGTAGCCAACCAGCAGAAATCATACGATGAATATGGATTGGTTCTGTTACAAATTGAGGAATTAAAGCCCCAAAATATACAGGATCAAAATCTGAAGAAAACCAACTACTCACAAATGCATGAATGAATTGTAAAGTTGCAACCAACATTAAGGATAAAACTGTTGCAAGAGAAATAGGCGTTTTCATTCTGAATGATTGTACATACGGAACTATTGCTGCTGCAACAAATAGTAGTAACCAAATTGAGTCTCCTAGGGTCAATTCAAGGAAATTCAGTGGCTCTGACATCCCCTCCACCCATTGTGTCCTAAGAGACGAAATTCATGGATTCTCCGGTTATTTTTCATCCGAGAGTATCAAATCAAGGCCCCGAATGCCCCTGCATGGATGGCCAAGACTCGCTACTNAGTCTGAGAGCTATTTCTGTTCTACGTGGAAACAATCTAGTGTTAGAAAAAGTTGATTTGAATATTTATTCTGGTGATTTGATTTTGTTAACCGGGCCAAACGGAGGAGGGAAATCTACACTGTTGCAAACATTGGCTGGACTTCTTCCATTATCTGAAGGAGAACTTATGCATAATGGCAAATTGATACGTGATTCAGAAGGCAGACATGCAATGTCAGGAGGAACTATTGGTTGGTGTCCTCAATTGGGAGGATGCACATCCAGTTCAACCGTAGAGGAGCATCTTAGAACCATTCTAAGTATGTATGAAAAATCATTTTCAGAGGAGGCAGAAACCGAACTGTTAGTAGAATGGGGATTAGATCACAGACGACATGATAGAATTGCCAATCTGTCCGGAGGATTACGACGCAGACTAGAAGTTGCTAGTGCAATTGCAGTTGGAGAATCATCCTTAGAGCCTATTCCTATTCTCCTTGATGAACCATCAGTCGGCTTAGATGAAAAGGGAAGAAATACATTAATTTCAAGCATAAAAAGACTAAATGATTCAGGTCATTCAGTAATCATATCTACTCATGACCCAATTATTCAAAATATCCAAGATAAAGATTCAGAGATTCTATTGGATAATGGAATAACTATTGAGAGAACAAATCACAATACACAGATTACACTGCCGATTAAATCCTCATCGTTTTCTCGTAAAGAATCAATGTTGAAATGGAATTTTCGACTTGATCTACGAGAAATGGCTACACCATCTGCAAGATGGATTCCAGGCATCCTTGCATTTGGAATACTCCTTGGAAGTGGACTAATTGATTCNGATATCTCCAACTTAGGATTAGCAGCTCTTGCTCTTGCACCCGCCATGATATCGGCATTGGTTCGACCCGCAGTTATCGATAGGCTAAATCATAGAGAAATGGGAGGAATGTGGAGTGTCGCGAAACAGGGCTCACTCAGTTTTGAAATTACAATTGCATCAATGAGTTTTATCCCTGTAATTTTAGGAGTGATTGGAATATTTGTCTTATTACCTACTCCAAATACTATTCAAGGATATATTTTGTTCCTAATTATACCTGCTATTATGATAGATGTGAGTGCAGTTTCAGGTTTAATTCATCATAGATTTGGCTCAGGAGGTAGGCCAGGCTTGATGGTTTTACTNATGATTCCATTTGCTTGGGTTCTGCTGACATTGTGTAGTGCGTTAGAAGCTGCAACATTAGAGGCAATGAGAGAAGCGTGGACTGGAGTGATAATTGCATTTGCCACGAATATTGGTTTATTCTTACTTGCATGGGCTCTTCATGAATGATAGTATACGATGATTCAAACATCATCTGCTTCACGGCTTGTTATGGGCGGGTCACGCAAGGTTGGTCCAGTGCTCGTATATCTCGGATTATTAGGTTTCATGTTAACGATTTGGTTNGCATTAATTCAGGCTCCAAGTATGGGAGATGACTGGAACGCTCCTGAATCATATAGAATTCTATTTGTCCACGTTCCTTTCGCTTGGGTATCATTTTCAGGATTTGCTCTGTTGTTTGGTGGATCTCTAAGTTGGTACATTAAACGCTCAGAGCGAGGATGGAGATTAGCAATAATAGGTGCACAACTTGGTTTATTGTATTCCCTAGGAGTTCTAATTTCTGGGCCAATTTGGGGGGCAGCAGAATGGGGTGTGCCATGGGATTTTCAAGATATAAGGCTCAACAGTTTCGCAGTTTTAGCAGGAGTCGCACTTTTCTTTACTTTGGGTGAAATGAATTCAGAAGATACTCAGCAAAAGAGAGATACTCTTTCATCTGTTGGAATTTTTGGATTCGGCTTAGTTCCTCTTACATACATGGCAACTAGATGGTGGCAAGAACGACATCCGGGTCCATTAATCGGAGGAGGTAACGAAGATAGTGGGGTAGATCCATCGATACTATTGATATGGATGATAGGGGCTGCTTCGATGCAGATACTTTTTGTTGGGCAGGCTCTGATGACTAATAGACTACTGAAAACTGAGCAACAACTAGAGATTTTATTGTCTGATTTGGAGGATTCAATATGAATGATATGTTAGCCTTGACGACTGCATATCTTGCACTTATTGCCATACTTATAGGACATTCAATTTATACTTCTAGAAGACTAAAATTAGTCGAAGAAAGATTGGCAGCAGCTCTAGAAGCGGATGAAAGACGAGGAAAAAAACGTACTAATGAAGAAGCTGCCCAGTTGAATTCGATAACGAATAATGTTGATTCTAAAGAAGAATGATGACCAATCGCTTGAAGTTTAACAGTGAACCCCGTTGTATTGAGGGGGAGTCATGTCAAAGGGAGATCCTTTCTGCATTGCTTGCGGAAATCCTCCTCCACTAACTAATGAAAGGTTATGCGAAGTCTGTTTCCGAGCTCGGAATTATCTTTCTAAATTCCCAGAGAGAATTCAACAAACAAGATGTCCTAAGTGTGAAATGATCCTTATTGATGGACGATTCGGAAGAATGAATCATGATGACCTAATGGAATTTCGAGCAATGGAAGCTCTTTCAGTTCATCCTGATGCAAAAAATCTAGATTTAGAATTACATGCAGATCTAATCGATGATCGAACATCAAGATTGACGGTTGCGATAAAAGGAGATATTGAAGGATTTCAATTTGAAGATAATCATGAGGCGTTATTACAAACATCAAATGGGGTTTGTCAGACTTGTACTCGTAAAGCAGGAGCATATTTTGAGGCAGTAATGCAACTGAGATCTGCTGGTCGTCGATTAGAGGATGATGAAATAAAAGAACTCAGAATGTCATTAGATGATATGTTAGTAGATTCTCCAGAAGATCCAATGTTCTTCATTACGAAAGAGGGACCGGTTACAGGTGGATGGGACCTTCAATTGGGTTCCAAAGCTATGGCAAGAATGTGGGGTCGTAAGTTAGTCAACGCTCATGGTGGACAAACTAAAGAAACTTCAACAACTGTTGGACATAAAGATGGAGTAGACATAACCAGACTCACATTATTGTATAGAAAACCGGCTTATGGAATTGGAGATGTAATCAAATTTAGGAAAAGATTCTGGAGAATAGATACCTGGCAAAAAGATGGACCAATTCTCTTAGCAATGGATAGATATGAACGTACAGGAGCTACTTGGAGAGATTTAGAAAAATGCGTGGTAGTTTCTCAAAAGAAAGACCATTACAAGGTGGATATTTTGCGACGTGATGATTCAGCAGTAGAAATTCTTGATCCTAATGATTTCTCAGTTAGAACATTGTCTGTTGCGTATGATATCAGCACAGATGACACAAAAGTGCGCATCTGTTTGATAGAGGGGGAATGGACGTGCATGCCTCGTACGAGAGGCGAACAGTGAGGGGAATAAGATGGAATCAAATCCTACAATGATTGAATTGGCAGAAACTCTAGACCCTTCAGATATGATAGGTTGGACAACTAAATTCCCTAATGCTCTACGATCCGCTTTGACAAAAGATCTCGGACTAGACATTGAGAATGATTGGTCAGGGATACTATGTTTGGGAGTTGGAGGATCAGGTGCAGGAGGTATGTTATTATCTGATATTTCAAATCGAGAAGGTGGTCTTCCTTTTGTGAGTTGGAAGGATTATGGTCTACCCTCATGGTGGGGTCCTGACTGGCTAATACTAGCTACTTCATACTCTGGAAATACTGAGGAAACGCTACACGGAGTGAAAATGGCAATTCGGGAAGGTGGAACAGTTATTGGAATTTCATCGGGAGGAAAACTAGAAGAGATTCTAGACGGTCAAGAAAATGGAGTCTGGATTAGTGTCCCAAGTGGTCAACCACCGAGAAGTGCTCTTGGACATATCTTTGGAACTCAACTAAACATCTGTTGGACGATGGGATTACTCCCTATGAATACTGAAAAGGAAGAAATGTTGCAGAGACTTGAAAAATCTTCAAAAAACCTGGATATAATAAATGGCGATGGAGAAATTATACAGATTGCAAAACAAATACATGAAAAGCGAATTCAAATTATGTCTACTCCATTTTTGGGAACTATTGGATACAGATGTAGAACACAGTTTAACGAAAATTCTGGCATATTAGCCACTTCCTCAATCCTTCCTGAACTTCATCATAATGAAATCGTTGCTTGGGGAGAGAACGAAAATGCGTCTGATATACATCTAATTATTTTCGTTTGGAACGGAATGGATGAAAGAATTGGAATAAGAACAGAATGGACATTAGAAACTCTGTCAAATGTACCTACTACTATTCTCGAATGCCAAGGAGAATCTTTAGCAGAATGTATTCTTCATGGTGCTCATATGAGTGATTGGTTGTCTATCGCTTTGGCACTTCTAAGAGGTAAAGATCCAACAAGTATTGGTCCAATAAATGACCTCAAGGCACATCTATCAAAAATTCCAATTGATCAATAAAGCGGTCCTAGAACCAATCTAGGATCAGGAAATACTGTGAGAGCCCATTCTCTATCATTAGGATGAACTACACCCGGAAGATCGAATCCTTCAGGTTCAATCAATGAAAGTTGAAAATGTACGTGTGGAGGCCAACCACCATTCTCTTTCTCCGAACCAAATCTCCCAATCAATTGCCCTGTTTCAACTAAATCACCAGAATTCCAAGAATGAGTTGTCATTTCATCGAGATGGCCGTATAATGCCCAAACATCATTTCCATCGATTTCATGTTTTGTAACTATGGTATGACCATAATCACCTGGTTTAGAATTATATCCTACAGCGTAAACAACTCCAGCACAGAATGAATGAACAGGGGTGCCAACTGGACCACCTAAGTCCAAACCAACATGTACAGTTCTTCCATCATTAAACAAGTCAGTTGTGTAAATCGAACGAACCTCGTCATATTTCCCAATTGTCCATTTTACTCCATCTATTCCGTAGTCTGATGAACCGCTCAGGTCTAGCACTTTTGGTTCTTCAGGAAAAATTACTATGGGATGAAATGTTTCACTATCCCAGTCCACCATAACCCATCCGAAGAGGGAATCCGCTATGAGGGTCCTCATCTGTCATAGTTCATGTGGGACCATGGAAATAGAGGGAGATTTTCTCCGGCAAGTAGTTGCAATTATACTGTTAATTGCTCCGTGTCTATGGATGTCTGATAGATTTCTCAATCGTTTAGATCCTGCTCGAACTGATGCTCAAAGATTGTTGATTGTACCTGGAATCTCATTATTCCTGCTACTAGGAATTATAGGATGGAGTGTGCTTCTTTTCGGGGAATTACGAATTCTATCAATTTTTGTTGTGTGGGGTTTTATGGAATTTTCATCAAGGAAATTTAGTACTATAAACTACAATAACACAGTCCATACTAGTCCTTGGGAGAAATTGGAAACTCAAATAGAAAGAACAGAACGACAAAAAAAATCATCAAATTTGAAGAAAAATGAATCTAATGATAACTTAACTCAATGGAAATTCTCTACAGATGACTTGTGGATAATTATTGCCTCTGGTGCAGGAATTATTGGTTTGCTATCACCTCATTTCCTTTTTACTGAACCATTAGGAATAGATTGGATTGGATTTGCAACACTCGCTGATACTCTTGCATCAACAGGAACTACGGATTTACCCCCTCCCACGGTTGGACATTGGACCTATCCTCCCGCCTTACCTTCGACTGCTGCATATATCATGACAATTACAGGGATTGATTCAGCGACATCTGTTTCCCTAATCGGTCATTTAGGAATGGGACTTTTGTGTGCTAGTTTGGCAGGTGTTTTCGCTAGATTTGGAGCAGGTGGAGCTATGTTAGTCTCGATGGTTCTTAGTGCAGGTCTATTTGCAAAAATGTTTGATTCAGGATATCCGACAGTGCTATCTCAATTAGGATTTGTAATAGGGTTACTCGTAGTTTTGAATAATGAAAAAAGATCTCCTAAACAAGATTCAGTAGCTATTCTTTCGGTTGCATTTGCGGGGGTAATTCACCCAAGTGGTGCGATATATCTCATTCTTTTAATCGTAGGAAGAATGCTAGTTGGATCCAATTCCAATGATGAAAATTCAGAAAGAAATAATGTAATAATTGGTTCAAGTTTGTTGATTGGTGTTTCTCTCTTTATTGCTGCAGGAATTTTTGCTCCTCGAGTACAGGATGATGCAATTCTAGCAGAATATGGATGGCAAGGAGGTTTAGATCTAATCAAATGGAATGGCCCGCTCATCCTTTTGGCAATTTGGGGCGCTTGGAGAAGTAGAAATTCATTGGAGGGAAAAATCATGATAATTTGGTTCTCATTAATTTGGACCCTTAGTTTAGTCCACTTAATGGAAGGCATAATTGGAATAGGATTTCTAACTCTTATTTCTTACATCCTATACAGTATGTCAATGCATGGATTCCATATTCCTCTAGCATCTTTAGGCGCTTTGGGATTAGCACCATATATCCAATTAAGGATGATGAAAAAGAAGAAAAGAATTATTGAAAATGGCGATGAATCTAAAGAATATTTTCACGCGAATCCAAGGAAAATTTCTGAATATTTCTTACAATTCTCCTTTGCGATTTGTGCTTCACTGTTATTCCTAACGATTGGCTGGTTCACGACATTACATCAACATTCAGAACTTTGGGTTAGAACAGAGGGCGATCGCATAATTCATGAATCAGTGGATCTTCCAGACAATGCTATAGTATTCATTGAAAATAGACCGTGGGGTTATTTGCTGGATGTGGATAGTGAATTGCAAAGGACTGCATTTCCAAATTTAGGGATTTTAGAAGTGAGAGAGAATATACAATATCAAACATATAACGCAATACTAAATGATGATATTACTCGGTTGAAAAACTTAGGAATTACACACGCAATATCAAGTCCAAGAGGGGAAGTAGGGTTTCTTCTTGCATCCTCAGATCATTGGTCCATTATTTCTGAACATGAAGGCAGTAGAATATGGCAATTTCAAGAAATACCTACTGAGGAATCTACAAGAGAAATTATGATACTTGGAATAGATGAAGTATTTTGTCAATTAGGTTGTGATTGGAGGGCTTCTCCATGGACTGGATTATACGAATGGTCAAATTCTCCTGTGCCTGAAAATCGTTCATTCTTGAAGGATGGTTCGATTTCAATGGATGTTGAAACGTCCAGAGGAATGAGATCTTCCATGGTCAGAGTTTCAGCATTAATTGAAGCACCTCCTGATCAAACTGTTTCAATAACAGCTTCTAGCGGTGGAAATTCTACGACAATTGAAAGAAATACTGAAGGTTCAGTTCAGATGATCACTACTTTGGTAAATATTGGTGACACTGGACTTTTGACTATCGAAATAAATGCCGATACTGATAATAAAAATTGGATAAATCCTACTGCTTTATCTGGGAGAGGTGATCGGCTAATTGATTCAAATGGAGTTTGGATACATTGGTTTGAGATTTCAGAAATTTGAGGAATAAACATGAAAAAGAGTGGAATCACAATTTTACTTCCGACGCTTGATGAAGCAAAGGCTTTGCAAAATGTGGTAAATAGAATTCCTTTTGAAGAAATTTCATCAAAAGGGTGGAACATTAGAATTGTTGTTGTTGATGGAGGATCTACTGATGGAACAATAGAATTAGCAAGTCAATTAAATTGTGAAATTATTGAACAACATGGAGGTTCAGGTAAAGGAAGAGGGTTGAGAGAAGCATTTGCAAATTTCATGAAATCAGACGATTCAGTATTAGTTATGATGGATGCTGACGGGACATATAGTCCTGAAGAGATTCCACAATTTATTCAAAAATTAGAGCAAGAAAATGCAGATATTGTAATAGGATCCAGAATGAAAGGCAAGATAGAGAATGGAGCAATGACGAGAAGAAATTGGTTGGGCAATCATATTCTCACTTGGTTAGCTGTTTTCTTACATCGAGCATATATCTCTGATTTATGTACAGGATTTTGGCTTCTAACTAGAGATTCGATAGATAAGATGAAACTCAACTCAACCGGTTTTGAAATTGAAGCAGAAATGTATACCTCAGCAGCATATAATCAACTGAAAATTCATGAAATTCCAATCCATTATGACATCAGAATTGGTCGTTCAAAACTAGGTTCTGTAGGAGATGGGATTCGAATTGCAATGAAGATTATCAAAAGAAGATTTGTTCGAAAACCGATTTCATAATAATTCTCGTAAACGCTCTGTGAAATTTTCAGATGGTTTCCAATCTATTTGATTATTGAGAAATTCAAAAGAACCCAAACTATGCAGTATGTCTCCCTCTCTAGGAGATTCAAAATTAACCTCAATATCTGTATTTGTAAACGAAGAAAATGAATCAATAACTTCTAACAGTGTGACTGAATTTCCCGAACAAACATTGAATTTCTTTCCAGATACTTTAGAATTAGTCCCATTATTCTCAAGATCATTCAGACATAGAATAAATGCTGAAACTACATCATTAACATGAATGAAATCTCGAGATTGATGACCATCTCCAAATATTTTCAACGGCAAATTTTTATTGATATTATCAGAGAAAACTGTCAGGACTCCACTGTAAGGTGAATCTCTTTTCTGACCCACTCCGAACACATTAAACAATCTTAGAGCACACACAGGATGTTCGTGAAGTGAAAGTAGTGATTCTTCCGCCTTTTGTTTATCTAAACCATAGTTTCCGATAGGTTTTGTAGGCGATTTTTCCGTCAAAGGTAATTCGTTTGGAACTCCGTATAATGCTGAGGTTGATGCTTGGATTATTGTTGAAACTCCTAATCTAAAAGCATCCTTGAATAGTCCTTGAGCGGCTAAATAATTCACTCTAGAACTCAATTTAGGTTTGCTTTCACATAAAGGGACAGAAGCGATAGCTGCTAAATTGATTACTGATTTTACCTCATGAAGTGCTTCCTCTCTGACCGAAGATTCAGACATGTCTCCCTCTATCACCGTTAACAAAGGATGAGTAGGTAATTCAGTGCCTGATGAAAAATCATCCAAAACTTTGACTTTTCTACCTTGAGAAAGAAGAGTGGAGGTTAGATGATGACCAATGAAACCAGCACCCCCAGTAACTAGAACAGTGTCTGATTCCATGTTACTCTGTTAGAGGGCCTTGATATAATCTAAATCCTAATCCGAGATGATGGGCGACGATTCAATAGTAAACATGGACCGGCACGGTGTGTTATGTTAGGCCCTAAGTTGGGATGCATCATCCTCGGTTCAGGAGGTTTGGTATCCCAAAGATTCCAACAAAGGCTTTGTCATCATCCATTTTTTGAGTTAAGAGGAGTTGTTGGTTCTCCTAACTCTGTTGGGAAAAATCTCTTAGATCTTCCATGGCATCTTGATGAAAAAAGACCTTCATTACCAGATATTACAATTATTGGAATGAAAGAAGGTAGAGAATTTGTTATGAAAAATGATATTCAGATAGTTTTCAGCGCACTGCCTTCTGAAATTGCAGCCGAATCCGAGCCTTTGTTTGTAAAATCAGGCTGTATGGTGTATTCTAATGCATCATATCATCGTATGCTTAATGAGGTCCCATTAGTTATTCCAGAAGTTAATTCAAATCATCTAGAAATTCTAGATTCTTCTGAGCTCGGAATTGTATGTTCTACTAACTGTACCGTAATGCCAGTTGCATTATCCATAAAACCAATCTATGATTTGTTAGATATCAAAAATATCTCTGTTCAAACAGAACAATCGGTTTCCGGAGGAGGGCTAGAATTATTGATCGCTACCAGATTAGGTAATACACCATCTCCGAGTATTCCCGGAGAAGCCCAGAAAATTGAGCAGGAATTAATTCGTTTACTATCTGATTTTGAAAAAGATGAAGAAACAAAGCCAGAATTTGGTGTAAGTGTATCTTGTAAACGAGTTAATCGAGATTTTGGACATATTGTACATATCGAAATAGAATCAAATTCAAATGTTAAAAAAGAACATATTATCGAACATTGGATGAATTCTTCTCCAAGCATCTGTAATAATTTACCTTCTTCCCCTATACCACATATCATTGTCAAAGAATCAATTGACTTAGAAAAAGATCGATGGGCTGGAGCTACAAACAAGAATTTAGATCCTGCAGAAAATCTTCATGCAGGAATGGCAATTGTCACTACAATTCCTGAAATCTCTGGAAATATTGTAAAATGGTCAGCATTCTCTGAAAATACAATCAGAGGTGCAGCAGGTGGATGTATACTTCTCGCTGAATTGGATTCAATGAGACGAGGGATAATTCCATTATCATCTTCGGGTGAGGGCTATAACCCACTTTGATGTCCACACTGTATGGCTGCTCCAAAAATGACTAGAGGGTCTTTTCGAGGACTAGCAGGATCTGTGGAGAAGAAAGAGCGAACAAGATTGCTTCTCATCATGCCAAGATCTTTCCGTCCAGAATATGAATTAATTATTGAAGGACTAGAAATTAATGATGATGTTTTCTCCACTTATCTTCGGCCTCGTTCTAATCTTGAAGAAATAAAAGATGCGGGATTTGATTCATTTGATCATTCTATACATCTGATTGATATCGCAATGAAAGATCTTGGAATTTGGATGAAGCCTTTGGTCTCCAACCATTGGAATCGCTCTGAAATAGATGTTAGTCCCACTTCAAATTGTGACTTTTCTACAGTAACTTGGACCTGTTTTAAACATCCAGATGCTTCTGATTCATCGACTATTTTACTACCTTTTGACCCCCTTGATTTCCAAGGGAAATGTTTCACTCATCTTTCTTCTAAGGAAGAAATTAATGAAACATTAAATTCCGAGCCAACTATGGAAAAAGAAATTCAAAATGAGGAAGTTCAAGATGATGAAATTGAAGATGATGATAATGTAGTCGACGAAATAATTGAAGTCGTAGCAGAAGAAAATACTGAATCACCTCTAAAAGTAGAAGTTAGACAGACAATTGAGATGCTAAAGGCCGATGGATTAGATATGACCGGAATTATGGAACATCCAAAATTCCTAGATGTATCAGAAAGAGCATCTGTTGCAGGTATTGACGTTTGGACTATGGTAGTCGGAATGTTTCAGTAACAAAGATTCAAACGCAAATAGGAAATCGTAAGATTATGGTGCACTGCACAGAATGTGGAAGAGAACAGGCCGATATGGCCAAGTTCTGTCGATACTGTGGAGAACGTATGCCTGGATTAGATTTGGTCATGAAACTCAAGCAGGAGGCGGCAGCTATTCAACAGGCGAAATCAGGTAGTAGAAATCCTCCTCAAACCCCTCCTAATCCGCAACAACCTGTTAACGACCCTTTTCGCACTGGAAGGCGTCTGGGTGGCGCTTGATTCATTCGTCATAACCTCTACCAAAGGTCATGAGGCTTCGGCATCTTGCAATGACTCTGTCAAATTTGCCTTCTCATCCTTTCAGGGAACCAGCCCTTGAACAGTATGGGACTGATGGCGAGACTGCTGCAAGGTGGTTATATTCAATTAATTCAGAAGAACCTTTTGAAGATACAGATGGAATAATTGATTTGGGAGCAGGTAATGGTATTCTCGGTATAGGGGCTCTTCTTCTTGGAGCTCCAAATGCTATTTTCATCGAAATAGATGAGGAAGTTTGTAAATCGCTTCAAGATGCAATCGCATCATTAAATTTAGGAGAGAGATGTAGAATTCTAAATGGAGATGTTCGATTGATTAATCATGATGAAATTCGTCGTGATATTGTATTAATGAATCCTCCATGGGGAAGACAAACACCTCGCGCCGATCGTCCATTTCTTGACACAGCCGTGAGATGTGCTAACGAATCCATTCATTTGTTACACGGTCGAGGTGCTAGACATATCGAATCATGGGCAGAATCCTCAGGATGGTTTGCCAAAAGATGGATGGAAGTAGATCTTCCTATGCCTCCAATATACTCTCATCATACAAAGAAAAGAAGTACGACTGAGGCGGCTATGTGGTGGATAAAGCGGTCGGCGAATTGATAGGGAACCATTCAGTCGCTGGGAACATGAGCCCCTCAGATGGTTCGTTTGTTACCCCAGGTACAAGCCTTTCTTTGAGCGATGACATAGTTACTGGATCGGGCATTGGTAGACATCAGAATCAATGGGTTGCTCTACGTTCAGGGACACTAAGTATCGGTGAAGAAGTTGTAGATGTAATCGCTTCAGTTTCTACACCTAAAATTCCTCAAGAAGGAGAAGTAATCATTGGGCGTGTTTCTCGTCTTCATTCAAAAACTGCAGAGATAGAAATTCTACATATTGAAGGCCGAGAAAATGCCAACAGAACTCAAGATGCTCTTCATAGAACAGCAGATATTTTTGTCTCGGAAATTGTTGACAGATTTATGCCATCTCCTGGAGATGGGATGAGAAGTAGAGACATAGTTAGAGCAAGGGTAATTCAATCAGAACCAATGGTAAAGGCATCCTGTAAAGGAGATCCCTCTTTAGGAGTACTTCACTCCATATGTCCAGTCTGTGGAATTTTTCTAAATGTAAGTGATACAACTCCAGATCAAAATGTAAAATGTGAACGTTGTGACTATACAGGATATCGGGCTCTGTCAAATGGTTACGGATATGGACACATAATACCTGAAGATGTCGATCTTTCTCCTCTAAATCGTGGAGGAGAAAGGTGGACCGAAGAAATGGATGGGCGATTAGGGCATGATGGAGCTCGTCCTTATCTTTCACCTATGGCAGATTTCCGCCGAGGAGAAAATCACAAAATGCCTAACAGTCAAATCAGAAAACCAACCGGTAGAGATGGGCGGCCAAGAAGAGAGATGCATGCTGCAACATGTACGCTTTGTGAAGTTGCTACCAAGGTACCATTCCAACCAACTCCTGGTAAACCTATACGATGTAGAGATTGTATGGACAAAGTAAAATCTGGCGAGGTATCTCAAGAAGAATTCGCAAAAGAAAGAGAAGTAATCAACAAAATGAAACATGAAGCAGAGAAGGCAGCAGGACTCAAAGTGTTCGTAGGAGGTTTACCTCACAGTGCAACTGAAGAAGAAATTAGAGAAGTTGTAGAACCTCATGGTTCCCTAAAAAAGGTAGATATCGTTACAGATCGAGAAGGTTCCCCCAAAGGATTTGGATTCATTGTTTTTGATGATCCTGACCAAGGAAGAGCTGCAATTAAAGCAATGAAAGATATCAAATTGGGCGGAAGGAGACTCCGATTCGAAGAAGCAAACTCTGGTGGAGGAGGAAGAAAGGGAGGCCGTGGAAACGGCAAAGGTCGTGGAGACCGTAGGCGTAGAAACTGAATTTACGCTTAGAATGATAGCCTAATACCCCTAAGAGAGATTGAGTGGGACGAATGACTTGGTTGGTCATTGATGGATATGAAGATGAACCAGCGGCATTCGGTGTACCACCCTATGTAGGTTTTCACATCCGTTACGTCTGCGGATTACTAAGTTCAAAAAACATCGAGTATGAATTCATTACAATCGATCAATGGAGATTAGGAGAAAGACCACAGTGTATCAAAGAAGGAACATTGCAAGGAATTGTATTGATTGCTGGGGCAGTAGTACCGGGAAAATACCTCAGAGGAACGCCAATTTCTTTGAAGGAAACAGATTCTATGATTCGATCATTCCCAAGAGAAATACCGATTATTGCAGGGGGATGGGCAATTAGAGGATGGAGACAACAAGGATGGAGTCCATTAAGGAAGGGATTATTTCTGGCTGTTCAAGATACAGATGCAACATTGAATCATTATTTGGAAAATGGGGAATGGGCCCACAAAAGGAGAACTGCTGAACAATGGTCAAAGTGGGCGAGAGAAGGTGCCTCAAGTTTAGCAGTAAAGCATCATCCCGATATTGGTACTGAGGAAAAACCAGGGCCACTAACATACGAAGTAGAAGTTTACCAAGGCTGTGTACGATACAAAAGAGGTTGTAAATTTTGTATTGAACCGAAAAAAGGAGTACCTCTCTGGAGAACTCCTGAAAATGTAATTGAAGAAATTAGGATTGCCGCGGATAACGGAGTTAGACATGTCCGACTTGGTGGTATGACTGACGTTTTCACTTACATGGCAGAGGGAGTTGTTGAACTAGAATATCCAATCCCTAATCCTGAACCAATAGCTAAACTTCTTCATGGAATTAGGGAAGATGAACGAATTAAAACCCTTCATGTAGATAATGGAAATCCAAGCATAATTGCAGAGAATTTAGAACCTTCAGAAGAAATAACCAAAACACTTGTAGAAACTCTTTCTGACGGTGCAGTTTTATCATTTGGACTAGAATCAGCTGACCCTCAAGTACATGTTGAGAATTGGCTAAATTGTGACTCTAAACAATTACATACAGCAATAGATTTGATCAATAAATATGGAAAAGAAAGGGGCGAACGAGGTCTTCCCAAACTTCTTCCAGGTCTGAATTTTATAGCCGGTCTTAGAGGCGAAACTGATGATTCATACAGATATAATCAAGATCTTTTGAACTCTCTAAAACATGCAGGATTATGGGTCCGAAGGATCAATATCCGGCAAGTTGAAGGAAAAGGATTTCAGGAAGTGAATGAAAAACCGTTCAAGAAATTCAAGCAATGGGTTAGAGAAGAAATTGATACACCATTGCTCAAAGAAATGTTTCCTATTGGTCAGAGATTAAATGACTTGTATTGGGAAGCACATGATGGAAGAACAAGACTACCTCGGCATGTTACAAATGAGATTCATCAAAACCCATCAATTTATGGAAAACCAGGATTGACGATGGGAAGACAAATTGGAGCATATCCAATTCTAATGGGGGTGAATTACCATATTCCTCTAGAGACAAGTAGCGACGTAATCGTAACTGGACATGGTTCTAGAAGCCTTACAGGTATCGAAATAGGACTAGACCCAAATGTAATGACTGAACGACAATTTAGATCTATTCCGGGAATTGGTGACAAAGCTGCATGGAAAATTGTATCAACAAGAGCCAATAGACTGTCGATGAATTCAGATTCTCCCGCATTTGAAAATATTCATGATGTATTTGATGCAACAGATATTGAAATGCCAGAAATAGCAACATTGGTAATGGAGGTGAGAAATTGAATATTGTAGAACAATTGTTAGAAAATGCAGATACTCTTAGGGTAAAAGCAAATGAAATCATTCCTCGATTAATTAAAAATTCTTCAAAAATTGAATTCGCTTACAATCCTCTAGAATACGCATGGAACCCACATTCAGAATATATTCGAAGACATGGGGGGATGGGTGCAAATATCCTACTTGTTGGGATGAATCCTGGACATGGGATGGGAAATACAGGAATCCCCTTTGGTTGTCCAAAAATGGTTCGTGAGGTTTTGAAAATCACAGGACTAGAAGTTGGATCACCACTGAATACTCACCCAAAACGTCCAGTAATAGGATTAGAACATCCAAAACCAGAAGTTTCAGGAACCAGAATATGGGGGTCGTTATCCGAAATATATGGTCCAGAAAATGCTGCTGGAGCAGAAGTTTTCATCGTAAACCACTGTCCACTATGGATGTTTGATGAAAAAGGAAGAAACATTACGCCTGACAAGTTGACAGGGACTGTTTCTACGCAATTAGCGGAAATTTGTGATAAGCATCTGAAAAATGTTGTACAAATTTTACAAATAAAACGAGTAATTGGGGTTGGAAGATACGCTCAAAAACGAATAGATGAGATTTTCAGTAAAGAGGATGGTGTGGAACTAGATGGAATCCCTCACCCCAGTCCTGCGAACCCATTTGCTAATCGAAATGGTGGAGAAGATTGGAGAAAGGTATTCAAAAATGCACTAATTCAATCATGAGCGTTGACGAATTAATCGCAAGCCAATAACACTCAAAATCGTTAGAACAACAAGATTAGTCCAATCAAAAACAAACTGCTGATCCAGAGGAATAGTATCAGTAGATTGCTGTCCGGGACCTCCGCCCCCTCCTCCGCATCCGTCTGGTGGAGGACCAATGCCTGGACCCCAAGTTTCACCATATCCTGCACATGGATCGCTACCATCTTCTCCATCTCCTCCATCAGAAACTTCACCATGATAACAAATTAAGAAATAAGGAAAGCCCATTTCTCCTATTCCGTTTTCTATTGTAGAATGATAGTGATATATCCCCTGAGGGAAATCAGGTGTTGGTCCAAAATGACCATTGCAAACATCCAAATGACCCAAACCAGATACATATTCGTAATCATCTATTCCATTGTATCCATTTTGACCAGATTTCAAACGATATGATGATTTCATCTCTACAATTTGTCCTGTGCCATCATCCCCATATACTCCATAAATCGGATACCCATCAAAAGCAATACCGATTACGTCTGATGCTTCACCAGTGTTTGTTGAGGAAGGGAAAGAATAGTCTCTCCAACCTTCTCCAGCCGTTTCATTAGGATGCCAATGAACACAGTTTCCATCTGCATGATAGTGGTATACTCCACCTGGACCAGAATGTCCATGACAAAGACCTAACCAGATATGTTGTCTGTCTTCCTCGTAAACTCCCTCATTGGAAGCTACCGCATCACCTCCAGGTCCATCTTCGGGACCAAAGATTGGTACTCCATTGATTGCAATTGCTATATCTCCTCTATCAGCTGCACACTGATAATCCCCATTTGCTTCGGGACAATTGGCAGAATTATGCCCACCTGTAGTGTCATTGGTTGGAGAACGTGGAACTACCCATGTGTATGACTGAGCAGAAGTACAACATCCGGGACCAGATTCAAGATCGTGATTAGGAATCCCATTGGAACTAATTGTCACAGTATCATTCTCTAGTGTGATAGTCACTGAACAGATATGATTGTCATCACCCGAAGTATTGTAATCATCAACTCCTNTTCCAGTACCATTTTGACAAAGAAATTTATCCACCCAAAACANACCTAAATCAGACGGGTCGTAAACAGTTCCATCTACTGCATCACAATCATCTGGAAGTCCATCTCCATCTGAATCGAGGCTATCATCAAAACCAGGACATTGATCATTTTCATCATTGACTCCATCGCCATCATCATCATCATCACAACCATCTGGAATCCCATCGTTATCCCAATCTGTATTATCGTCATGTCCTTCACAAATATCTGAAATATCATCTACACCATCTCCATCTGAATCAGGTGACCTATCATCAAAAACAACATCAATAGAAATAGTATCTTCAAAGATTATCTCACTTATTCCTACTGCTTGCTCTACTCCATCAACAGTGATTGTAACATTCTCTAAGTCATGGAATAATGGATCAAATGTTGAATCACCTGATTCAGAAATATTCCATACTGCAAAGAAAAGGGATAGATTTACTGTTGTCGGCTCATATGTTTCGATGTGTAACTTTCCAGTATCATCGTGAGTATGCAATAGATGCATTGCATTTGGGCAGACAGAAGTATCAATTCCCATATTATTTGGAATTGGAATCTCAGTTCCCCGAACTGTCAACTTTATCCAAGGATGAATATGCATGGCTAAATTAGAATGTCCACCTAAACATTGTTCAGCTAAGGGTGTAGTTTCATCATCATCCAATGTTTCGTTTGATTGATTAGAAGAATTATTATTTTCGACTACAGAATTAGAAGATGAATTTCTTAAAAATTCAACTACTTGATCAAAGGTTTCATCACTACTGTAAGGAAGATGATGGTCCGCAGAACTACTTACTAGATGTAATGAAGAAGAAAAATTACCTGCTAATTCTGCTGACCCATAAGCAAAAACATCTTGCTCACCTTCAAAAATTAGGGCAGGTATGTCAAATGGAGCTTTTTCTTCAACTGTATCCATCAAACCATGATGCAATGTTTCCATATACCCATTAAACAACAAAACCTTGTCAAAAGAAGAGTCAGAATTTGCAAGATAAATAGGAATCATAGCGGCACCTTGGGAATAACCTAGAATGGCATAAAATGGACCATTGTTTTCTACGAAGTTATCTAGATAATTGATTGAAGAATCTGCCCAATCTCTATCTTCTGTGTAGCTATCTTTTCCACCTGGAACATCATTAATCCAAACTCCACCTTGTTCCGGAGATTGAGCAAAAATAAATTCAAATTCAGGAAGGGCATTACGTAAATCTTGCATTCCTTGTTGATTTTGGAATGAAGATGATGATTCTCCTCCACCATGCAAAGCTAAAACCTTGAGATTGGAAGTATTGTTTGTCTGAGGGTTTGTATTGTCTGAATCATCTGATTTATCATCAAATTCATTTTTTTCATCATCATCCAAATTCTCACCCGAATTTGAATCATTTTCTATATCATTGGAAGTAGAATCTCCACTGGACAATAAATAGACTGCTCCACCTCCTGTAAAAAGACCTAACAAGAAAATGATACCAATAATGAGGGCAGTCGAATTGTTGGACATAGATCTTAATGATACTCGATAGCATATAATAGATAGAGTGAAAATGATCACGCTTTCTAGAATTATATCAGTTCAAATCAATCGCATCCTTCATGAGTAGACCCCCCCGTCGCTCAAGAGTGAGTAACATGTGGAACCCGCCTCCAGAAGCACTAAAACCCCTACCTTTAGATCGAGATTGGTCTAAACCTGATGAGAAATATGGAGATCCTAAGACCCTCTATGATATGTTAAGGAAATCTGTTGACCTTTGGGGTGCGGACACCGTTCAATGCACTTATGTTCCTAGCGAAGGAATGGAAAGAGTGCCGATTACCAGAGGGCAATTCCACGATAATGTTCAGGCTCTTGCTGCTGGAATGAGAGCTGCAGGGGTGAAAGAAGATGATAGAGTACTACAAATCGTTGATACAAGTCCTCAATTCGCGATGATTTTCTATGCAGCAAATATGATCGGTGCAGCAGCATCCGCTGTGTATACGAACATGAAAATGAAAGAATCTGTCTATTGTTATGATTTGGCTACTCCTTCAATTTTGTTCGTTGCAAATCCATCACTGCTTACTAGTTTCGCTGAAAATAAAGGTGATTCTGAATGGCCAATCGGTGGAGTTGTAATTCTCGATAATGAAATGCCTGAAACAATACCAGAAGGAGTTAATGTCCGGACATGGATGGATTTCATCAATGCAGGTCGGGCTGCTGAACCAGTAAATGACCCATGNATGGATCATACGAAACTAGCAAGTCTAATCTTTACATCTGGAACTAGTGGAGTCCCTAAGGCAGTAATGCTATCCAACTGGAACGTGTTGCATAATATTCTAGCCATACAGGGTAGAGCTCCACTATGGCCAGGTAGGAGAACTGCATGTTTCNTGCCATTCGCACATTCTCTTGCTCAAGCAGGAGATATGAGTGCAATGATTTACTTTGGAGTTGAAGTTCACTTCGTATCCGATTTACTAAATCTAGTAAATGAAGTACAAGTCATTAAGCCACACATTATGTTGTGCGTTCCACGAGTTCTGAATCGATTCCATAGTAGAATAATGGCAGGAATTGAGGAAGGATCTGGAGTTAAAAAGAGGTTAGCAAAATCAGCATTGGCTACGGCTAAGAAGCGTACTCTTGCAGCACCAACTGAAATGGTTGCAGTACCTCCTAAGGGAATGAAAGATAAGATTCTAACCAAACTGGCAATCACAAAAATTCGAGAACGTCTCGGAGGAGAACTCGACTTAATGATAAGTGGTGGAGCACCTTTAGATCCAGAAATCGCACTTTTCGTAAACTGTCTAGGAATCAGTGTGCTAGAAGGATATGGACTTTCAGAAACCGCGCCATTGGTTACATTGAACGGATGGGAAGATGACTATGCTTCAATGTCTGGAACAGTTGGACGAGCAATTCCTGGAGTTGAAGTTATCATTGACCAAGATGCATGGGATGATCCAGATTCTGAAGATGGTGAAATCGTAGTTAGAGGGCCAAATGTAATGATGGGATATTGGAATAATCTTGAGGCAACAAACGAGGTAATCATGGAAGATGGGACTTTCAGAACTGGAGATTTAGGACGATTAGTCGATGGATTCCTAAAAATCACTGGAAGAGTCAAGGAACAATTCAAGTTACAGAATGGAAAGTACGTAGCTCCTTCTCCATTGGAAGAGCAGTTGAAACTCTCTCCATTGATTGAGCAAGCATCAATTGATGGAAGAGGAAAAGTATCAACATACNTGATTGTTCAACCAAATGAACAAGCGATGATGCAGGCAATGTCGGATGACGGGATGTCAAAGAATGATTTCGAAGCAGCGTGTTCAGACCCTACAGTTGGAGAATGGATGCTTGGAAAACTCGGCTCTGAAATCATGGAACCTCAGAAGTGGAAAGGATTTGAGAAGCCCAAGACCATCATTATCGACCACAGAGAATGGACAACAGAAGATGTTCTTACTCCAAAAATGTCGGTGAAGCGACGAGTTCTTGAGGATCGATTCAAGGACAAGATTGCTCAAATTCCCTGAAGGGGCTTACCCTGAATGACTCCAGAGGAATGGGCGGGCTTAGCCTTAGTCTGTGCATTGGGGGCTATGTCTCCAGGTCCTTCGTTAGCATTTGTTCTACGAAACACAATCAGTGGTGGAAGACAACGTGGGCTTACAACTGCCATAGGTCATGGAATTGGAATCGGATTGTACGCAATAGCATTCATTGCTGTTCTTTCCGGAATTTTAGATTCATTTCCAAGTATTGAGAGTGCTCTAAGGTGGACCGGAGTTATCCTACTGATACTCTTTGGAACATTAATGCTCAAATCTAAACCATCAGAGAAAATAGAGCAAGAAGATGCACTATCTGATAATGCATTCTTCGCTGGATTCAGTCTTGCATTTTTTAATCCCAAAATTGCTGCATGGATGGTTGCAGTATACAGTCAATTTGTACACCTTAATTCTTCATTTGGAACAATGATTGGCATGGGGGTGTTGGCTTTCGGTATTGATGCAGGGTGGTATGCAATTGTAGCGGTATTCTTTGGAGGGAGTATTGCAAAGAATCTACAAAATAAAGCTCAATTAATCGATCGAATCGTTGGATCTTTACTGATTTTCTTTGGGATTTATTTGGCTATATAATCTCAAAGATTATCCAAATCATCGGAGTTAGCTTCGCGTGTCTGCCAATAAATTTGGAAATATGTCCCTGCAGCTGCTGCAATAAACAAAATCGAACGATTGTTTATTGATGAAATATCAATGAGAAGTGGACTTGTTGAACCGCCAATTAGTACGGACAAACCCATCATAACACCAATTGCACCTACTCCAGATGAAGCAAGATAGGAGATAATATTGGATTGGCTACGTAGCATTCTAGCACCCAATAAGAATCCTACATCAGCAATAATCGCTTTCATAATCATGGATGTAGGGTAATATGGTTCGATGACAGTCAGAGCAATCAAAGTAACCAATAAACCCACCAAACCTCCAACCAACATGTGAATTCGATTGACGAAACGGAATACAATTGCTCCTGCTATCAATCCAATAACGATTGAAATTCCAAGCACTTCATCTCCTCCTACTGGGGCAGACTCCATTGTAGAAACAATACCAAAAATGGTGAANCCAGCAACTCCACCGATGCTCAAGCCAACAATCCATGCAAGCATACGATGGCCGAATAAACAGCAAACCAATCCTGCGCCAACCAAGAAAATAGAGGCTTCAAGAGAGTAGGTTTCGGCAGCCGAATTCAATCCTGACATGTCGACCATAAGGACTCTGATTAGAAGGAAGGTCATATCCTCTTCGCTTAGTTTGTAATCGGAGCATCATTTCTGCAAGAGTAACAAACAATTCTGTGCATTACACCATACCCCGAATGGTGAAGGCACCCGGATTCGAACCGGGATCACAGGGTTCGAAACCCCATATGCTATCCATTACACCATGCCTCCAAATT
>FUFK010075768.1_pt1 | contig 60931 bp, 56 predicted proteins | sample 1021851 | NCBI WGS metagenome assembly FUFK01 (sample SAMEA51879418, study PRJEB19060) | metagenome
GCCTGGCCGCCGGGCTCGCCGGCTTCGGCTACGCGGTGCCGGGCACCGTGCTGGCGGTGGGCGTGGTGCTGGTGCTCGCCAGCCTGGACCGCGGCCTCAACAATCTGCTGGCGTCCGTGGGCCTGCCGGAGCCCGGTCTGCTGTTCTCCGGCACCCTGTTCGCGGTGGTGTTCGCCTGCACGGTGCGCTTCCTGACCATTCCCATCCAGGGCCTGGACGCCGGCCTGCAGAACCTGTCCCCCAACCTGGACAACGCCGCCCGCTCGCTGGGCACGGCGTCGCTGCCGATGCTGCGGCGGGTGCATCTGCCGCTGTTGCGGGTGCCGCTGGCCACCAGCGCCCTGCTGGTGTTCGTGGACACCCTCAAGGAGTTGCCCGCCGCGCTGGTGCTGCGGCCCTTCAACACCAACACCCTGGCGGTGCGCGCCTTCGAGCTGGCGTCCGACGAGCGGCTGGCGGACGCGGCGCTGCCGGCGCTCACCATTTTGCTCGCCGGCGTGGCGCCGGTGATACTGCTGACCCGCTCGATACGGAACCCCCATCAAGAGAGCCCCCATGCTGACCATTGACGACCTGAACGTGCGGTTCGACGGCCAGCCGGTGCTGGAAGACGTCTCCCTCTCCCTGGACGAGGGCCTGATCGGCTGCCTGATCGGCCCCTCCGGCTGCGGCAAGACCACCCTGCTGCGCCTGGTGGCCGGCTTCCTGGCCCCGGACCGCGGCCGCATCGCCCTGCACGGCGACGCCGTCACCGGCGACCGGCTGCTGGTGCCCGCCGAGCAGCGCCGGGTGGGCATGGTGTTCCAGGACATCGCCCTGTTCCCGCACCTGGACGTGGCCGCCAACATCGGCTTCGGCCTGAACCGCTGGACGCCGGACCAGCGCCGCGCGCGGGTCGAGGAGCTGCTCAACCTGGTGGGCCTGCCCGGCATGGGCGGCCGCTACCCCCACCAGCTCTCCGGCGGCCAGCAACAGCGCGTGGCCCTGGCCCGGGCGCTGGCGCCCAAGCCGCGCCTGCTGCTGCTGGACGAACCCTTCTCGGCGCTGGACGCGGAACTGCGCGAGCAGATCAGCCGCGACGTGCGCGCCATCCTGCTGAAAGAAGGCATCACCGCCCTGTTCGTCACCCACGACCAGAACGAAGCCTTCGCCATCGCCGACCGGGTCGGCGTGATGCACGCCGGCCGGCTGGCGCAGTGGGATACGCCCTACCGCATCTACCACCGGCCGCGCACCCGCTTCGTGGCCGATTTCATCGGCCGCAGCAGCTTCATCCCCGGCACCGTGACCACCGAAGGCCGGGTGGAAACCTGCCTGGGCGTGTTCGCCGGCAACCTGCCCGACGGCGCCGCCCCCGGCGACCGGGTGGACGTGATGATCCGCCCGGACGACATCCTCCATAACGACGACAGCCCACGCACCGCCCGGGTGGTGGACCGCGCCTTCCGCGGCGCCCACATGCTTTACACGCTGGAGTTGGACGGCGGCGTGCGGGTGCCGTGCATGGCACCCAGCCACCACGCCCACCCGGTCGGGGGGCGCATCGGTATCGAACTGGAAATGGACCACCTGGTGACGTTCACGCCCATCGAATCCGGCACTCCGTAACCAGGTCCAGGGAGCGGGCCAGGCCCGCTCCCACAATCAGGAGGCGGCGAACACCGACAACCGATCGCGGATGGTGCTCTCGCACTCGCGGATGATTTCCTGCACCAGGTCCTCGCAGGACGGGATGGCGTCGATCAGCCCCTGCACCATGCCGCTGGTCCAGATGCCGTAGTCCACGTCGCCCTCGGTGAGGGCCACCTTGCCCTTGGCGCCGGCGACCATGTCGCTGATCAGCTCGAACTTCATGTCCTTGCCCTGCTCGCGCTCGATCTCGTTGACCCGCTCGGCGACCTTGTTCTTGTAGACCCGGGCGGTGTTGCGCAGCGGCCGGTAGACCAGGGCGGTGTCGCGCTCGCTGCCTTCGACGATGGCGCGTTTGATGTTCTCGTGGATGGGCGCTTCCTTGGTGGCCATGAAGCGCGTGCCCATGTTGATGCCGTCGGCACCCAGCGCCAGGCAGGCGGCCATCTGCGCGCCGGTGCCGATGCCGCCGGAGGCGACCATGGGAATGTCCAGCACCTTGGCGGCGGCGGGCAGCAGCACCAGGTTGGTGACGTCGTCCTCGCCGGGGTGGCCGGCGCACTCGAAGCCGTCCACGGACACCGCCGCGCAGCCCAGGCTCTGGGCCTTCAGGGAGTGGCGCACCGAGGTGCACTTGTGGATCACCTTGATGCCGTGCTCATTGAACAGCGGCATGAAGGGTTCCGGGCTGCGCCCGGCGGTTTCCACGATCTTGACACCGGCGTCGACGATCACCTGGGCGTACTCTTCGTACGGCACCGGCTTGATGGTCGGCAGCAGCGTCAGGTTGACGCCGAACGGCTGGTCGGTCATTTCCTTGCAGCGGGCGATCTCCTTGGCGAGATCTTCCGGCGTGGGCTGGGTCAGCCCGGTGATGATGCCCAGCGCGCCGGCGTTGGACACCGCCGCCGCCAGTTCCGCGTAGCCGACATTCTGCATGCCGCCCTGGATGATCGGGTAGCGGGTACCCAGCAATTCTGTAAGACGTGTTTTCATTGATTCACTCTCCCGTCGTGACCCAGTGACCCTACTCAGAGGCCGCCGCGGGCGCAATGATCTTATCCGTCGCCGGCGGCGGTGGAAACGACACCGCGCCGCACCCGCCGGTCGCCGAGCAGGTACAGGCCCAGGGCCGCCACGATCACGGCGGCGCCGGCCAGCACTCGAACGCCCAGCAGTTCATCGTTGAGCGCCGCGCCCAACATCAGCGCCAGCACCGGTGTGATCAGGGTGACCAGCGCCACCGTGGCGGCGGGCAGCCGCGCCAGCACCTGGAAGTAGCAGTAGAAGCCCAGCAGCGAACCGAACACCGCCAGGTAGACGATCGCGCCCAGGCCGCGCTGGTCGCCGCTGTAGTCGAACCCCTGGCCGCTCAGCCACATGGCCAGGGCGTACAGCGGCAGGGAAAACAGCAAACCGCCCACGGTCTGCTGCATCGGCGCCAGCCCGGCGCCGACCCGCTGCACCACGATGCCGGAGGCGGCGAACAGGGTCACCGCGCTGAGAATCCACAGCAGCCCGCGCCCGCGCCGCGCCTCGTCGCCGACCAGCGCGGCGCCGTCCTGGAACAGCAGCGCGAAGCTGTCGCCGAATACCAGCGCCAGGCCGGCCAGCCCCAGCAGGCAGGCCAGCCAGTGCCAACCGTTGAGCCGGGTGCCGCCGGGCAGCCACTGCATCATCACCCCGGAGATCAACGGCGCCAGCCCGAACACCACCGAGATCAGGCCCGACGGCAGGTCCCGCGCCGCCATGTAGCTGCAACCCATGGCGCCGAAAATCCCCGGCAGTGCCGCCGCGTAGCTGGACAGCGCGCGGCGGTGCAGGGGCAGCCCCTGACGCCGCGCCGCCAGCCACAGCAACCCCAGCGCGGCGGCGATGGCCATCCGCGAACCGGCGGCGGCGAACGCCGGCAGCGCCTCGCCACTCCATTTGATGCCCAGTGGCGTGGTCGCCCAAACGGCGATCACGATCAAATAGGCGACCAGGGTATTCATGGTGTTTATCCGCTCGTAAAACTTGTACCTCGGGGACGCGGCAGTGAAAATGCGTTCACTAAGGAGCCCGCCGACACGGATCAAGGTTCCAAAAACAAAAAAACCGCGGGCTTAACAGCGCCGCGGCCTCGGTGTCACTATTTTGCGTTAAAGGGTTGGTAACAACAACATGGACATTTATCTGGTAGGCGGTGCCGTGCGCGATCAACTGCTCGGGCTGCCGGTCAAGGAAAGAGACTGGGTAGTGGTCGGCGCCACGCCGCAACAACTGGTGGACCAGGGTTTCAAACCGGTGGGCAACGATTTCCCCGTGTTTTTGCACCCGGACACCCGCGAGGAGTATGCCCTCGCCCGCACCGAGCGCAAAAGCGGCCACGGTTACGGCGGCTTTGTGTTCCATACCGACACCGATGTAACGCTGGAAGACGATCTGATCCGGCGCGACCTCACCATCAACGCCATGGCCAGAACCCCGGGCGGCGAGATCATCGATCCTTTTAACGGCAAGCGGGATTTAAAGGCGCGTATTCTGCGCCATGTGTCGCCGGCCTTCGCCGAGGATCCGCTGCGCGTGCTGCGCGTGGCGCGCTTCGCCGCCCGCTACCACTGGATGGGTTTCCGGGTGGCGGACACCACCCTGGAACTGATGGGCGACATCGTGATGAGCGGCGAGATGACGCACCTGGCCGCCGAGCGGGTCTGGAAAGAGACCAGCCGCGCCCTGATGGAACGCTCCCCTCAGGTCTTTTTTCAGGTGCTGCACGAATGCGGCGCGCTCGCCGAACTGTTTCCCGAGGTGGCCAACCTGGACGGCATTCCGCAATCGCCGGACCACCAGCCGGCCCTGGATGTGCTCAGCCATCAGTGGCGCTGTCTGGCCCAGGCGGCGCGTCTGAAACTGCCGTTGACGTCACGCTACGCCCTGCTCTGCCACGATTTTGGCAAAGCGGAGACGCCGCCGGACGGCTGGCCGGAACATCGCGGCCATGAACGACGCGGCATGCACGTGGCCAAGACCATGTCGCAGCGGCTGCGCGTGCCCAAGGAAATGACCGACGCCGCCATGACCATGGCGCGCTGGCAATCGCGGGTGCAGCGGGTACTGAAACTGCGCCCGCCGGAGGTCTGGGAGCTGCTGCACAACCTGGACGTGCTGCGCCGCCCCCGGCGGCTGAAGTTTCTGGTCGACGCCTGCGAGGCGGACGCCCGGGTGTGCTCGGCGGACTACAAAACGCCCTACGTTCAGGGCGCGTTTTTGCTGGGCCTCAGTGAAGCGGTGCGCGACGTGGACGTGGCCGGCCTGCGGGAAGCGGGCCTCACCGGTCCGGCCCTGGGCCGCGCGCTGGACGACAAACGCATTAAACGCATCAAGGAATACAAAAAGGAGTTCCTGGAAAAATGGCAGCCCCCATCGCTCTGATCACAGGCAGCGCCCGGCGCATCGGCGCCCGCATCGCGGAAACCCTGCACCGGAAAGGCTGCCGGGTGGTGATTCACTACCACCGGAGCGAACAGGAGGCCCGCCAGCTGGTGGACGCTTTCAACCGCGAGCGGCCGGCCAGCGCCGCGTGCCTGGCCGCCGACCTGCGCGACCCGGTGGCGGTGCGCGATCTGGCGGTGCGCGCCCGGGACGCCTTCGGCGGTCTCGACGTACTGATCAACAACGCCTCCAGCTTCTACCCCACGCCGCTCGGCCAGGCGTCCGACGACGACTGGGACACGCTGATGCACAGCAACCTGCGCGCCCCCTTCCTGCTAAGCCAGCAACTGGCCGGTGACCTGGAGGCGGCCGGCGGGGCGATCGTTAACATCGTCGACGTCTACGCGGAGAAGCCGCTCGCCGGACACCCGCTCTACTGCATGGCGAAAGCCGGGCTGGCGATGATGACCAAGAGCCTGGCCCGCGAATTGGGGCCGGCGGTGCGCGTTAACGGCGTGTCGCCGGGCGCCATCCTGTGGCCCGAGCAGGGCCAGGAAAACCAGCAGGACATCCTCGACGCCACCGCCCTGGGCCGCGCCGGCGATCCCGACGACATCGCCGCCACCGTGGCCTGGCTGGCCCTGGAAGCGCCCTACATCACCGGCCAGATTCTGGCGGTGGACGGCGGCCGCTCGCTCTCCTTCCCCGGCGGCTGAGCCACGCGTCCGTTTCACCACGGATCGGTCCGCTGATTTGGAAAACCGCCCTCAATTCGGTAAAACAGCGCCAGGGGTGGCGAAGATCACCCCGCTTTTTTAACCATTACCCGATTTTTGGGGGGAATATGCGATCCACTTTTTTCCGCGCCCCGGCGCGGCGAGGGCTTATTGTGCCCGCCACCCTGACCCTGACTCTCCTGAGCGCCTGCGGCGGCGATGCCAATGACCCGCCCCCGCCGGTTTCCGGCAATACCCTGGTGATCGATGAGGACAACGCGGCGCTGGTCAGCCAGCTGGCACTGTCCCAGCCGGACGTCTTCGAGCTTACCCTGATGCCGCTGTGTTTTAGCCGCCGTTGACGGCGCCCATGCGGGCTGCGATGCCGGAACCGCCGACCTGGAACTCGACGCCGACGACCGGCCCATCCGCGCGACCTTCAGTGATTGCGAAACGGATTCGTTGTCCGGTTTCGATTTGCTGGTGGACGGTGAAATCAGGCTGGAGTACGAAGGGAGCAGTGATGAAATCTTCACGCTCAGCAGCGACGCCACCTTCGAGGAGACCATCGATACCGGCACCGAAACGCTACGGCAAACCACGCGGCTGAACGGCGCTTTCCACGGCGCGCCCTCGTCCGGCGCCCTGGACGGCAACTACACCGACATCAATGCCACCATCGCCGTCGACAGCGAGGTGGACGAGGGGACCGGCGACCCTCAGAGCCTGTCGATAACGCTGACCTACGGTGACTTCGGGATCGTTTCCGAGCCCCAGGGCAAAGACGCGGACAGCCTGGCCGTGAACGGCGACATCACCTTCAGCGAGCTGCTGGACGGCAGCGTATCGGTGGTCACCGACACGCTGCTGGTGCAAGAAGACGGCCCGGACTGCCCGCGCGCCGGCAACCTGTCCATCGCCGGGGCGGAAGGGTCATCGCTGGCGCTGTCCTTTCAATCCAACGACGCGGTGACCGCCACGGTCAACGGCCAAAGCACGGATTACGACTGCGAACAGTTCACCGACTGGCTCGAGTCCCAGGATCCGCTTGACCGACGCTGAGCTGGCCGCCGGTTACGGCCAGTCGAACCGCACCACGCTGAGACGCTGCTCGGGGAACGGGTATTCCTCGAGCAGCTCGGCGTAGGTTTTATTGAGGCTCGGGTGGCACGCGTCCGGCGCCAGATCGGCCAGCGGCCGCAGCACGAAGGCGTGTTTGAGGATCTCATCGCGGGGCAGGCTGACGCCGTCGAACTCGCCGGTGAGATCCCCGTAGGTGAGGATGTCGATATCCAGGGTACGGCTGGCGAATTTCTTCTCGCCACGCACCCGGCCGTGGGCGCGCTCGATGTCACGCAGCCGGTCCGCCAGTTCCGCCACCGGCAGGTCGGTTTCCAGCGCCACCACCAGATTGAAGAACGGGCTGCCCTTGAAGCCCACCGCCTCGCTTTCATAGACCGGGCTCAGACGCAGCTCGCCGAAGGCGGCGGCCAGGTCGTCCAGCCCCGAACCGATGTTGTGCTGCCGGTCGATGTTGGAGCCGAGGCTGAGAAATACCGTGGTCATCAGGTGCGCTCCCCTCGCTCGATGATAACGCCCACATCCCGCGACCCGCGCAGGGCGCCGGGCTTGCTCAGGCGCAGCTTCAGCCAGGCCACCCCGAACTCCTCGCGGACCACGTCGGCGACCCGTTCGGCCAGGGTTTCCACCAACTGGAAGTCGCTGTCTTCGATGAACTGAATCACCCGCTTGCCGATGCTCTTGTAGTCCAGAGCGTCATCAATGTGATCGCTGGCGGCGGCCTTGCGTATGTCGGTGGCCATTTCCAGGTCCAGGCTTACGGTCTGGCGGATGCGGCGCTCCCAATCGAAAATGCCGATTACCGTGTCCACCTTCAGATCACTGATATAGACGATATCCATGTTGGTCCTTGATAATGCCCGGGGTTTCGAGACTTTAAAAAAACAGGATTATAGCCGGTGGACACCATAGCATTACAGGAAAGCTGGGGCTGGTTGCTGCCTTTGTGCGCGGCCGCTTACCTGCTGGGTTCGATCTCCAGCGCCATTCTGGTGTGCCGGCTGTTCGGCTATCCGGACCCGCGCACCCAGGGGTCCAGCAACCCCGGCGCCACCAATGTGCTGCGCATCGGCGGCAAACCCGCCGCCGCCCTGACCCTGCTGGGCGACGTGCTCAAGGGCACCGTGCCGGTGCTGGTGGCTTACGGCCTGGGGCTGTCCGCCACGGCGGCGGCGCTGGTGGGCTTCTGCGCCTTCCTCGGCCACCTGTTTCCGGTGTTTTTCCAGTTCCGGGGCGGCAAGGGCGTGGCCACCGCCTTCGGTTTGCTGTTTCCGCTGCACTGGCCCAGCGGCCTGGTGGCGGGGGCGGTCTGGCTGGCGGTGTTCGGCGCCACGCGGATTTCCTCGGTGGCGTCGCTGCTGGCGTTCATCGCCGCGCCGATCAGCCTGTGGTTCTGGCTGCCCACCGCGTTCTGGCCGATGGCGGCCCTCACCCTGATCATGGTGATCCGCCACCGGGCCAACCTGGCCAAGCTGCTCAGCGGCGAAGAGCTGGGATTCCGGGGCAAGCGCTGAGATCCGGTCAGGAGGCGTCTTGCGATAGCGGGGCCAGCTCCGCCAGCGGCCAGCGCGGCCGCACCGCGATCGGCAGGCCGCAGCGCTCACCGCCGGCGAGGCGCAGCGCGCCGGCGTAGGCAATCATGGCGCCGTTGTCGGTACAGTAGGCCAGCCCCGGATAGAACACCCGCACGCCCTTCTTGGCCATGGCCGCGTCCAGCCGCTCACGCAGCATCACGTTGGCGCTGACGCCGCCGGCCACCACCAGCCGCCGGGCGCCGGTCTGCTCCATGGCGCGGCGGCACTTGATCACCAGGGTGTCCACCGCCGCTTCCTGGAACGCCAGGGCGATATCGCAACGGTCCTGTTCGCTCAGCGCGGCGACGCCGCCCAGGTCGTTGATGGTGTTCAGGGTGAAGGTCTTGAGCCCGGAAAAGCTCATGTCCAGGCCGGGCCGGTCGGTCATCGGCCGGGGAAAGCGGAACCGCCCGACGGTGCCGCTCTCGGCCAGCTTCGCCAGGCGCGGGCCGCCGGGGTAACCCAGGCCCATCATCTTGGCCACCTTGTCGAAGGCTTCGCCGGCGGCGTCGTCCACGGACTCGCCCAACGGCGCGTAGTCGCCCAGGGCGCGCGCCTCCAGCAGCAGCGAGTGGCCGCCGCTGACCAGCAGCGCCACGAACGGGAAATCCGGGCCATCCTCTTCCAGCATCGGCGCCAGCAGATGCCCTTCCATATGGTGCACCGGCACCGCCGGCAGGCCCCAGCCGTAGGCCAGGCTGCGGCCGACGCCGGCGCCCACCAGCAGCGCCCCGGCCAGACCCGGGCCGGCGGTGAACGCCACGCCGTCGAGCTGCTCGGGGGTGGTGCCGGCCTCGCTCATTACCTGGCGCACCAGCGGCAGCAGCCGGCGCACATGGTCGCGGCTGGCCAGCTCCGGCACCACGCCGCCGTAGGCGGCATGCATGTCGATCTGGCTGTACAGCGCCTGGCCGAGCAGGCCCTGTTCGGTGTCGAAGATGGCCACGCCGGTCTCGTCACAGCTGGATTCGATGCCCAATACGCGCATGGAGACTCCCTGAATAAGGAGGCGCATGATACCGCCAAGCCCGCCTCTTTGCATTTCCTCCGAGCTCAGGTAGAATTCGCGCCCTGCTGTCCGGGCCCTCCACCTGAGCCCCTCAGCGCACTCATTAATCCAATTTCAAGGTAGGTGATACTTCATGCCTCAGGTGAAAGTGAAAGAAGGCGAACCCTTCGACGTGGCCCTGCGTCGTTTCAAGCGTTCCTGCGAGAAAGCCGGTGTGCTCTCCGAAGTCCGTCGTCGCGAGAACTACGAGAAGCCCACCCAGGAGCGTAAGCGCAAGCGTGCCGCCGCTGTAAAGCGTCACCTGAAGAAGCTCCAGCGCGAGCAACTCGCCCGTAAGCGTCTCTACTAAGCCGTTCCGGCCGTAGAGACCGCCCGCTAACACGGGCCGCACAGTCAGGAATCGCCATGAGCGCTCTTAAAGAACAGCTCACCACGGCCATGAAAGACGCCATGCGCGCCAAGGACAAGGCGCGCCTGGGCGTTGTGCGTATGGCCCTGTCCGCCATCAAGCAGATCGAAGTGGATGAACGCATCGAGCTGGATGATGAGCGCAGCCTGGCGGTGCTCGACAAGCTGATCAAACAGCGCAAGGATTCCGCCACCCAGTACCGCGACGCCGGCCGGGACGACCTCGCCGACATCGAGGAGGCGGAAATCCAGGTGCTGCAGACCTTCCTGCCCGCGCCGCTCAGCGAGGCGGAGGTCGACGCCCTGATCGATGACGCCATCGCACAGACCGGCGCCGCCGGCATGCAGGACATGGGCAAGGTCATGGGCGTGCTCAAGCCGCAGCTGCAGGGCCGTGCCGACATCGGCGCCGCCAGCGGCAAGGTGAAGAAACGCCTGACGGCCTGATCGGGCCGTCCGCCCGATCTTGATTCGCGGCCCCGCCGCGAGGAATATCCCCCCATGGCCGGTCGCATTCCCGAACACTTCATTCAGGATCTTCTCGCGCGCAGCGATATCGTGGCGCTGATAGACAGCCGTGTGCCGCTCAAGAAGACCGGCCGCAACTACGCCGCCTGCTGCCCGTTCCACCAAGAAAAGACCCCGTCGTTCACGGTCGCCCCGGACAAGCAGTTCTACTACTGCTTCGGCTGCGGCGCCTCCGGCAACGCGGTGGGCTTTTTGATGGAATACGACCACCTCAACTTCCCCGAGGCGGTGGAGCAGCTGGCGATCCGCGCCGGCCTGGAAGTGCCCCGCGAGGAAGGCCACGACGCGCGCAAGGACAAGGCCAAGCGGGACCGTCTGCAGACCCTTTACGACCTGCTCGCCCGCGCCGAACGCTTCTACCGGCAGCAGCTGAAAAGCGCCCCGGAAAAGCAGAAAGCAGTGAATTACCTGAAGGGCCGCGGCCTCACCGGGGAGATCGCCGCCCGCTACGGCCTGGGCTTCGCGCCGCCGGGCTTCGACAACCTGATCAACGGCCTGTCCCTGGACAAGGAAGGCCTGGAACAGGCGGTCACCGCCGGCCTGCTGGTGCGCCGCGAAGACAACGGCCGCACCTACGACAAGTTCCGCGACCGTATCCAGTTCCCGATCCGCGACCACCGGGGCCGCACCATCGGCTTCGGCGGCCGGGTGCTGGGCGACGGCAAGCCCAAGTATCTGAACAGCCCGGAAACCCCGGTGTTCCACAAGGGCCGCGAGCTCTACGGCCTGTGGGAATGGCGGCAAAGCCGCGACCGCAGCGACCGCCTCTATGTGGTGGAGGGCTACATGGACGTGATCGCCCTGGCCCAGCACGGGGTGCCCAACGCGGTGGCCACCCTGGGCACCGCCACCAGCGAGGACCACGGCCAGCTGCTGTTCCGCCAGGTCAACGAGGTGGTGTTCTGTTTCGATGGCGACGAAGCCGGCCGGCGCGCCGCCTGGCGGGCGCTGGAATCGATCCTGCCGGTGCTGGACGACGGCAAGCAGGCCCGCTTCCTGTTCCTGGACGAAGGGGAAGACCCGGACACCCTGGTGCGCACCCAGGGCCCGGAGGCGTTGTTAGCGCTCACTGACAAGGCCGACGCCCTGTCCACCTACCTGTTCCGGCACCTCTCCGAGGGGCTGGACCTGGCCACCGTGGACGGCCGGGCGCGGCTGGCGCGGCTGGCGCTGCCCTACCTGGACAAGCCGGCAGGGCCGGTCTACCGCGCCCTGCTGGAAGAAGAGCTGGCGCGCCTCACCCGCCTGGAGCAAAGCTCCCTGGAAAAGCTGCGCCAGAGCCTGCCCGCCCAACGGGGCCGCCCGGCGGCTCCCGCGGAGCCGAGCGCCCCGCCGCCAGCGGACGACTACGGCTATGGCGATGGTTACGAGCCGGCAGGCGATCCGGCAGGCGACCCCGGCGGCGAACCACCCCCGGACTGGGACGACGCCGCCGTGGCCCGCGCCGCCCGGGCACGGCCCAGGCGCCCGCAACGGCAACGAGGCAGCGCCGGCGGCCTGGGGCTGGTGGAACGGCTGGTGCTGGTGCTGCTGTCGCACCCGGAAGTGCTGGAGGAGCGCCCCCTGCCGGAGGGCCTGGAAGAGCTGGATATCCCCCAGCTGGACCTGCTGATCCAGGTGGCCGGCACCGCCCGCGACCAGGCCAGCTCGCCGCCCGCCCTGCTGGGCGCGGTGATGGCGCTGGAACAGGGCGAATCCCTGTCGGTGCTGCTGCGCGAGGCGCTCAAACCGCCCATGGACGCGGCCACGGCGCGGCGCTACTGGCACGACGCTCTGGAGCACCTCAACGCCCTGGCGCTGGAGCAGGCCCTGGAACTGGAGCAGCGCCGCCCGACACCAGACGGGGCGCGGCTTTCAGAGCTGATCAAGGCGCTCGCCGAGGCCCGCAACCGGGCCCGCCAGGCGCCCATCAGCGACTGACGCCGCCCGTGCCGGGCTCTGGCGCCACCCCTTGTACAAACTGGCCCCGGACCCCATATCCCAGTATAATACGCCGTTTCCCAACGACATCTCGTTTTCCTCGACACTCTTCCAATCTGCACGGGCTTTTTCGCATGACGACTCAGAAACAGCAGCAATCACAGCTGAAGCAGTTGATCGCGCTGGGCAAGGAACAGGGCTACCTGACCTATGCCGAGGTGAACGACCACCTGCCCGAGTCCATCACCGACACGGATCAGGTGGAAGACATCATCCAGATGATCAACGACATGGGCATCAGCGTGGTGGAGAAAGCCACCGACGCCGATCAGATCATGATGGATGAGAGCGCGGAAAGCACCGACGAGATGGCCGCCGAAGAAGCCGCCGCCGTGCTCGCCTCCGTGGAGAACGAACCGGGCCGCACCACCGACCCGGTGCGCATGTACATGCGCGAAATGGGCACCGTGGAGCTGCTCACCCGGGAAGGCGAAATCGAGATCGCCAAGCGCATCGAGGAAGGCACCCGTGAAGTCATGCACGCCCTCGCCTTCTGGCCCGGCGCCGTGGAAATGGTCCTCGACGAGTACCAGCGCATCACCGACGAAGAGCGCAAGCTCACCGACGTGATCGCCGGCTACCTGGACCCCAACGACGACGGCGCCGCCGCCACCAACGCCAACAAAGAGCCGCGCTTCAGCCAGAAGAAGCGCGAGGAAGCGGAAAAGGCGGCGAAGGAAAAAGAGCGCGAGAAGGAAAAAGAGAAAGCCAAGCAGAAGGACGACGACGAAGAGGACGACGCCGACAAGAACACCGCCGGCGCTGAGGCTGACGAGGAAGAAGAGGACGAAGGCGGCCTGGACCCGGTCCTGGCGGCGGAGCGTTTCGCCGAGCTCAAGAAGCTCTACGAGAAGGCGCAGCGTTCGTTCAAACGCAACGGCCGCGACCACGCCAGCACCGCCAAGGCCCAGGAAGCCCTGGCCGCGCACTTCACCCTGTTCAAACTGGTGCCGCGCATCTACGACCAGCTGCTGGTCGGCGCCCGCACCCACCTGGACACCGTGCGCCGCTTCGAGCGCCACATCATGGCGCTGGCGATCCGCCGCGCCGGCGTGCCGCGCCGTGACTTCATCAAGATCTTCCCCGGCAACGAAACCAACATGGACTGGGTGGATCAGACGCTCAAGAGCAAGAAGTCCAAGGACTACGCCGACAAGCTCCGCCTGGTGAAAGAAGACATCCAGCGCAACCAGCGCAAGATCATGACCCTGGAAGAGGTCATCGGCCTGCCCGTGGCCGACATCAAGGAGATCAACCGCCGCATCTCCATCGGCGAAGCCAAGGCACGCCGCGCCAAGAAAGAAATGGTCGAGGCCAACCTGCGCCTGGTGATCTCCATCGCCAAGAAGTACACCAACCGCGGCCTGCAGTTCCTGGACCTGATCCAGGAAGGCAACATCGGCCTGATGAAAGCCGTGGACAAGTTCGAATACCGCCGGGGCTACAAGTTCTCCACCTACGCCACCTGGTGGATTCGCCAGGCGATCACCCGCTCCATCGCCGACCAGGCACGCACCATCCGGATTCCGGTGCACATGATAGAGACGATCAACAAGATCAACCGGGTGCAACGCCAGATGCTGCAGGAAATGGGCCGCGAACCGACCCCGGAAGAACTGGGCGTGCGCCTGGAAATGCCGGAAGACAAGGTCCGCAAGGTGCTCAAGATCGCCAAGGAACCGATTTCCATGGAAACCCCGATCGGCGACGACGAGGACTCCAGCCTGGGCGACTTCATCGAAGACGGCAACGTGGACTCGCCGGTGGATTCCGCCACCTCCCTGGGCCTGGAAGAAGCCACCCGGGAAGTGCTGGCCAACCTCACCGCCCGCGAAGCCAAGGTGCTGCGCATGCGCTTCGGTATCGACATGAACACCGACCACACCCTCGAGGAAGTGGGCAAGCAGTTCGACGTCACCCGGGAGCGGATCCGTCAAATAGAGGCCAAGGCGCTGCGCAAGCTCCGCCACCCCTCGCGCAGCGAACATCTCCGCAGCTTCCTCGACGCGGACATGTAATTCGGTATATAACTACCGGCCCGGACAGTCCCGCTGTCCGGGCACCCTTGTGGGAGCGGGCCCGGCCCGCGAAAGCAGGCGCAGCCTGCGGCAACAACAATCAAAACTATCTCGGGCCTATAGCTCAACTGGTTAGAGCAGCGGACTCATAATCCGTTGGTTGCAGGTTCAAGTCCTGCTGGGCCCACCATCTCTCCTTCCCAGATAAGCCGTTCTTGTCACCATAGTTTGGTCGTTTTGGACAACCTATGGTGATAATATCGGCATAGTTTGTCCTCTTGCTTCCCCCTTCTTGGCAGCCTCATCTAAATGAGAACAGATCGTCGCCGCCAGCAGACCTTGAAGCCAAAATCTTCAAGATCAACATGGCAAACTCATCCGCCATATCCTTGCTATCGAGAATCGGAACAGACAGCTTCTCATGATCGCCCAAGGCGTCTAGCACCGCATCAGACACCCGCTTGGGGAATAACCCATGCATCACCTGGTCCTTGCTGTGATTGCGGACCTGTTGCATAACCTCTTCATCCCGCTCGATACGGTCAGCAATACCATTGGCAAAGTGCAGCTTGTCGTCGTCACCCACTTCAGCACCAAATAAATCATTAAGTCGATCAATGATCTCAGAGAGCGACTTTTTTTCAGGGTCATGGGGCTTGCCTGTGCCTACCGCATTGCCCGGCTTCAGGTCGTAGTCACCTTCAGCATCAGCCAGGCACAAGTCTTTCTCCGTCCGCTTGGTCATGCGGTAGTGGGTGAGGGCTAGCTCGGAGACGTCCACCGTGTCTTCATCCAGTCTGTCGATCCGCAGTAGCGGGTATAGATGCTTGGCGAAGACACACAGCTGCTCAAGCTCAGTGTCGTCATAGTGGACAATCTGGGAGAGAAATTCATAGGCGCGCACGAAGGACTGCAGGTTTTTTCGGAACAGGTCCAGGGTGTCTTTCTTCTCCCCGGCCTCTTTGAGTTCCTGTTCGGCTCTTTGCATGCCCTGCTTGTCACCATTTCGCTCGGCAGTTCGGAAAGCCTCACGCCAGACGCGAATATCTTCCAGCGCTGCCTTGTAGCGGGTGCCAAAGCGCTCTTTTGCTGGCTGACAGTAATAGCTCAGCTTGCTGGCTGCCGCTCGCGTATCGAAGAACGCCAAGGCAAACTGTGTCACTTCCTCCCAGTGGTAAATCTGCTCCACATCCAGGGTCTTCTGCAGGTCGTAGACCACGTTGGCATCCGACACATCCTCCAGCTCCGCCTTGTTGTAGTAAGGTGCGAAGGCATCAAGGATATCCTGGCCGTCGTTATAGAAATCCAGCACGAAGGTTTGTTTGCCGGGATACAGCCGGTTCAGACGGGACAGAGTCTGCACGCAATCCACCCCCTGCAGCTTCTTGTCCACGTACATGGCGCACAGCTTGGGCTGATCGAAGCCTGTCTGGTACTTGTTGGCGGCGATCATCACGTTGAAATCGTCGGTATCGAAAGCCTCGGCCAGATCTCGCCCATTCAGCCTTGGATTCAACAGTACGCTGGCTTCCGTCACCTCCTCCGGAATCACACCATCCGGCCGAACACTTCCAGAAAACGCCACCAGCGGAAAGATGTCCTGGTAGCCCCTCTTCTGCACATAGGCACGCATGGCCAGGGTATAACGCACCGCTTCCTGTCGGCTGCCGGTCACCACCATGGCCTTGGCCTGGCCGTCCAGGAGGTGGCGCACATGCTCTCGGAAGTGCTCGACGATGATTTCCACGCGTTGACTTATATTGTGCGGATGAAGGCGAACCCAGCGAGCCAGCGCCGCTGACGCCTTCTTGGACTCCACCTCCATGTCATCTCCCTTGGGGTGAGACAGGCGCCATGCCGTGCTGTAGGTGGTATAGCAGCGCAGTACGTCGAGAATAAAGCCCTCTTCAATAGCCTGGCGCATGGAGTACACATGGAAAGGCTCGGGCTTGTTGTCACTGCTGACCGGCATGCCCGGGTCTGCTGGGCGACCGAACAGCTCCAACGTCTTGGCCTTGGGCGTGGCGGTGAAGGCATAGTAACTGATGCTCTCGCTGGGCTTGCGGGCAGCCACAGCGGCGCCCATCAGCTCCTCAGCGCTAATTTCCTCGCCTTCCGGCAGTTCACCGCCGAGAATGGCCTTCAGCTTGGTTGCAGAGGAACCCGTCTGTGAGGAATGCGCCTCGTCCGCGATCACGGCATAGCGGCCTTTGGCCAATTCCGGGCGCTTATCGATGGCAGCAAACAGTGCCGGGAATGTCTGAATCGTCACAATGACAATGCGGGTCTGCTCTGCCAACGCGTCGGAGAGCTGCTCAGACTTGCTCTGACTACCAATATCCCGGGTAATGGGCCGCACCACCCCGCTAGCGTGCTCAAACTGGTAAATGGTGTTTTGCAGCTGGCTATCCAATACAGTCCGGTCGGTGACGACCACCACCGAGTTGAACAGACGATTGCCCTCATTGTCATAGAGAGACGCCAGCTGGTGAGCCGTCCAGGCGATGGAGTTGGACTTGCCGGACCCGGCACTGTGCTGAACCAGATATTTATTACCTGCACCTTCAGTACGGGTCGAATCCAGCAGCTGGTTAACCACATCCCACTGGTGATAGCGGGGAAAAATCAGGGTTTCCTTGGTGTACTTCTTGCCGCCGAAGTCCTCCTTTTCCTCCTTTTGGAGATGAAGGAATCGGCCCAGTATCTTCAGCCAGGCATCCGGATGAAACACCCGCTGCCACAGGTAGGCGGTGGCATACTGGCTCTCATCCTCCGGGCGAGGGTTGCCGGCACCGCCCTCCTCTGTGCCCTGATTGAACGGCAAAAAGAACGTGTCTTTACCCTTCAACTGGGTGGTCATGGCCACTTCATCCTGGCTCACCGCAAAATGCACCAGGGCACCGCGTTTGAAAGTCAGCAACGGCTCTGGCTTGCGGGTCACCGGGTCTTTTACCGGGCGGTCGTAACGATACTGACGTTTGGCATTCTCAGCCGACTGCTTGAACGCGCTTTTCAGCTCCAGCGTAGCCGTGGGGATACCGTTAACGAACAGCACCAGGTCCAGGCGCGGGTTGTACCCTCCACCTTTGCCGGACGAACTGTGTTCTGGGCCTTCCCTGTAATGAGGGGAATAGGACACCTCAGGCACCACCCGCAGCCGGTTGGCCTGGTAGCGGGCCAGCGATTCCGGATTCATGCCATGGTCTGGCTTGAAACTGCACAGGTCGATCTTGACTCCGGGTACCTTGAAGCCATGGCGTAGCACTTCCAGGCTGCCGTGACGATCCAGTTCGCGCACCACCGCCTTGAGGAAAGTCTCCTCCGGCTTCTGAGGGTTGTTCTTGCAGTATTTCTCCCAGCGCTCCGGCCAGGCTTCCTGAAAGTAAGCTAGCAAGTCTTGCGGGTAGAGCGCCGCTGCGCGGTCGTAGCCGCTGGCCGGGCCGGTTAGCCAACCTACTGACACCATCTGGTCGATGATGTCCTGCTGAAATCGTGCTTCTCGGCTATCAGCCATTATAAATTCCCCTGCATTATTGCTGAGCCGCGTAGATCGCCAACCCCGAGACAACATCAAGAGTAGACTCTGAACTCTGCACGTCCTTGTCTGGAAAAACCCTCTCGACCAGTTCCTTGATACCTTTTGCACGGCTCATGCCGCCCGTAAGAAAAACCATTTCGAAATCCTCGCGAGAGAACTCTATTAAGAGGCTTTCCAGTTTTTCCAGATACCGAGCTATCGCATCAGAATAAATGATGCCGTCAAGGCTGATTTCGTGCTCCTCGCCAGTAAAATCGACCACCTTGCTGTAATAGTCTGCCTGGCCTAGCGCAATCTTGCTCTCTTCCGCCAGGCTATTTAACCGAATGGTGTTTCCGGATTCTTTCAGTTGCTCTAGCCGACTTTTAAACGGCTCCGGCATCAGGCTAAGGTCCGCTTCGATGAACTTTTTCTGATACTCAATATGCTGGACATTGGCGGCATAAGCGAAATATGAATTCAGAGCCGGTATGCCTTCAACTTCTTTCCCCTTGCCAAAAAATGGCATAAATCCAGCCTTGTTAAGGTCCCGATCAACGTCATTGCCCCCCAGCAGATAACCCTGCTGGCGATGAGGAATAGGATCAGCTTCAGAACCACCAAGGGTAACTAACGAAACATCTGCCGTACCGCCGCCCAAATCGACCACCAAAGCCTTTCTCGGGGCAGCTTGGGAAACGTGGAATTGGTAAGAAGCCGCGCTGGGCTCGTACATGAAAGAGACATTAGGCATTCCAGACAGCTCAGCAGCATGGGAAATAATGGAGATTGCTCGGCCATTTTCTACCTCACTCTGCTTTTTTCCGAAGTTCACAGGTCGCCCGATAACAACCCCTGTTACTTGCTCTCCGGGAAATTGCTGCTCCACAGCATCAACCACCTTCCTGAACAGACTGCCAATGGCCCTTTCCAAAGGCGCTGTTAGACGAGTAGGCAGGTCATGAGCCAGGAATGCCTTGGGGTTATAAAGCAAAAGGCCTTTACGGTCATTACTCAGGTAGGCCTCGACAGCGGCATTTCCAAAAACGGCTCCCGCTAACTGACTTTGTTCCAGGTTCCCTAGGGCGCGGTCCTTACTAGCCTCAGCCTCAACCCACTGTCTGCGGGCTGTCTCAAACGCCTGCTGATCTTTTTCTTCTGGGGTCGTTTCTACAGGCTTCGGAATGCTGTTAATTGCGTCAGACAGCATCCTTTGATACTTCGCAGATAACTGCCTATCCGGCCTATAACCAGCAGGATCATTCCTGGCCTGACTAGCAACCCGTGCTCTTTCTTCTCTCACACTGTCGCTGTAATTCTTTTTTGCGTCCGTCTCCGAGCGAATAAGGACAGAACGGATAGATGCTATCTCAGCCTGATGATTATCAGCATTAAAAAGATCTGCACTTGGTGCATAAGGAGGAAAGTAGATTGCTGTACGAAATTGCGGCTCACCATCAAACATGATCCGGTGAATCTCACCATCCCGATGGACTGCCAATGCTGAAAAGCTGGTGCCAAAGTCAAAGCCAATTTTCATTGTTATTCCTTAATCTAAACTCTGCCCTGTGCTAGCCGACACTTGTTCATCCTGCCAGTCCCCATAGGTCTTACTTGTTCCTTCCAGAATCCACTGTTTTCGACCATTGGCATTCCGGCCAGAAATGACGGCCGCAGCGGCACTTGGGCTTGAAAATGCGTGGTCCATGGAGAACGCAGCGAGCCCACTACCGGCAGGTGTAAGAACGCGTCCTTCTAGCAGCTGATTGAACAGAGCCTTGTAGCTGTGATCAGTACCGACCCACTCTTCCCGGGCCAGGGAGTCTTTTAACACAAAAAATTCGCCATCCACTTCCTGGGCTCGGGCCTTGATGTTGTATTTGGGCACCTCCAGCACGAAGAGCGGTGATTCCTGTGGTTCTGCTAGCTGCGTCTTGGGCTGGATGGCGGGGCGCGTGCTGTCGCGGAGGAAGTCGAACCCCAATACTGGTAGCACTGTACGGATCTGTTCGAGGAAGAAGGCCATGTCGGCCAGGTCCGCTTCCGGCAGATTGATATAGTCGTGGGCGGTACCGTTGACCAGAGTACAGCGGGCCACCTTGCGAGCATTCTGAATCAATAGGCTTTCCAAATGCTTCACATGCCCCTTGGTAAGATTCGGATCTTTACTTGTAACCAGGCAGACTTTTTCCCAGAAGTCCTTGCCACCTTTACCATCTGGCGTCTCCGGGCGATTGTGCTGCTTGAGGCGCTTGCCCACATCGTCAGATTCTCCGATATAGACTAACGAGCGGAAGCTGTTACCAGGGTCCGGGCCTACCAAAAAGTAAATACCGGTGCGCCCCACCTCCGGGCGCTGCACCAGCTCGCTAAGCTTTGAGCGCGGACCGGTAAGCACATGGCCAGTCCAGTTCATGATCTCGGCAGTGAGCAGGCCATTGGGCGTGCCATCCACCAGAAACAGACGAATGCTGCGTCCTCGGGTCATGGGATGTCCTTTTTTCTTGTATCTATCCGGGAAACGGTGTAGCACCCACCTTTTTCAGCACCTCAAACAACGCTGCCATTGATTTTTTAAGATGGAGCAAGTTAATAAAGTACTCGCCACCCAAAGGGATATTCTCCTTCCTGGTTCTTGCTTTCACTACATAACGAAAGCTGGTAGAACGAGGATCAATATCAGCGACTTCGTATAATCGATTCATCAGCCAGGCAGGAACTTTCTCTTTGTATTCACGCTCAATAAAGGCCGAGAACTGATCTGCCAGCTTGTCCAGCTCGTGACCATCTTCGCCACGCATCGCGACCTTCATAATAAGCTCGATGGCATGCCGGTAAAGGAACAGCACTGGCAGCGCAATGGTGTAATCCTCAACTTTCTGGCCATGAATGTTGTTAACCAGCTGATTTGCTGCATCAAAATACTGCGTCGCGATTTCCTGGCGAGGCGGAGGCTCTCCCATCATGCCACCAATCAAAAAACCATAAGGGCCACCCCAAGCATCCTCTCGGCCAATATCGTCTGGTGGGGCTGTGAAAATCGGTTCCACAAGGTCAGCATCTGAGAACATCTGGCTATCAGCCACAGCTGGCTGCTTCCTCGGCGGCTTGCAATACTAGTTCCGGGCTGGCGGACTCGCTGGGCCGCCATCCTCTTACGTCGATTTTTCCTGTAACCGCGGCAGAGATCAGAGCGGACCGGCGCTCACCCAGTAGCCTAATACCTTCTTGAGAGGCCAAGACCATTTCTTCAAGCTTTGTGCTCGATTCTTTAAGTACCTCCATGATCTGATCTTGTTCATCCTCTGGCGGAATAGGAATCCAGCAGGACATAACGTTACTGGATGAAATTGAGGCTAGATTCGTACTTTGCTTTGAGTGCAGATAGAAATACGCTCGCGCCGATTCGGATTGGGTAAAAACAGCAAGCCAATCCGATGAGAGGCCTCGCTCAGGCCTTATAGCAAAAACGTGATTCTGATGAAGACAAGGATCGATTTCAGTATTCCATACAGCCCCGCGCCCCAGCTTATCGTTATCACCGCCCTCATTCATTAATACGTCCCCCTGCTTAAGAAGGTATCGGTCAACTTCTTTCTTTGCGATATCTACTGTATGAACCGTATCAAGATTGAAGTGTCCATTCTGAACATTTGCCACTCGAAGGTATGGGAGTTCAACAGTTTCCTTTTCACTGGCATAAAATTTCCCCTTCGCAAGCCCACCTTGAATAGTCGCATACCAACGAAGTCGGCTCACCTCCCAATGCGCCGGCACCTCGCCAAGCCAATCAACGCCGGAGTCTTTCATGGGGGCGTTGAGGTTGAGGCCTTTGGTGACGGCGTGGGAGATAACGGCCTGGCGCTTTTCCTTGAGCAGCTCGATCAGGCGCTGCTGCTCGGCAATCAGGGCGTCAATTTTGGCGGTTTCGTGGTCTAGGAAGGCGGCGATTTCTTGCTGCTCTGGCGAAGGAGGAACAGGAATGACGATATTCTTCATCTCTGAATATCCTGTGCTCCATAGGTCTGCAACAATCCCTTTCCCGTACCGATAGAACTCTTCTTGGAATGGAACGCTTCGTAGCAAGTGATGAGCAAAATACGGCTCAATACCTTTCGGGCGAGCCACAATACAAATCAATGATACAGAACCATCCTGTGGAGCCACACCAGACGAGCCTTTCCGGTCCGATCGACTATTGATTACAAAATCACCTTCCAGAACCTTTTTCCGGTTTTCCCCGTCTTGGGTTTTTGCAGCCGTTTCCAATCGAGGAACAATTCCCTTCATTGTCACCGATAGCGGAGCGAAGTCTTTGTCGCTAACTTTTTCCCTTCGTTCCTCAAAGAAATGCCCGAGTCGTTTCACAGTCCAGTGAGACGGTACTGATCCAAGCCATTCAAGGCCTGAGTCAACATAGCTCTCATACTTCGGAAAACTCATGCCGAAAGCCCCTCGACCATTGCCTTGAGCCTGTCGGTACAGGCTTTCAGGTCCGCATCGCCCTCCGTCACCCCGGCGCTACGGCCATGGTTTTGGCTCAAACCATGCCAAATCAACACGGATTCACCACCTATAACTGATTGATATTCCATAAGTATTCTATTCTTGGTCCATTATTTTGGTTCAACCTGTTGCGATTTGTGCACCATTGAGCCAAATCAAGGGAGTGAATAGCGGGTTCCGCTGCCTTTCCCTTCCGTCACCAGGCGCCGCTCTTCCACCAGCTGCTTCATTGCTCGCTTGAGGCGAGAGCGGGGAATTTCCGGGCCGATGCGCTCGTGAATCTGGCCGATTTTGGTGCCGGGATAATGGCCCACATCTTCTTCGATGAGCGCCAGCAAGCGATGGGGCTCGATGCGTTTCAGGGTGGTATCCCCGACAAACTCCAGGCCTTTGAGCAGCTGCGGGTCGATGTAATAGCGAGTGGACTGGGTGCGGCCCCTGGTCCGCACAACCTCCCAGTCCAGCGGTCGCTTGAGCCACAGGGCCAGCTCACCGCCAGAAGACAGTTCCAGGGCACTGGCCAGTTCACGAGCGGTCATGGCTTCGTGCTGGGCGAGCAGGCCCAGCGTGATGCGTTCACGCTGGGTGAGCTGATACTGCTGGTCGGCCTTGGCAATAAAGTCGATGACTTCCGGTTTGAGGATACGACGGCGGATACTAACCTGTACGCGATCATGCGCTTCCAGCAAGGTGGGGGCTGGCCGCCCCTGGGAGAGCAGGACTTCATAGATCTTGTCGAAGCCGCTGCCTTCCCGCTCCATGAGTTTCAGGTCGTGAAAGAGGCGGGCCAGGTGCTCATTGCGGCGGATGGTGGTGTGCAGAATATTGCCAGGTGTGACGCCCAGCGGTAGCGGCCCGGGGTTAACCACTTCCAGTTGATCCGGGTGCAGGTTCAGGAAAATATCCCCGCGCTGTGTATAGGGCCGATGCACCAGGGCGTTGACCAGCAGTTCCCGCACGACGATTTCATCGAACGCCGGCACATGCTGGCGATATAGGCCATCTGGCAGTTCGTAGCGTTCCCGAAAATCCGCCACATCCCGCCACACCGCTTCCACCAGTTCGATCGGGCTCAGAGAATGGTCATCCCAGGCGATTTTGTTGACCTTCTGGCCGTGCTGGTCGTACTTGATGAACTGGATTACCGGCGCGCTGGCCAGTTGGGCACGGTGCACCTGCTTACCAACACAGAGAATGCCGAGATTGGTCAACAGGCCCTCTCGGGAGAGCAGGTAATGGGCCAGGATTTCCACCGTGGACTTTTCTTTTACCGAGGGCTTCACTCGGTCTGACTCCCGTAAAGCCTGAGCCAGGCTTTCTGTCTTCTCCGGGTCTGCCTCACTGACGGGAACTTGCAGCGCAGCCTGCGTTTCCCAGGGGCTGGCTGTGCGCTCATTGGCCAGGCGCATGATATCATCACCAGTGACCGGCTTGCTCTGGTCAGCAACGCGCAGGAAATAGCGGCCGCTGGAGGTGGATGCCACCGCATTAGCTCGGGGCACCTGAAGCTCGATATATTCTCCGCCATTCGGTGCCGTTTTTACTTGCGGTAACGCCATAACATTGACCGTGCGCTCGGCGATTCTTCGGGCCAGGGTGTCAGGGAGCGCTGGCGGCACAGTCTGCCCCGCTGGTGGCGCTTCATCGTTATCTTCAATGCCGATCAAGAGTCGGCCACCGGAGGCGTTGGCAAAGGCGACGCAATCCTTCACCAGCTCATCCCAGTCCGCTGTCCTGCCCGACACCGCCCGGAGTGACTTCTTGTCGAGCAGCTGGCCTTCCAGACTCATGCCGACAGCCCCTCAATCATGGTTTTGATCTTGTCGGTACAGGCTTTCAAATCCGCATCAATCTCTTCCAGCGGGCGCGGCGGCTGGAACACATAGAAATGCCGGTTAAAGGGAATCTCGTAGCCAACAATACCCACTTCCCCATCCTGCTCGTCGCACTTGCTCTGGTCGATCCAGGCATCCGGCACATGGGGCACCACTTCGCGCTGGAAGTAGTGGTCCACAGTTTCGTCCAGCGGCACGTTCTCGTTGTCGCGCAGGCTGCTGTCCGCTTCCGAATTGCCATTCCTGTCGGTGCAGACATCGGCCTCTTCGTCCCGCTCGGACAAGGCATTGAGCACGGCCTTGAGCTGCGGGGTACCCAGCTTGAAGTCCAGCGGTTTGAGGGCGACTTTTAGATCATTGGTAAAGGCATCGCGGTTGCGGTAGCGGGTGTCGGCATCCAGGGTAGCGATGGCGTCATGCAAGGCTTGTTGCTGGTCGTCGTCCAGTTTCTGCAGCGGCTTTTCGTCGGCCAGCTTGGCCAAACGTTCGGGGCTGGCCTGGAAGTTGAGTTGCAGGGGGCGCTCCACGGTGATGCGGCGGTAGCCGAAGGCGGTGGTGGGGAAGATTTTGCTTTCCTCACTCTCCTCAAAGGCGCCGTAGAGGCGGACAATGGCCTCGATATTGGCATCATCGACGTACTGGCGCTTGGAGCCCAGGGATTTGCGCATCTTGCTGTAGCGATCTACCGCGTTAATCAGCTGCACTTTGCCCTGACGCTTGGTGGGCTTGTTGTTGGAGAGCACCCAGACGTAGGTGGCAATGCCGGTGTTGTAGAACATATCTGTGGGCAGGGCCACTATGGCCTCCACCATGTCATGTTCCAGAAGGTAGCGGCGGATTTCCGATTCGCCAGACCCGGCCCCGCCGGTAAACAGGGGCGAGCCGTTGAGGATGATACCGATGCGAGAGCCGCCTTCACGGGTGTCGCGCATCTTGCTGACAAGGTGCATCAGGAACAGCAGGGAGCCATCGGACACCCGTGGCAGCCCGGGGCCGAAGCGGCCTTCGAAGCCCTTGGTCTTGTGCTCGTCGGTGACTTGCTTCTGTACCTTCTTCCATTCCACCCCGAATGGGGGATTGGAAAGCATATAGTCGAAGCGGGTGCTGGCCAGTTGGTCATCAGAGAGTGTGTTACCCAGTTTGATGTTGCCCACGTCCTGGCCCTTGATGAGCATGTCCGCTTTACAGATGGCATAGGACTCCGGGTTCAGCTCCTGGCCGTGCAGGGAGACAGATACCTGCTGGCTGACCTGCTGGATGTATTCATCCCCTTCGGAGAGGAACCCCCCGGTGCCTGCAGTGGGATCGTAGAGGGTGACAATGCTGTGGGGCTTGAGTTTGTCATCCTGGCCAGTGAGCACCAGGGAGGTGGTGAGGTGGACGATGTCGCGGGGGGTAAAGTGCTCCCCGGCGGTTTCATTGGAGCTTTCTGCAAATTTGCGGATCAGCTCTTCGAAGATGATACCCATTCCGAAGTTGCTGATGGTGCCTGGGCTCAGGTCGATGCTGGCGAAGCGCTGGACCACCTGATAGAGCAGATCCGCGTCGTTGAGCTGCTGGACGAAGTCCTCGAAGTGGAAGTGCTCGAAGATCTCGCGGGCATCGGCGCTGAAGGCCTGCACATAGCTCATCAGGTCATCGCTGGTCTGGGTGTCGGAGAGCTGGCCCAGGGTGAGCGGCGAGGCATTGAAGAAGTCCTTGCCGGCGGCACGCAACAGCAGCTTTTCACGCACGGCGTCGGTCTTTTCCTGGTTGGCCTCTGCGGATCTCAGCACCTTGGCCTTGGTGGGCTCCAGCACACATTCCAGGCGCCGCAACAGAGTAAAGGGCAGGATCACCCGGCCATACTGGGATTGCTTGAAATCGCCACGCAGCAGATCGGCAACCGACCAGATAAAGGCGGCTGTCTGGGAATGATTCTCGGTATTCAAAGCGACTCCTTGAGTATTCTTGTCCCATCCATAAGGATGTGCCGACAAATCAAGCGGCAGCAGTATGCATGAACGGGTTTTACGGCAAAATACCGGGCGCGACAGCCTGAGACAAGACGAGAGGGTGTCGGTGTAGCACGTACCAACCTTCAACCTCAAAATAGCGACAGCGTAAGGGCCGGGTGCTTGTCGTGCCAGTCATCGTTGTTGCTTTAGACTGATCTAGCCCGAGCGCACCTGCGAATAACGGAACACCGGCAGCGAGACACGCCAGCGGATGGCCACCATGCGCAGCAGCAGGCCGACGCTGAACGCGGCCAGTTGCGTCACGCCCTCGCCCACGCCCTGGCGCAGCAGGAACAGGTACAGCACGGCCACCACCAGAGACACACAGGCGTAGATTTCCCGGCGCAGCACCTGGGGCACCCGGCCGCACATAATGTCCCTGATGATCCCGCCGAAGATGCCGGTGGTGATCCCCGACATGACCACCACGATGGGCTCATAACCCAGCTCCAGCGCGACATTGCAGCCGATAATGGTGAAAGCGACCAGACCGATAGCATCGAGAACCAGAAACAGCTGGCGCAAGTGGCGCATGAACCGGGCGATCGCAATGGTGACCAGGCCACCGGTGAGGGTCATGTAGATATAGCTGGGATGCTGGGTCCAGGTGACCGGGAAGTTGCCCAACAGGATGTCGCGAACGGTACCGCCACCCAGGGCGGTGAGAAAGGCGATCACGGCCACCCCGAACAGATCCATGTTGCGGCGTCCGGCGGCCAGGGCTCCGGACATGGCTTCGGCGGTGATGGCAATGAGATAGACAGAGGTCAGCACACAGTACTCCTGCGTTTACTTGGCCTCTCCCCCTGTCCTGCTACCTGAGAGTTTACAGAGCGGGTCTGCTTGCCCCTTCGGTGGACTGCGTGAGCAGCCTCTCTCCAGACGGCGTTGGATGGTGTCCGCAGTACCTGTGCCTGAGCGTTTATGGGAGGTTGCGCCTTCGGCGGGGCCCGCGGCCCTCTCTCCTGCGGATGAGCGGAGTATAGAGGCGGACAGGTCGGCCGTCGAGAAGCCCGACGACGGCAACCCGCTGCATCAATAACCGATGGCAAAAAAAGGCGGGGCTGGTAGGGTAGCCGAATGACGCTTTCAAACCTTCAAAACCGGGCTATCGACACCGACCAGTGGTCGGCGTCGACGCACGCCTTCCATACCTGACGCCGCACCCCAATGGAACGTCCCCGGGGGTTCGGCGCCGCCGGGGACAAACGCACCCTCACGTTTCCATTGGAGAATATGGCATGGCCAACCTGCCCCCTATTACTATTTCCACCCTTGACCGCGACCGCCTTTACGCTCTGCTTGAGCACCACCACGAGGACCAGGAAGTGGTCGAGCACCTCTATGACGAACTGGACCGGGCCGAGTGCCGCCCCCTGAAAGAGATGCCCGACGACGTGGTGACACTGCACCGCTGGGCCTATTTCAAGAATCAGGACAACGGCCGGGAGCACCGTCTTATGCTGGTGATGCCGGACGAAGTGAGCGAAGGCCCGGACCGGCTGTCCATCCTGAGCCCGGTGGGCGCGGCCCTGCTCGGTTTATCCGTGGGCGCCACCATCGACTGGCCCAGCAAGGGCAAGGTGCTGCGTTTGACGCTGATCAGCGTGGCTCGAGGCCTCTGATGCGCCTGCGCCCCGACCCGTTCACCCTGATCCTGCTGGCCGCCATCCTGGCCGCATCGCTATGGCCCGCCGAGGGCACGTTGGCGGCGTGGCTGGGGCGGCTCGGCACCCTGGCCGTGGCGGTGCTGTTCTTTATCCATGGCGCGGCCCTGTCGCGGGACCAGATCCGCGCCGGCGCCACGCATTGGCGCCTGCATCTGTTTATCGCCGCGCTGACGTTTCTACTGTTTCCGCTCCTGGTCCTGCCGATCGACGGGCTGGCGCCGCGCTGGATCCCCGAGGATCTGGCCCTGGGGTTTCTTTACCTGGGCGTATTGCCGTCGGCGGTGTCCTCGTCGATCGCCTTTACCGCCATGGCCCGGGGCAACGTGCCCGCCGCCATCTGCAGCGCCGCGGCTTCCAACGTGTTCGGCATGATGCTCACCCCGTTCTTGTTGATGTTACTGGTGAGCACCACCGGCGACGGCGGCTTCGATACCTTGCAAGCGCTCAGGGATATCGTCCTTCAGTTGCTGCTGCCTTTTGCCCTCGGCCATGGGCTGCGCCGCTGGCTCGGTCCCTGGCTGGACCGGCACCCCGGCTTTTCCGCCCGCTACGACCAGGGCGTTATTCTGCTGATCGTCTACGCGGCCTTTTCCCAATCGGTGGCCAGCGGTCTGTGGCAGCAACTGCCGGCCACCGCCATCGTGCTGGCCGTGGCGCTGTGTCTGCTGTTGCTGGTGATACTGCTGGCGCTCACCACCTGGCTGTCGCGGCGCGCCGGTTTTAGCCGGGCCGATGAAATCGCCGCGGTCTTTTGCGGCTCGAAAAAGAGCCTGGCGTCGGGGCTGCCGATGGCCAAGGTGCTGTTCGCCGGCCATCCCGGGTTCGGCATGATCATTCTGCCGATCATCTGCTACAACCAGATCCAGATTCTGGTGGGTGCCGCCCTGGCGCAACGCTATTTAAAGCAAGCCGAGGACAGCCAGTGAACCAGGAGGAACAGGCGCGTCACTGCTTCTCAAGGTACATCTTCAACGCCACCGCGTTGTTGTGCTCGGTATCCTTGGCGGCATAGAGCAACGTCAGCGTGCCGCCATGAGCGCTTTCCAAAACAGACTCGACGGCCTCGCCTTGCTGGTCCAGCTCGGCGTGGAATTTCTGGTAGAACGCCGCCCAGCGCTGCGGGTCGTGGTTGAACCACTTGCGCAGCTCGCTGGAGGGCGAGAGTTCCTTGCGCCATTCATCCGCCCGCAGGTCTTCTTTCTTGATACCGCGCGGCCAGACCCGGTCCACCAGCACGCGGTGGCCGTCTGACTTTTCCACGCCGTCATAGACGCGCTTGCACTGAATCCGGTGCGGTTGCTTCATGGACACTCCTTGTTTCGGGCGCGCCGGTACGGATGAAAAGCCGGGTTAACCGCCCAGGCTTTCCCAGGCGCGCTGCGCGCGCATGGCGCGCGGCTTGCCGGCGACCTGGAACAGCGGGCGGTCGCGCCGCCAGCGTTCGGCGGCGGCGTCCCGCTCATCGGCCCAGAGCGCGTCCGCTTGCTGGTAAAGGTCGTTGGTGCGCGCCAGGGCGCCGGTCAACGCGATATGGGTGGCCGGCGCACCGGCTGGTTGCGCCGCCACGGCGGCGAGCCCGGCCAGGCTGGCGGTGAGACTTTCCAGAAAAGACCGGGGCCAGCCCCGGGCGCGGCCTTCCCGCACCAGCCAGGCCTGCACCGCCAGGGCGATGAAGGTGTCCTCCACGGTGCGGAACGGCTTCACGAAGTCGCTGTAGCCGTCACCGGACAGTACCGCGCCGGCCCTGGCGCCGTCGAACACGGCGGCCACATGGGGCACTTCGGGAACGAAGTCCAGCGGCGGCTTTTCCACCAGGCTCACGCCCTGGGCGTGGGTGTCGACCCGGGCGATTTTGAGCGCCGGGCGATCGGTCTCGTCGCCGCCGTCCACGCGCCCTACCACCAGCAGCCCGGTGCAGGCGGAGCCCAGCGTGGTCCAGGTTTTCCGGCCGGTGACGGTGATACCGCCCGGCCCGTTATCGACGAGGCGGGTTTCGATGTCCCGGGGGCGGTTACCGCCTGCTTCGGTGGCGCACATGGCGAGCAGCTCGTGGTCGTCCACGGTGCCGCCGTTCACTTGAATCAGCTGTCGCAGCGCCGACTGATAGCCGGCGGCGAACGCCCAGCCCACCCGGTCGGCGGCGAAGCCGCCGCGCAGGGCCAGTCCCACCGGGTCATGGCGCTCGGCGGCCAGTTGGCGCCATTGTTCGCACCAGGCTTGCAGGCCGTCCGGCGCGGGGACGTCGGTCGGCCGGGTCAGACAGAACGTCAGGTCGTCATTCATGGTCAAAACGCCGCTCTCCCCACCGACGCACCGCCGTCGATAAACAGGGTCTGGCCGGTGATGTAGCCGCTGTGCTCGCCGAGCAGAAATTCCATGGCGGCGGCGATCTCATCGGGCTTGCCGAAACGGTCCATGGGCACGGACGCCAGATAGCGGGCCTCGCCCTCGCTGCCGGGCGGGTTGTTCTCGCGGAACAGCTCGGTCTCGGTGGGGCCGGGGGCCACCGCGTTGACGGTGATGCCGGTGCGCGCCAGTTCCAGCGCCCAGGTGCGGGTAAAGTTCACCAGCGCCGCCTTGGCGGAGGCGTAGGCGGTGCGCCCGGGCATGCCCAGCACGGTCAGGCTGGAGACGTTTAGCACCCGGCCCCAGCCCTGTTCACGCATGTTCGGCAGCACCGCCTGGGTGGCCTGGATGGCGGAGTGCAGGTTGACGCCCATAACCGCGTCGAAGCTGTCCAGGTCGATCTCACCGAGGGGCTGCGGGCGCACCAGGCCCACGTTATTGACCACGCCGTCGAACCGGAAGCGGCGCGCCAGGTCGGCGAACACGTCCTCCGCCTGCTGGCGGTCGGACAGATCCGCCGACACCAGGGTGCCGGGGAAGTCCGCATCGTCCGCCCGGCGGGCGATGCCCACCACGCCGTGGCCGGCGGCCGCCAGCCGCTGGGACAGGGCCCGCCCGATGCCCTTGCTGGCACCGGTGATCAAATAGGTTCTTGTCGTGGTCATTCAACGCTCCAATCAAAAAGGCCCGTTCAACGGGCCGGCACGCCCTTCACGGTGGCACCGTCGGGCACATCGTGCAGCACCACGGCGCCGGCGCCCACCACCACATTGTTGCCAATAGTGACGCCTTCGCGCACCACCGCGCCGATGCCGATAAAGCTGCCCTCGCCCACGGTGACGTTGCTGGCCAGATGGGTGCCGGGGCAAAGGTGGGCACCGTCGCCGATCACGCAGTCCCGGTCCACCGTGGCGCCGGTGTTGACGATCACCCCCAGGCCGACGCGGCTGTCCACGCTGACCACGCCGCCGGCCAGCACCACCGCGCCGGGGGTGATCTCGGCGAACCGGCTCACCGACGCCTGGGGGTGGATGATGGTGGCCAGGCTCACGTTCTTGGACACCAGTTCGCGCAGGCGGCTCAGGCGGGCATCGTTACGGCCGATGCCCACCGCCACCGAATCGATGTGCACCAGGGCGTCGAGCAGCGCGCCGCTGCAACCGACGATCTGCCAGCGCTCGTTGGCCTGCTTGTCCGGCCAGGCGTCATCGTAGAACTCGATTTTCCGCCACCCGGACGCCATCGCCGTATCGGCGAGCACCTTGCCGTGCCCGCTGGCACCCAGAATCGCTAACGACCGTGTCATACCCACCTCCTCGCGCCGGTGCTGGTCTCTTCGTTGTACCACAAAAGCGGCGGCGGGGAGCGTGGCGACATGCGACGTCCGCGGCGGTGAAAAAGACAGCGGTCCGTCCCGGTGCGTACAATAACGGCTCCTCGCGCGCCACGACCGAGCCCATGACCGACCGCCGCCCGTTACCGCCCTGCCTGCACGATCTGGCCGTCAGCGCCTGGGACGCCGGTCTGTATCTGGCGCACTGCCGGTTCCGCCCGGAACAACTGCTCGACGACGCCTTCCAGCTGGCCCGCGTGCCCGAGCCGGAGACCCTGAGCGGCGCCATCGCCAAGCGCCGCTGCGAATACCTGGCCGGCCGGGTGTGTGCCGCCACCGCCGGCCAAGCGCTCACCGGTGAGCGCCTGATTCCGGCGCTGGGTGAAGACCGCGCGCCACTGTGGCCGGCGCCCCTGGTGGGCGCCATCACCCACAGCCACGGGCGTGCCGCGGCGCTGGTGGGGCACCGGGATCAATGGCGGGGGCTGGGTCTGGATTATGAAACCTGGCTGGCACCGCGCCGGGCGTTGCGCCTGGCCGGGGAGATACTGACCGAAGAGGAACGCCGGGCCCTGCAGGGCCTCAATGAGACCGAGCAGGCACGCCGGATCACGTTGACGTTCTCGGTGAAAGAGACGCTGTTCAAGACGCTCTACCCGCTTACCGGGCGGCGCTTTTATTTCCAGGACGCGGCCCTGGAGGGCGAAGACCGGATCCGCCTGCTGACCACGCTGTCCGCCGACTGGCGGCAGGGCGAAACCCTGCCTTACCAGCGGCGGGACGAAGAGACCGGGGTGCTGAGCTGGATCCGGGTTCCCGCTTAGAACAGGTCCTGATCCAGGCTCATCATGGTGCCGGCACCGGCCTTGATCTGCTCGGCCAGGGCGCCGGCTCGGGGCAGCAGGCGCTCGTAGTAGAAGCGGCCCACGGTGACCTTGGCGCGGCCGAAGTCGTCGTCGCGTCGCGCGGCGGTGACCATCATGCGCGCCCACAGCCAGGCGTAGGTGACGTAGCCGAACAGGTCCAGGTACTCCACCGCGTTGGCGTTGACCGCGTCCGGGTTGTCGCCGGCCTGGCGCAGCAACTCGGCGGTGGTGCTTTCCAGCAGGTCCACGGCGCTCACCAGACGTTCCTTGATGCCGTCCAGGCCCGGCTCGTTGCCGTTGTCATCGATCCAGCGGCGCATGTCGGCGAGGTACGCCTCCACGTATTTACCGCCGTTGCGGGTCACTTTGCGGCCGGCCAGATCCAGCGCCTGGATGCCGTTGGTGCCTTCATAGATCTGTGAGATGCGGCAGTCGCGCACGAACTGCTCCATGCCCCACTCACGCACGTAGCCGTGGCCGCCGAACACCTGCTGGCCGATCACCGTGGTGTCGAAGCCACGGTCGGTGAAGAACGCCTTGGCCACCGGGGTCATCAGGGCGACCCGGTCCTGGGCGGCTTTTTTCTCGGCCTCGTCCTCGGAGAACTTGGCCTTGTCCAGCTCCATGCCCACATAGGCGGACAGCGCCCGGCCGCCTTCGTTGAGGGCGCGCATGGTCAGCAGCATGCGGCGCACGTCGCCGTGGACGATGATCGGGTCGGCGTTGCCGCCTTCGTTCTGGACGCCGGTGGCGGCGCGGCCCTGCAGGCGCTCGCGGGCATAGTCAGCGGCGCTCTGGTAGCTCACCTCACCCAGGCCCAGGCCCTGGATGCCGATGGACAGGCGCTCGTAGTTCATCATCGTGAACATGGCCGCCAGGCCCTGGTTGGGCTCGCCGATGATCCAGCCCTTGGCGTCGTCGAAGTTCATTACGCAGGTGGCGGAACCCTTGATGCCCATCTTGTGTTCGATGGAGCCGGCGGCCACGCCATTGCGTTCCCCGGCGTCGCCGTTGGCGTCGGGCAGGAACTTGGGTACCAGGAACAGGGAGATACCCTTGGAGCCGGCGGGGGCGTCCGGCAGCTTGGCCAGCACCAGGTGGATGATGTTGTCCACCATGTCGTGCTCACCGCCGGTGATGAAAATCTTGGTGCCGGAGACACTGTAGGAGCCGTCGTCGTTGGGCACCGCCTTGCTGCGCATGATGCCCAGGTCGGTGCCGCAGTGCGGCTCGGTGAGGCACATGGTGCCGCTCCACTCGCCGCTGTAGAGCTTGGGCAGGTAGGCCTGCTTGAGCTCTTCGGAGGCGTGCGCGTCCAGGCACAGGGTGGCGCCGTTGGTGAGCGCCGGGTACAGCGCGAACGAGGAGTTGGCGCTGTGCATCATCTCCTCGAACAACACCGCCAGGGATTTGGGCATGCCCTGGCCACCGAATTCCGGGTTGCCGGAAAACGCGCTCCAGCCGTTCTCGGCGTAGGTCTTGAAGGCTTCCTTGAAGCCTTCCGGGGTGGTCACTTCGCCGTTGTCGAAGTGACAACCCTGCTCGTCGCCTTCACGGTTGAGGGGGAACAGCAGGTTCTCCACCATCTTGCCCGCTTCATCGAGGATCGCGTCGGACAGATCGCGGGTCACCTCGGCGGTGGCGGACATGGAAGCCCAGAGCTTATCGGCCTCGAACACATCGTTAAGGACGAAGCGCATGTCTTCCAGGGGCGCTTTATAGGTGGCCATTGGCATATCTCCCGAAACAGCTTGGTTGCGGGACGATAGTTTAGTCCCGGCGAACAGGGCGTAAATGTTTATTTGTGACCCGCCGTTCATCCTCTTCCCGGGGTTCCGGGCGGCGCCACAGCCACAGCATCATGGCGCACAGGAACAGCGGGATGCCGATCTTGACCGGGTTGGGCGCGGGCGACAAGGCGATCACGCCGATGCTGATCAGCATCATGGTGGAGGCGGCGCATTTACCGCGCCGGGAGATGGCGCCGCGATCGCGCCAGTGGTGGATCGGCGGGCCATAGCGGGGGTGGCCCAGCAGCCAGGCCTCCAGGCGCGGCCAGCCCCTGGCCCCGGCCCAGGCGGCCACCAGCATGAACACCACGGTGGGCATGCCCGGCAGAACCACGCCGATCAAACCCAGGGCCACGCACAGCAGCGCCAGGGCACGCCATAGGAATACCTTGATCATGGGTCGATTACAGCACGGCGGCCCCCCGCCGGGCCAGCGGCGGCTACTGCTCCTCGAAGGAGGCGTAATAGTCCGCCAGGCTGTCGATCAGGGCGCGCACCGCCGGCAGCATGCCCCGGCGGGACGGAAATACCGCATGGATGATGTCCCGTGGCGGCGCCCAGTCCGGCAACACATGGACCAGGTCGCCGCGCGCCAGGGCATCACGGACGGTCAGCAGCGGCAGTTGCACCACCCCGACCCCACCCAGCGCCGCCCGGCGCAGGGCCACCATATCGGTGGTGACGAAGCGCGGTGCGTGACGCACCGACAGCGGCTGGTCCCGGGGTCCGTACAGGTGCCATTCATAGCGCGGCGCCGGGCTGCCCAGCCACAGCGTGGGCCAGCCGGCCAGGTCCTCGGGGCCGGCGGGCACGCCGTGGCGTTCGATCAGATCCGGGCTGGCGAGCAGGCCCAGATGCCGCTCGGACAGCACCTTCATCACCAGGTCGCTGTCTTCCAGCGGCGGCTGGCGGACGCGGATCGCCACGTCCACCGCTTCGTGCACCAGATCGACCCGGCGGTTGGTGGCCTCCAGATGCACGGTGACACCCGGGTAATCGCGCATGAAGCCGGCCAGGAACGGGCCCACGTGCACATGCAAAAGCGTCACCGGGCAAGCCAGCCGGATCACCCCGCGCGGCTCCGCCCGCACGCTGTCGATGGCCTCCTGGGCGGCTTCCGCCTCCACCAGCATGGCCTTGCAGTGCTCATAGTAGGTTTGACCGGTCTCGGTGGTGGAAAAGTGGCGGGTGGAACGGTGAATCAGGCGCACCCCGAGCCGGTCTTCCAGGGCCGCCACCCGGCGGCTCAGTTTGGATTTCGGCACGCCGATGGCGCGGCCGGCCGGCGCGAAGCCGCCGTGCTCCACGGTTTGCGCGAAGTAATAGAGATCGTTCAGGTTTTCCATTGCGCCGCCATCATCGTCCCACAAGTAGAACAAAGCGTAGCATTTTAGCCTACTACCCGGCACACCGTCCCATTTATAGCATTCAAACCATGGAGAGGCAGCCGGCTTCTCCAGCCATCAAGGAGCTATATCATGAGTACTTACAATCGCTTGAATAAGGACGACGCGGCGGTACTGCTGGTGGACCATCAGGCCGGCCTGTTGTCGCTGGTCCGCGACATCGACCCGGACCGCTTCAAAAACAACGTGCTGGCCCTGGCGGACCTGGCCGAGTACTTCCAGCTGCCCACCATCCTCACCACCAGTTTCGAGGACGGCCCCAACGGCCCGCTGGTGCCGGAACTCAAGGCGCAGTTCCCGGACGCGCCCTACATCGCGCGGCCCGGCCAGATCAACGCCTGGGACAACGAGGATTTCCTCAACGCGGTGAAGGCCACCGGCAAGAAGCAGCTGATCATCGCCGGCGTGGTCACCGAGGTGTGCGTGGCGTTCCCGGCCCTGTCGGCCCTGGAGGAAGGCTTCGAAGTGTTCGTGATCACGGACGCGTCGGGCACCTTCAACGCCATGACCCGGGACGCCGCCTGGCAGCGGATGGCCGCCGCCGGCGCGCAGTTGATGACCTGGTTCGGGGCCGCCTGTGAATTGCACCGCGACTGGCGCAACGACATCGAGGGGCTGGGTACGCTGTTCTCCAATCACATTCCGGATTACCGCAATCTGATCACCAGCTACAACACCCTGACCTCGAAAGCCTGACCCGGTGGGCGCTCGCCGAAACGGCGGGCGCCCCCGGCACCAGAATTAATAGGCGTCGCTGTCCAATGTCCGAGGCAAGTCAGTACTCACCCCACCACGGGCGGCCGCCTGGCCCTTGTTCATCAGTTCCTCGACCGTCATCGACTCCCCATTGAGAGTGACCTCGCCCTGCTCCAGCGTCAGGCGGGTACGCAACCGGCCGTTCTCCTGACGCAGCCAGCCGCTGCTTTGGTAGTCCACCAGGCCGGCGCGCAGGCCGGGCGGCAGCAGCGCGGAAGCGGCGTCGAAATCAACACTCAGGTCCACCAGACGGGCCAGCGCCGCGGGCGGCAGCATCTGCAGCTCCGCGAAACTCGGGTTGAGGCCGTCCAGGCCGTTGTAATCGAGGGCGCTGTCCAGGGTGAGCTGACGCTCGCCGGCGCCGTCCACCACCATCTTGACGGTCATGCCGGTGCGTTCGGGATGCAGCAGCTGGGTACTCATCACGGTGATCATCTCTTCCCCCAAGGCGGCCATCCGCTCCGCTTTCTCCTGCATCGCGGCGGAGTCACCCTCGCCACCCATCGCCTGCATCATCATTTCCAGTTGCAGGCTGTCCAGCTCCTGGGAAATGCGCTGCACGCGGATGGCGGCGGCGCGGTCGAAGCCGTGCCAATCGAGGCCCAGCCAGGCGCTGTCCACGCGCTCCGGCACCTGGTCACCGCTCAGCGCGTCCAGCCACAGGCCGCTGTCACCGCTCAGGGTATCGCCGTCTTCCCGGGTGCGGGTGCGCAGGGTCACGTTGCCCGCCACCTGTTCGCGGCCACCGGCGCTGACACTGAGGCCGTTGGCCGCCATGGTCATGTCGATCAGCGGCAGCACCTCGCCGAGCATGGCCTTGAGGCGGATTTCCGCGTCCAGCTCGGGCAGCACCAGGGCGCCCTGCGGGCCGGCCACGCGCAGGTCGCGGCCGCGCACAAAGAAATCGCCGACCTTGGCGGTGGGGTCGTCGACCCGACCGTCCATGCGCAACTCCGCCAGCGAGGCAGTCAGCTCGGGGCTCTCGAACCGGAACGGCGACACCAGCACACGCAGGTCCACGCCACCATCGAAGGAATACCAGCTGTGCCCGATCACCGGCGGCTGGCCGGCGAACAGGCCGTCGACCATCTGCTTGATTTCCGGCGGCAGCGGGCTCAGGTCCAGTTCGCTGCGCGCGTAGGCGAGCCCCAGGGACGGGCCGTCGGGGCCGAACAGCAGCGGCCCGTAATGCACCTCGGCGCGGTCGCAAAGCTTGCCGGAATACGCCTGCAGCATGGCCATATCCGGCGGCAGCCGGTCGAACACCAGGCAAATACGCGATTGGGCGCTGAACAATCCCTTGTCGTACTCGGCCAGTTCCAGCCGCACCATGTCGGAGCCGGGTATGATTTCCTGGGCGGCCACCTGGGCGCGCACCGTGTCTTCCACCTTATTGCCGATCACATAGCCGGCGGCCAGCCAGAGCCCGCCCAGAACCAGGACGGCGAGAAGCAGTTTTTTCATTTTTCCCCCAGAATATTATTGTTCCGGCCGGCGGCCGGTACCCCCAGCCGCTAACTATAGCGGTATCGCCGGGAAATTTTCACCACGCGGTTCGCAGCTTCCAGCCGCACAAAAGCGTCTCACAGCGTTCCCGGAAGGGCAGAACACAGAACCGCGCCCCCGGCTGGAGAAAGCAATCGCGATGAAACAAAAAAGCCCGGCGCGAAGGCCGGGCTTTTCCATCGGACCAGTGACGGCCGCAATCAGAACGCGAAATGCTCCGCGTCCAGCTCCATCAGGCTGTCGATGCCGCCCTCGATGGCGCCTTTGTGGCCGGCGATACGGGGCAGGATGCGCTTGAAGTAGAACCGCGCGGTGCTGATCTTGGCCTTATAGAAGTCCTCGTCGCCGGCGCCGGCGTCGAGCTGCGCCTGGGCCTTGCTGGCCATCAGCGCCCACAGGTAGGCCAGGGTCACGTAACCGGAGTACATCAGGTAATCCACGGAGGCGCCGCCGGCGTACTCCGGGTTCTGCATCGCCTGCATACCGATGGACTGGGTCAGATCGCCCCACTCCTTGTTGCTGGCCGCCAGCGGCTCGATCAGCTCCTTGAGCTTCTCGTTGTCGGCGTTGGCTTCGCAGAACTTGTGGATGATCTTGGTGAAGTTGCGCAGCGCCTGGCCCTGGGTCATCAACACCTTGCGGCCCAGCAGGTCCAGCGCCTGAATGCCGGTGGTGCCTTCGTACAGGGTGGAGATGCGCGCGTCACGCAGGTTCTGCTCCATGCCCCACTCGCGGATGAAACCGTGGCCGCCGTAGATCTGCACACCGTGGCTGGCCGCTTCCAGACCCACCTCGGTGACGAACGCCTTGGCGATCGGGGTCAGCAGCGCCATCAGGGCGTCGGCCTGTTTGCGCTCTTCCTCGTCCTTGGCCAGCTTCACGGTGTCGCCCAGCTGGGCGCAGAAGTACACCAGCGCGCGGCCGCCTTCGGCGAACGCCTTGCTGGTGAGCAGCATGCGGCGTACGTCCGGATGCACGATGATCGGATCCGCCGGGCCGTCGGCGTTCTTGGCGCCGGACAGGCTGCGCATGGCCAGGCGGTCCTTGGCGTAGGTCAGGCCGCCCTGGAAACCCAGCTCGGCATGGGCCACGCCCTGGATGGCGGTGCCCAGACGGGCGAAGTTCATAAAGGTGAACATGCAGTTCAGGCCTTTGTTCTCCGGGCCGATCAGGTAGCCGGTGGCGCCGTCGAAGTTCATCACGCAGGTGGCGGACGCCTTGATGCCCATCTTGTGTTCGATGGAGCCGCAGGCCACGCCGTTGCGCTCGCCCACGCCGCCGTTACCGTCGGTGAGGAACTTGGGCACGATGAACAGGGAGATACCCTTGGTGCCCTTGGGCGCGCCCGGCAGACGGGCCAGCACGATGTGGACGATGTTCTCGGCCATGTCGTGTTCGCCGGCGGAGATGAAGATCTTGGTGCCGGTGATCTTGTAGGAGCCGTCGGCCTGGGGCTCGGCCTTGGTCTTGAGCAGACCCAGGTCGGAGCCGCAGTGGGCTTCGGTCAGGCACATGGTGCCGGTCCATTCACCGCTGGTGAGCTTGGGCAGGTAGGTCTGCTTCTGCTCGTCGGTGCCGTGGGCTTCGATGGTGGCCACCGCGCCGTGTGACAGGCCCGGGTACATGCTCCAGGACCAGTTGGCGGTGCCGGTCATTTCGGAGATGGCGATGCTGGAGGAGCCCGGCAGGCCCTGGCCGCCGAATTCCGGATCGCCGCCCATGGCCGGCCAGCCGCCTTCCACGTACTTGGCGTAGGCTTCCTTGAAGCCCTTCGGGGTGGTCACCACGCCGTTCTCGAAACCACAGCCTTCCTCGTCACCGGAACGGTTCAGGGGCGACAGCTCGTTTTCGGCGAACTTGGCACCCTCTTCCAGAAAGGCGTTGAGCAGTTCACTGTTCACTTCTTCCAGACCCAGTTTGGCGTAGTGGCCATCCAGGTCGAGAACTTCGTTCAGCACAAAGCGCATGTCGCGCAGGGGAGCCTTGTAGTCAGGCATGTCGGATCTCCCGGAATGGTTTGCAATGCAGGGAAACCGGCCCCGGAGGTCTGTGGAAAGCGCAGCGAAACGGGGCGGGTCCATCGTCAGGACGGCAATGGTAGCGCCGCCCGAAAGCCGGTGCCCACAACTATTTGTGACCCACAAGTCAAACAAGCGTTTGAAACCACTTTTCGCCCGGGAAGGCTGGTATAGTTCCGCTCAGTACCAGGGCACACGAACAGGAGCGACCCGCCATGATCGACCCCAATCTGCTGGATATTCTGGTCTGTCCGGTGAGCAAGGCACCGCTGATTTTCGACGAGCGGAAAAACGAATTGATGTGCAAGGCGAGCGGCCTCGCCTACCCGGTGCGCGACGGTATTCCTGTCATGTTGGAAGAAGAAGCTCGCACCATGGAAGACGACGAACTTCGCGCGCTCTAGACCCGAGAACCACCGCCAAGGATGCCTCGATGAAACGGCTGCTCTCCTCATCGCTGTTACTCTTCTTTTTTGTATTCGCCGCCGGCCAGACCGCTCTCGCCCAACAGACGGGGGGCGGTAACGGCGACGCCACCGCCGAAAGCGCCGCCGACAAGACNCCGCGGCGGCCGCCCAGGAGCAGGCCCGCCAACAGCGCGAGGCCTGTCTGCTGCGGGCGGCCCAGACCGCCGGTGACGATGTCACCCTGGAGCAGTTGCGCGGCTGGTGCGACGACGGCGCCGAGCGACGCCGNCTGCCCCACGAGGACGCCCTGCGCGCGCGCCTAGCCCTGGAGCAGACCAGCCAGGAAAACCCCTTCGTGATCACCCCGCACCGGCGCAACTATCTGATGCCCTACAGCCACTGGAGCAACCCCCAGTGGAACGACCCGGACCGCGAGGACCAGAACCTGGATTCCGGCGAGGTGAAGTTCCAGTTCTCCCTGAAAGCGCCGGTGTACGACGATTTCTGGGACGGCAGCACCCTGTACATGGCGTTTACCGGAGTGTTCTTCTGGCAGGCCTACAACAGCGAGGAATCGCGCCCGTTCCGGGAGATCAATTTCACCCCGGAGGTGTTTCTCGCCAAACCCATCGACTGGCAGCTGGGGCCGGTTCAGTCCGAACTGCTGGCGTTCGGCTTCCGCCATGATTCCAACGGCCAGGACGAGCCCACCTCGCGCAGCTGGAACCGTCTCTACCTGCGCCATGTGTCGCAGATCGGCTCCTACTATGTGTCGGTGATGCCCTGGTACCGCATCCCCGAGGAGGAGAAGGATTTCCCGCTCGATCCGCGCGGCGACAACAACCCGGACATCGAAAAGTACATGGGCAATTTCCAGCTGGAGGTGGCCCGGGTGTTCGGCAACCACGTGCTGGAACTGATGGTGCGCAACAACCTGCGCTCCGATAACAAGGGCGCCGGGCAGATTAACTACTCGTTCCCGATCAATGATCGCTTCAAGGGGCTGGTGCAGGTCTTCACCGGCTACGGCGATTCGCTGATCAACTACGACGATTACGAAACCCGCTTCAGCCTCGGCATACTGCTCACCGACACCCTCTAGGGCAGAGGATACAGGCCGCCATCCAGAGCCATCACCACCCTCTCCCCCCGCGCTGGCCGAATCGGCCAGCCGCCGGTAAGACCGCCGAAGGCGGGTAGCACGGTAACCCCGTCGCGGAGCCAGAATACCGGCGCGCGCACGCTGTCGGCGCCGCCGCCCAGCCGGTACGCCGGATGGAGATGGCCGCCCATGACATGGCGGCCGGGCACCGGGTCCGGGTCGTGGGCGAGCCGGAACGGTCCCAGATCCAAATACGAGTGCCAGATCAGATCCAGGTCGAGCCCTTCGGCGTGGCGGTCATGGTTGCCGATCACCACCTCCGGGGTAAGCGCCGGGTGGCGTTCCCGCCAGCGGGGCCAGGCGTCGAGAAACGGTTCGCCGGCGCGGGGACGGTGGTGAAAGAAATCCCCCAGCACGATCAGCCGCGCCGGCCGGAACCGCTCCATCAAAGCACTGAGCCGGTCCAGGTCGGCGGCGCTCTGGCCGCCGGGCAGGGCCAGGCCCTGCCGGCGCAGGAAGGCGCCCTTGCCGAAATGGGTATCCGCCACCAGCAAGGCGCTTTCGCCGGGATAGAACAGGGCCCGGTCGCCGTGCAGCCAGACGGTCTCACCGGCCAGGGTCAGTGCCAGGCTGTCGCTCATGCGTCCCCCGCCCGCCGGTCCGCGTGCTTCTCCAGGCGCTCGGTCATGCGCGCCACCCGGTCACGCCAACTCTCCGTGCTCAGCCGGTTACGCAGACGCTCCACCCACAGCGGAAACGCCAGCGGCGTGAACCGCTCGGGGGCGGTGAGCACCATGGCCTGGTCGCGGGCCCGCTCCAGCACCGCCCGCAACCGGCCGATTTCCAGCTGGCTTTCCAGTACCTCGCGGCGCGCCTGGTCCAACAGCAGGTGGTCCGGGTCGTAGCGGTCCAGGGTGTCGTAGAGCAGGCCGCTGGACGCCTGCAGCTGTTTGCCGGTTTTGCCCTTGCCGGGGTAGCCCTGGAACACCAACCCGCTGATACGGGCGATATCACGGAAGCGGCGGCGCGCCAGTTCGCCGGCGTTGAGCGCCGCCAGCACGTCCTCCACCAGGGACGCCGGCGTCAGCAGCGCGCGCCAGTCGTCCTCGTCCAGCGGCGGCACCTTGGCGGCGGTGAGCAGCTCCAGCCCGTAATCGTTCACCGAGATCGAGAAAGTAGCGGGGAAACGCTGCCCCAGCCGCCAGGCCAGCAACGACGCCAGCCCTTCGTGGGCCAGCCGGCCGGCGAACGGAAACAGGAACCAGTGGGTGCCTTCGCGGGAGCGGCTGCGCTCGATCAGCAGGTGGCGCCGGGACGGCAGCGCCGACTGGTCGAGCTGCACTTCCAGCACGTCACGAATCGCCTGCACTTCCTGATCCCGGTAATCGCCGCCGGCCACCTCCTCGAGAATATCCAGCACCGTGTCCGCCAGCTCCGTGGACAGGGGCAGCCGCCCGCCCTGCCAGCGCGGCACCAGCGAGCGCCGCCCCTTGGCCGCGCGCACATAGGCGGTCATATCGCGCACCCGGATCAGCTCCAGGGCCCGGCCGGAAAACAGGAACACATCGCCGGGCTTGAGGCGGGCGACAAAGCTCTCTTCGATGGTGCCGATGCTGCCGCCGCGGGGGTATTTGACGCGCATCTGGTAATCGCTGGTGATGGTGCCCACCGCCATGCGGTGGCGGCGCGCCAGCCCCTGGTCGGTGACCCGGTAGACGCCGTCGTCCTCCACCACCCGTCGGAACTGGGGGTAGTGCTCGAGCACCGCGCCGCCCCGGGTAATAAAGTCCAGGCACCATTGAAACTGGGTGTCGGTGAGGCCGGCGAAGGCGTGGGTGGCGCGGGCCTCCGCCAGCACCCGGGGCGCCTGGAAGCCGTCGCCCACCGCCAGGGTCACCAGGTGCTGCACCAGCACGTCCAGGCACAGGGTCAGGGGCGGGCGCGCCTCCACCCGCCCGGCGGCCCAGGCGCGCCGGGCCGCGGCGATCTCCACCAGNTCGAAGGCATGGCTGGGCACGCACAGGATTTCGCTGTCGGCGCCGGGCCGGTGGCCGGAGCGCCCGGCGCGCTGCATCAGCCGCGCCACGCCCTTGGGGCTGCCCACCTGCACCACCCGGTCCACCGGCGAGAAATCCACGCCCAGGTCCAGGCTGGAGGTGCACACCACGCAGCGGAAGGCGCCGTCGCGCAAACCCTGCTCCAGCTTCTGCCGCAGGCGCCGGTCAATGGAGCCGTGGTGCAGCCCGATCTCGGTGATCCAGTCCAGCCGCGCCTTGGCCAGCGCCTCGAACCACAGCTCCGCCTGGGCGCGGGTGTTGGTGAACAGCAGCGCCGTCCGGCCCTGTGCCAGGTAGTCGATCACCGGTTGCAGTTGCGCCAGCCCCAAATGCCCGGCCCAGGGAAAACGGTCCACCTGGTCCGGGCAGAGGCCGCGCACCGTCAGTGTCTTGGGGCTGTCTCCGGCAATGCGCTCACCGCCGGGTTGCCCGCCTTGGGCGCCGCCGAGCAGCACCGCCATGGCCTGGTCCAGATTGCCCAGGGTGGCGGACAGCCCCCACACCGGGAGGCCGGGGCGGCGCGCGCGCAGCCACGCCAGGCACAGCTCCAGCTGGACGCCGCGCTTGCTGCCCAGCAGCTCGTGCCATTCGTCGACGATTACCGCGTCCAGGTGCTGGAAGCGCTGCGCGGCGTGCTTGTACGACAGCAGCAGCGACAGGCTTTCCGGCGTGGTGATCAGCGCTTCGGGCAAGCGCTTGCGCTGGCGCGCCCGGGCGGCGGAACCGGTGTCGCCGGTGCGGGTCTCCACGCGCCAGTCCAGGCCCACGCCGTCCAGCGCCTCGCGCAGATTACCGGCGGTGTCCTCCGCCAGCGCGCGCAATGGGGTAATCCACAGCACCCGCAAACCGCCGCCCCGGTCGCCGCGATCCAGAGCCCGGGACACCGGCCCCAGCCAGGCGGCCAGGGATTTGCCCGAACCGGTGGGGGAATGAATCAGGCCGGAGCGGCCGTCGCGGAACGCCGCCCAGGCGCGGCGCTGGAACGGGGCCGGGGACCAGCCCTGGCGGGCGAACCAGGCGTCCACCGCCGCCAGACCGTCAGCTGCCGTAGGCATCCAGCAATTCCTTGACCTGGGTCAGGCTGTCCGCCTGGTCCGGCGTCAGGTCCTGGCGCCAGCGGGCGATGCGCGGAAAACGCAGGGCGATGCCGGATTTATGACGCGGCGACGGCTGGATGCCCTCGAACGCGATTTCGAACACATGATGTGGCCGCACCGACCTTACCGGCCCGAATTTCTCCACCGTGTTGCGGCGGATCCAGCGGTCCAGGCGGCCGATCTCCTGGTCACTCAGGCCGGAGTAGGCTTTGGCGATCGGCACATAGCCGTCGCCGTCCGGCACCGCCAGAGTGTAATCGGTGTAGAGGTTGGCGCGGCGGCCGTGGCCGGGCTGGGCGTAAAGGAGCACCGCGTCCAGGGTCAGCGGATCGATCTTCCACTTCCACCAGTCGCCGCGCACCCGCCCGCTCCGGTAAGGGCTGTCCCGATGCTTCAGCATCAACCCTTCCACCTGGTGCTCGCGGCTGTCGGCGCGCAACGCGGCCAGCGCCGGCCAGTCCGGGGCGTCCACCAGCGGGCTCAGTTTCAAGGCCGGCTCGCCGGCGTCGGCGATCAGGGTTTCCAGGGCCGCGCGGCGCTCGTGCAGGGGGCGCGCCCGCCAGTCCCGGCCCTGGTACTCGATCAGGTCATAGGCGAGGAACGCCACCGGCACTTCACGCAGCAGCTTCTCACCCACTGTTTTGCGCTGAATGCGGCGCTGCATTTGCGAAAACGGCAGCACCTTGTCGTGCCAGGCCACCAGTTCGCCGTCGAGCACCGCCTCGGGCAGCGCCCCGGCGGCGGCCTCCACTTCCGGGAAACGGCCCGCCATGGGCTCCTCGCCCCGGGACCACACCCAGACGCCGTTGGGCCGGGCAATCAACTGGGCGCGGATGCCGTCCCATTTCCATTCCGCCTGCCAGTCGCTCAGCGGGCCGAGGCTGTCCGGTTCGTCCTTCAACGGCGACGCCAGGAAGAAGGGGTACGGCTGGCCGTCCCGCTCCTCGCGGCGCTCCTCACTGAGCAGATGGGTAAAGAAGCTGGCACCGGGCTCGAACTCGCCCATCAGCCGACGCGCGATCAACGCCCGGGGCAGCCCGCTCCGTTCCGCCAGGGCCCGCTCCACCAGCCCCCGGGACACGCCCACCCGCAAGCTGCCGGTGAGCAGCTTGTTGTAGAGAAAGCAGGCCTCGCGGGGCAGCCGCCGCCACTGCGCCATCACCCGGGCTTTTTGCTCCGCCTCGTCCTGGCCGCGCAGAGCCAGGACGCCGCCTTCCACCCAGGCGGTCAGCGAAGTGTCCGCGGGCGCCGGTTCCGGGGCCGGGTCCATCAGCAGGCTGATGGTTTCCGCCAGGTCGCCCACGTGCTGGTAGGTCTCTTCCACCAGCCACTCGGGCAGGCCGCAGGCTTCGGTGACCCAGGCGCGCAGTTTGCGCGCGCCCACCAGCCGTTTCATGCGGCGGCCGGTGAGCATGTACACCGCCCAGGCGCCGTCGTCCGCCGGGGCGCGGTCGAAATAACGCTTCAGGGCGTCCAGCTTGACGCTGGTGCGGCTGGTGGCGTCCAGCTCCGCGAACAGGGCGATGAAGTCGCGCATCAATCGCCCTCCCCGCCGTACAGCGTGCTCAAGGCGCGCGCCTCGATGCCTTCCTCTTCGTTGAGATAACGCACCAGTTCGTCACTGCGTCCATGGGTGGTGAGCACCGTGCGGGCGCCGCTTTCGCGCACGGTGCGCAGCAACGCCGGCCAGTCCGCGTGGTCGCTGAGTTCAAAGCCGTAATCGTAGCCGCGCCGCCGGCGGTTGCCGCGAATGCGCATCCAGCCGGAAGCGAAGCCGGTGCTGGCGTTCTTGAAACGCCGCATCCAGGGGCTGCCGGCCGCCGAGGGCGGCGCCAGGATCAGCTCGCCGCTGAAGTCGTGCCGCCGGGGCAAGGCGGACACCGGCTCGGTGGCGAGCATGGCCACCCCGGCGCGGCGATACAGCTCGGTGAGGGCCACCATGGCGCCGTGCAGATACACCGTGCGGCCGGCGTGTTCGGGCCGCTCCGCCAGCGCCGCCAGCACCCGTTGCGCCTTGCCGAAGGCGTAGGTGAACAGAATACAGGGCCGGTCCGGATGACCGTCCCACCAGCGGCCGATATCGGCGGCCACCTCCTCCACCGGCGGCCAGCGGTAACAGGGCAAGGCAAAGGTGGACTCGGTGATCAGGGTGTCGCAGGGCACCACCTCGAAGGGCGCGCAGGTGGGGTCCGGGTCACGCTTGAAGTCGCCGGTGACCACCCACACCCGGCCGTCGTCGTGGGCCAGGCGCACCTGGGCCGAGCCGAGCACATGGCCGGCCGGGTGCAGGCTCACGCACACCGGCCCGAAGCGGCGGGCCTCGCCATAGTCCAGGGCTTCGAAGTGATGTTGGCGGCCCAGGCGGTGGCGCAGAATCGGCACGCTCTGGTGGTGCGCCCAATAGCGGGCGCTGCCGGAGCGGGCGTGATCGGCGTGGGCGTGGGTGATCACGGCCCGGGGAACCGGTCGCCAGGGGTCGATATGGAAGTCTCCGGCGGCGCAGTAGAGGCCCTCCCGGGCCGGATAGATCAAAGGGTCATCCATGTCCGCGATGGTAATAACGCCCGGTGAGGCGGCGGTGAAAACAAGGTAAAAGCCATTGATCGACGCCATGGGCGGCGGGCTTCACGCTGTTTTTCTGAAGCGGGCGCAACACTGGCGGGATGACTTCGACACGATTGATTACCGGTGCCAGCCATGGTATCGGCCTGGCGATGACCGCGCGCTGCCTGCGCGCCGGGGAGCGGGTATTCGCCGTCAGCCGCGACCCGGACCGCAGCGACGCGCTCGCGGCGCTCGCCGCCGAAGCGCCGGACCGTCTGCACCCTCTGGCCGCCGACCTGTGCGACGAAAACGCCGTGGCGCGCCTGTTTGAAACGGTGCGGGCGCACACCGACACCCTGGACGCCCTGGTGCACTGCGCCGGCCTGCTGCACGACCCCGAAACCGGCCTGTCACCGGAGAAGCGGGTGGAGGACGTGAACCTGGCCGCCCTGCAGCGGGTGTTCGCCATCAACGGTTTCGCCCCCATTCTGCTGGCCCGCTACGCGCTGCCCCTGCTGCGCCACGACCGCCGCGCGGTGTTCGCATCGCTGTCCGCCCGGGTGGGCAGCATCGAGGACAACCGGCTGGGCGGCTGGTACGCCTACCGGGCCAGCAAGGCGGCGCAGAACCAGTTTTTGCACACCTTCGCCGTGGAGGCCCGGCGGCGCGCCAGAAACCTGATCGTGCTGGCGCTGCATCCGGGCACCGTGGAGACCGGCCTGTCCGCCCCGTTCCGCGCCAACGTGCCCGCGGAAAAATTGTTCAGCGCCGACTTCGCCGCCCAGTGCCTGTTGAGGAACATGGAGAACGCCGGCGAGGAGGACAGCGGCGGCTTCTTCGCCTGGGACGGCGCGCCGATTCCCTGGTAGCCCTGGTCATCGAAACCTCCGGAGACGTCATGCCCTCGTCGCACAAGAAGCCCCATCTACCCGAAAAGCGCTGCGCGGTGTGCGGCCGCCCCTTCAGCTGGCGCCGCAAATGGGCGCGGGACTGGGAGCAGGTCCGCTATTGCTCCCGGCGCTGCCGGAGCCGGCGTGGCGCCGGCGCCTGACTAAAAAAACCGGGGCGGTTACAGAGCGGCCATAAACAGCCTGTCCGGGCCGCGCTACAGTGGTGCCAATTCAACGGCAGGGTCTGTTATGCAACCGGATTATCAAGTCGCCATCATCGGCGCCGGCTTCGGCGGCCTGGGCATGGCCATCGCGCTCAAGGACCGGGGTCAGCACGCCTTCGTGGTGCTCGAGAAAGAGAACGACGTGGGCGGCTGCTGGCGCGACAACACCTACCCCGGCGCCGCCTGCGACGTGCCGTCGCACCTGTACTCGTTTTCCTTCGAGAAGAAATTCGACTGGTCGCGGCGGTTCGCGCCGCAGGCGGAAATTCTCGCCTACCTGCGCCATTGCGCGGACAAGTACCGGCTGCACCCGCATATCCGTTTCGGCACCAGCGTCAACGGCGCCCGCTTCGACGAGGCCTCCGGCCTCTGGCACCTGGACACCAGCAACGGCCCGATCACCGCGCGCGCGTTGATCACCGCCACCGGCCAGCTCAACCGGCCCGCCTGGCCGAACCTGCCGGGGCGCGACCGCTTCGCCGGCGAGACCTTCCACAGCGCCCGCTGGAACCACGATGTGGACCTCACCGGCAAGACCGTGGCGGTGATCGGCACCGGGGCCAGCGCCATTCAGTTCGTCCCCGAGATCGCCAAGCAGGCGAAACAGGTGCTGCTGTTCCAACGGTCGGCGCCCTATGTGATTCCCAAACCGGACCGGCCCTACTCGGCCACCGAGCAACGCCTGATGGCGCGCTTCCCGCTGCTTCAGAAACTGGACCGGGCGCGGGTCTACGCGCAGAACGAGGCGCGGGTGCTGGGCTTCACCAGCCTGCAGGGCGCCATGCGTTTTCACGAATACCTGTTCAAGAAGCACCTGAACGCGTGCGTGCCGGACCCGGACACCCGCGCCAAGCTGACGCCGGATTACCCGATGGGCTGCAAGCGCATCCTGATCTCCAACGACTACTACCAGGCGTTGACGAAATACCGGATTCCGGTGATCACCGGCGGCGTGCGCGCGATCACCGCCGACGGCGTGGAAGACGCCGACGGGGAACACCACCCGGCGGACGTGATCATTTACGGCACCGGCTTCCAGGCCACCGATTTTCTGGCGCCGATGACGATCACCGGCCGGCGCGGCCGGGACCTCAACCAGGCCTGGCGCGACGGCGCCGAAGCCTACCTGGGCATCACCGTGCACGGTTTCCCCAATCTGTTCATGCTGTACGGCCCCAACACCAACCTGGGCCACAATTCGATCATCTATATGATCGAGTCACAGATCGCCTATGTGATCAGCGCCCTGGAAACCCTGGAACGGGACGGCCACCGCTTCGTGGATGTGCGCCCCGGCGTGCAGGACGATTTCAACCGCCGGCTGCAGGCGCGCATGCGCGATACCGTCTGGGACCAGGGCTGCGAGAGCTGGTACAAGACCGCCAGCGGCAAGAACACTAACAACTGGCCGGGCTTTACCTTCAGCTACCGGCAACGCACCCGACACCTGGACCCGGAAGACTATGAGTTGCACCCGTGAAACCGGCGGCGCCGCGCCCACGCGCGGCCAGAGACTACTGGCGGCGACGCTGCGCGGCAGCCTCAGCGTTCTGCTGAAACCCGCGTTCCTGTCGCGCAGCCCGGTGGCCCTGCAACGGCACTGGCTGGCGGCGCTGTCGCGCACCACCCTGCCCGCCCGGGGCGTGCCCAGACGGCGCACGGTGCTGGGCCCGGTGCCGGTGGAACTGACCGGCAACGGCCACAGCGGCACGGTGCTGTATCTGCACGGCGGCGGCTACGTGAGCGGGGGACCGGTCACTCACCGGGCGCTGACCAGCCATCTGGCGAAACTGGCGGACGCCAGCGTGGCGGTGGCCGACTACCGGCTGGCGCCGGAGCATCCGTTTCCGGCGGCTCTGGACGACGCGCACCGGGCCTATATGGCGCTGCTGGAGAAGGGCCACGCGCCGGAGCGGCTGGCGGTGGCCGGCGACTCCGCCGGCGGCGGCCTGACCCTGGCGCTGCTGCAGCGGCTGCGCGACGAGGGCCAGCCCCTGCCCGCCTGCGCGCTGATGTTCTCGCCCTGGGTGGACCTGACGCTGGCGGAAACGCCGCCCACCGTGCCCGGCGAAGCCATGCTCAACCGGCAGTGGCTGGCGTTCGCCGCCGACGCCTACGCCGGCGAGCAGCGCGACAGCGCCGGCGCGTCCCCGTTGCTGGGCAACCTGGACGGGCTGCCGCCGCTGCTGATCCAGACCGGCAGCGACGAGATTCTCGCCAACGACAGCGAACGCCTGGCCGAGGCGCTGGAGGGCGCCGACTGCGACGCCCGCTACCAGCGCTACCCGGGCCGCTGGCATGTGTTCCAACTGCACGCCGGCATGCTGCACGACGCCGACCTGGCGCTGGCCGAGTGCCGCGACTTCCTGCACCAGCACTGGCGCTGATCAGTCCAGCGCCGACACCGTGTCGCGGCGCAGGGCCGCCAGCGCCTCGCTGATGCGCACCGGATAGACGTCGCCGGCCTCGGCCACCGGCGCCAGTGAGCGCACCGCCGCCGGCAGGCTGGCCAGTTGATCGCGCAGCCGCTGGCGGGCCTGGTCCGGGTCCGGCGGCGGCGCCACCGCCTCGCCGTTTGCCACCACCGGCCGCAGCAGCGGCACCCCGTCGCGGGCCTCGTCGCGGCCGGTGATCTCGTCGTAGCGGCAGCCGCCGTCCCCGTCACTGAAGCGCCACACCTGCTTGGCGCCCGGGTAGAGCGGCTTGCCCGGCGAGGTCTTGAGGCGCGGGCGGCCCTGGTATTCGGTGAGCTTGTAGGCGAAATCCAGGGACGGGGCGTCCGCCACCGAGCCCATTTCCGTGCCCACGCCGAACCCGTCGATCGGCGCGCCGGCCTGCACCAGCGTCTGAATGCGGTGCTCGTCGAGGCCGCCGCTGACCACGATGCCGACCCGCTGGAGCCCGGCGGCATCGAGCTTGCGCCGCGCCTGGCCGGCCAGTTCGCCCAGGTCGCCGGAATCGATCCGCACGGCGCCCACGTCCAGCCCCTCGTCGCGTACCAGAGCGATCACCCGGTCGACGCCGCGCAGGGTGTCGTAGGTGTCCACCAACAGGGTGGTGCCGGGGTAGTCCCGGGCGTAGCGGCGCAGCGCCTCGGTTTCGTCATCGTGGGACTGGATGTAGGAGTGCGCCATGGTGCCGCGCACCGGCAGGTCGAAGCTCAGGCCGCCAAGCACATTGCTGGTGCCGGCGATGCCCGCCACCCGGTAGGCGCGCACGCCGCGCCAGGCGGCTTCCAGCCCATGCATGCGGCGCATGCCGAAATCCACCACCGGCACGCCGTCGGCGGCCAGCACCATGCGTGCCGCCTTGGAGGCGAGCAGCGTTTCCAAGTTGACGTAGTTCATCAGCAGGCTTTCCAGCAGCTGCCCCTGAATCACCGGCGCCCGCACTTCCAGCAGCGGCTCATTGGGGAACACCACCGAGCCCTCCGGCAGCGCCCGGATTTCCCCCTCGAAGCGGAAATCGGCGAGCCAGCGCAGGAAGCCGTCCTCGAACAGCTCCAGTTGCCGCAGCCGCTCGATCTGCTCGGGATGGAAACGCAGCCCTCGAACCAGATGGGCGGCGTACTCCTGCCCGCAGGCCACCGCGAAACGGCGCCCCGCCGGCAGCTTGCGGAAGAACAGACTGAACACCGCCTCGCCGCGGTGATCGTCGCGCCAGTAGGCCTGCGCCATGGTCAGTTCATAGAGGTCGGTGAGCAGGGCCAGTTCCCGCTCCGAGGGCCAGAGAGCGTCCATTGATACTCCTGCGGTTGGTGAGCCGCGCCGTCACAATGCGACGCCACCCCTGTGTCTGACCTCACCGGGGCGGCTTTTCAAGTACCGGTGACGGCCTCCAGGGCACGCCGGTGCGCGGCCAGGGAGGCGGCGTCGAACAGCACGAAACGTACCCGTTTGACCCGCTCCAGCCGCGCCCCTTCGGAAACCACCGTGGCCATGGCCACGGCGGCCGCCTCGTCCATCGGGTAGCCGAAGGCGCCGGTGGAAAGCGCCGGGAAGCCCAGGCTGGTCAGCCCGGCGTCCTCGGCGAGGCGCAGCGCATTGCGATAGCACTCCGCCAGCAACCGGTCGGCGGGCCGGTCGCGGCCGTACACCGGCCCCAGGCAGTGAATAACATGGGGGTTGGGCAGCCCGTGACCGCCGGTGAGCACCGCCTGGCCGGGCTCGATCGGCGCCAGGGGCGCGCATTCGCGGGCCAGTTCCGGCCCGGCGGCGCGGTGAATGGCGCCGGCCACGCCGCCGCCGGTGGCCAGGCGGGCGTTGGCGGCGTTGACGATCGCGTCCAGGTCCGGCTGGGCGGTGATGTCACCTTGTACGCATTGGATATCCATGACGTGCCTCCTCGAAGGGTTGTTGCCGGAGCGGGGCCGGCGGGGACAGCGCGACGGCGGCGACTGCGGTATCATTCCCGCTGGGGGCCGCTCATTAACCGCTGGAGTCGTTATGCCGTTACTCGCCCGTTTAAGTCTGCCCGTGCTGCTGCTTCTCACCACCGCCTGCCAGAGCTTTTCCGGCCTGGAAGCGCCGGAAGTGAGCCTGTCGTCGCTGCGCCTGGAAAGCGCCGGCGTGTTCGAGCAACGATGGCAAGCGGTGCTGCGCGCGCGCAACCCCAATGACCGGGCGGTGACCATCAAGGCCCTGGATTACGAGATCCTGGTCAATGGCGAGCGCCTGGCGCGGGGCAACAATAACGAAGCGACCACGCTGCCGGCACTGGACGATGTGCTGATCACCACCAGCGTGTCCACCAGCCTGCTGGGTACCCTGCAGCAACTGCAACGCCTGCAGCAAAACGCCGGCGAGCCGCTGACCTATCAGCTCAAGGGCAGCGCCCGGGTGGCCGGGCTGGCGTTCCCGATCCACTTCGACCGGAAAGGGGAGTTCACGCTGCCGATGGCACCCCAACCGGCAAACTGATTGTCCAAGACCGACGTTTTACCCTGGGGGAGCAACATGGATAGCATTTTGATCACCGGCGCCGCCAGCGGCATCGGCCTGGCCACCGCGCGCCGGTTTCACACCAACGGCTGGCGGGTGGGCCTGCTGGACGTCAATGAGGGCGCCCTGCAGGCGGTGCACGCGGAACTGGGCGAACGCTGCTGGTACCAGCAGGTGGACGTCACCGACATGGGCCAGTGCGAAGCGGCGGTGGCGGCGTTCGCGGAGAGCGCCGGCGGCCGTCTGGACGTGCTTTTCAACAGCGCCGGCGTGCTGCGCATGGGCCATTTCGAGGACCTGAGCGCCGAGCAGCACCGTTTCACCCTGGACGTGAACGTGGCCGGCACCCTGCAGATGTGCCTGGCGGCCCTGCCCTACCTGAAACAGTCCCGCTCCCCCCGGGTGCTCAACATGAGCTCCGCCTCGGCGCTGTACGGCGTGCCGCACCTGGCCAGCTACTCCGCGTCGAAATTCGCGGTGCGCGGCCTCACCGAGGCGCTGGATCTGGAGTGGCGGCGCCACGGTATTCGCGTGCAGGATCTGATGCCGCCGTTCGTGAACACCGGCATGGTCAACAAGCAGACGTTCGAAGCGCCGGTGGTGCGCCGCATGGGCGTCAAACTGAGCGCCGACGACGTGGCCCGGGCCGCCTTCGAGACCCTGCAGGGCGACCCGCGGGTGCATGTGCCGGTGGGGCTGCCGTTCCGCTTCACCGTGTTGTTGGAGAAGGTCATGCCGCAACGGGCCACCCGCGCCCTGATGGCCTGGCTGAGCCGCGACTAGTAGCGGATCTCCACTTTGCGTCGACCCCACTGCAGGGCCGCCTGCCGGTCCTCGCCGAGATAGATATCGATCTTGTTGCGCCAGCGGGCGTGCATCTTGTCGCGCACGTACCAGGTGCCCTCCAGCCCTTCGATTTTCACCGCGGTGCCGTAATCCAGACCGGCGGCGAGCAGGTCCCGGGACACGGCGATGGCTTTCATGCCCGGCACCAGGGTGTCGCCCCAGGCCGCCAGACTGTGGTCCTCGCCGTGCCCCTGCCCGGGCAGGGAATTGAAGGCGGTGGCGGTGACCGTGCGCCGCTGGGAAAACTCCTCCGCGGGCGCCGGGCCCGCCAGTAGCAGCCCGAGAAGCACCCACCCGGCATTCACGAGGCCTTGCCCATACTGCTTCGATGTCCGCATTGAAACCCCTTATTCTCCTGTTGCTGATCGGCAGTCTGTCGGCCTGCGCCGGGCGCCCGCCGGTACCGCCGCTGGAGCTGCGCGCCTGGGACCCGCCCGGGCAGCCCAAGGCGGTGATTCTGGCGCTGCACAGCTTCGGTGACTATAGCGCGGCCTTCGATCTGGCGGCGCCGGACCTGGCCGCCGCGGGCTACCAGGTGTACGGCTTTGATCAGGCCGGCTTCGGTACCCGCACGCTCGCCGACGGCCACTGGGCCGGGGAAGCGCGGCTGGTGGCCGATGCCGCCGACGCCGCGCGCCGCCTTGCCGAGCGGCACCCGGACACGCCGCTGTTTCTGCTCGGCGAAAGCCTGGGCGGGGCGGTGGCCATGCTGGTGGCCAGCCGGCACCCGGAGATACCGCTGAGCGGCCTGATTCTGGCGGCGCCGGCGGTCCGCGAAGGCATTCGACTGCGCTACGGCTGGAACGTTCTGATCGCCTCGGCGGCGACCCTGGCGCCGGGCTACCGCCTGGAGGTGGAACGGGCCCCGGACGATCCGCACCTGGCGCCGGCGGCCGCCCGACGGCGCGCCAGCGACCCGCTGGTGATGCACGAGGTACGCATGGATGCCTACTGGGGCCTGATTCAGCTCGCCGACAGCGCCAGTGACGAAGCCGGCCGCATAACGGTGCCCACCCTGTTGCTGTACGGCGACCTCGACACCTCGGTGCCGGCGGTGGGCATCCAGCGGTTGCGTGACCGGCTCGGCGCGCACGGCGATTATCAGACGTTTCCGCGGGGGCCGCATCTGCTGCTGCAAGGGCGACACTGGCCCAGGGTCACCGCCGCCATCAAGCGCTGGACCGACGCCCGGCCAGCGGCCCGATAACAGGCCGCAGCGCCCGCGCGCCGGCGCTTTCCGGGTACCGCTTTCGGTAATTTTTCTGTGCTAGTCTGGCGGCTTCGCAAAGGAGGGAACGCAGATGAATAAACGGGTTCTGATCACCGGCGGCAACTCCGGCATCGGGTTTTGCACCGCGCAGCAACTGGCCGGGCGCGGCGCGGAAGTGGTGCTTGCCTGCCGCGACCAGACCAAGGGGCAGGCGGCGCTGGCGCGCATCAAGGGCGGCCACCCCCAGGCGCGGGTGCGGCTGTTCCCGCTGGACCTGTCCGATCTGGCCCAGGTGCGCGGCTGCGCCCGCCGCCTCAACGATGAGCTGGACGGCATCGACGTGCTGATCAACAACGCCGGCGTGGTGCCCACCCGCCAGCAGTTCACCCGCGACGGCTTCGAGATGCAGATCGGCGTGAACTATCTGGCGCCGGTGCTGCTCACCCACCTGCTGCTGCCGTTGCTGCAACAACGCGAAGACGCCCGGGTGATCCATGTGGCATCGGTGGCGCACTGGCTGGGCCGCATCAACACCAAGACCTGGCGCGGTCGCCGGCCCTATCTGGTGATGGACGCCTACGGCCAGTCCAAACTCGCCAACATCCTGTTCAGCGACGTGCTCGCCCAGCGGCTGGCGGGCCAGGGCATCACCAGCAACGCCCTGCACCCGGGCGGCGTGGACACGCCGATTTTCCGCCATGTGCCGGACCTGGCGATGAAACTGATCCGCCCCACCCTGACCACGCCGGAGAAGGCCGCGCGTCTGCCGGTGCGCATGGCCCTGGACGAGGAGTTCTACGGGGTCACCGGTGGTTACTTCGACGCCAAGGGTCCGGCCGCCCGCTCCCCGCGGGCGCGCAACAAGAAGCAGGCGGAACGTCTCTACCTGGACACCATGGCGGCGCTCGACATCAACCCGCTGTAACCCCGCCATCGTCGGCGGGCGGGGCCTCCAGGGCCTGCTCGTCGACATGCTCCCGCAACGCCGGGTAGAGCGCCAGGAACACCGCTTCCAGCCGGTCGTGGTGGCGCTCGATATCCTCGATCGCCCCGTCAAACCGGTTGGCGAAGCGCACCCGGGCGGCGATCCGGTCCAGGGCCCGGCCCACGTTCTCCAGCTCCGCGTAATGCCCGAACCAGTCGTGCTCGACGATGCGCCCGGTGGTGGCGCGCATGGGCGCGGGCATCAAGGCGGCGCCGTCGCGCAGCAGGCGGTAGTCCGTGTCGATGGCCTGCGCCAACGGCGTGTCGTGGAAACGGGACCAGTGGCGGATCAGGAAGTGATCGAACAACACGTCCAGCGCCACCCCGGCGAACCGGCGCCGCTGCGGGGAGAACAGCGCGCGGCTCTCGATCACCAGGGGATGGTGATCGGTGAAGCGGTCCACCAGCCGGTGGTTGTGCAGCCCCAGGCGCACCGCCTCCGGCAGGTCCGGCTCGCGCACGCCGCGCATGAAATCCCCCAGCAGATTGCCCACCTTGGAGGGCACCGTGGGCCGCGCCAGTGTCAGGTGCGCGAAGTAGTTCATGCTAAAGGCGACCCAGCCGCAGGTTGAGATTCTGGCGCACCGCCGGCCACTCCTGGCTGAGAATGGAAAACACCACGGTGTCCCGATAGATACCGTCGGCGCTCAGGGTGTGATGGCGCAGCACGCCGTCCTGTTTGGCGCCCAGCCGGGCGATGGCGTTGCGCGAGGCGTGGTTGTGCCAGTGGGTGCGCAGCTCCACGGCGATCGCCTCCAGACGTTCGAAGGCATGGCCGAGCAGCAGCAGTTTGCACTCGCTGTTCACGGCGCTGCGCTGAAAGCGGCGCGCGTACCAGGTGTGCCCCAGCTCCAGACGGCGGTTGTCCGGATCGGCGCGGAAAAAGCGGGTGCTGCCGATCACCCGCCCGCTTTCCCGGTGGCGGACCGCGAACGGCAGATCACCGTGCCGCTCGCGGCCCTCCAGGGCGGTCTCAACATAGGCGGCCACGCCGTCCGGCGACGGCACGAAGGTATACCAGAGTTTCCAGAGCTCGCCGTCGGCGGTGGCCTCGGCCAGCGCCTCGGCGTGGTCGGACGCCAGCGGCTCCAGCACCACATGCTCGCCCTCCAGGGTGACCGGTTCTATCCAGTGGGCCATAGCGTCTCGTCCTGCGGCTTGGGAGAGACATCAGGATACCCGATGGCGCCCCTACACGTCCCCCGGCGTCAGCCGGACCACATGCCCTTCGCGGGGCTCGCCGCCGTTATCGTGGAGGTCACGAATCACGGCGCCGGCGGCCTCCAGCCCGTGGTGCACACGCAGGGTCATCCAGCCGCCAGCCGGGTCACTGACCGCGTTCAAAAAGCGCCGTTGGGCGGCGCCGAACCGTTCACTGAGCACCTCGGCGCCCCAATCCTGATTGCGCTTGCGGATTTGCACCGGAGCGAAGAAGAACCGCGGCTCCGGCTCCGGCCATCTTTCCGCGTCCAGGAAATCGGTATTGGTGGCGGAGCCGGCGTAGCAGTCGTACACCAGGGCCGCACCGAAATGCCGGTGCACGTTATCGCGCAGGGAGTCACTGCCGGAAAAGTCCACATACAGAGTGGGCACCCCGGCATCCAGTTGCGCCAGCTGATCGTAGCCGAGTACCTGATCATAGAGGCCAAGCTCACCGACATAGTCCCGGTGGTGCTCGGACGTCAGCCCGATACGTTGCGGCGCGCCACCCGCTTGCGGAGCGCCATCGGCAAGGGCGAAGGCGGTGCCGTAGGCGGTCTTGCTGGAAGCACTGGAAAACACCAGCCGGCGGGCGCCGAAAAAGTCGTTGTCGGCGAGGAAGTCCGCCAGCATGTAGGAGGTGAAAAACAGCGGCCGCAGCAGCATCTGGAAATCCGCCTGTTCCGCCACGTAAGCGCTGTCGGTGCTGCAGCGGGTATACTGGTTGTACGGCGACGGCAGGCCCTGGCGATGCTCGGAGACATCGTAGAAGCCGCGCTCCGTGATCCGGTCCGGCCGCACTCGCAGCAACCCGGCGATCGGGAAATAGCCGTAGAATCGCTCCCCTTCGGCGACGCCCTCCACCCGTGATTGAGAGACGGTGGCGAAGCCCCATACCGGCATGTGCCCCCAACCTTCCTCGCCGGTGGGAAAGAACGACCAGTAATGCATGGCGTCGCCGAAGGCAGCGTAAGTGATGTTGTTAGTGGTCAACGCGAAGGTGTCCAAGGCCAGCAGCACCTCACCCTGGGCGGGCGGCTCCATATCCTGCTGCTGAATACGGCTGGCGCCCAGGTCGGTTTTATCGGTGAGCAATCGGGCCATTGTTTGCGTCATACTGATCTCCAGATTAGGGGCTCATCGAGAGCCGGTTCCGCTAGGGACTATGCTAGCAACCACACCTTGTTCACGGGTTCGGATTCGTTATGCCCAGACGCTCCGCCGGCAAACCCTTGCCGCAGCCGCATAAACGGCCCTCCCAGGCGCGGGCCGTGTTCACCGTAAATACGCTTTACGAGGGGTTTGTTCGGATTTGGCGCCGGGACGGCCCCGATGCCGCGACCACCCGGGCGATCGCCGAGGAGAGCGGCTACGCGGTGGGCACCCTGTATGAGTACTTTCCCAACCGCACCGCGTTGTTATCCGGGTACGTACGCTACTGCATGGACCGGCTTTGCGAGGACCTGCGCCAGGGCAACGAGACCCTGACAGGCGCCGCCTGGGAACAACGGCTGGAGCGACTGGTAAGCATTACCTTGAACGAGGACGGCCAGGCGCCCTACTTCGACCGGGACATGCTGCTCATGGAAGGCAGGATCGCCGGCCCGGAACACCATGACCTGGCGTTCCGGCAGCTGGCGCGGGTCTGGTGGGAATGCGTGACGCAGTGGCCGGACCGGCCGGCGCCGGTGGACCAGGCGACCGTCGAGACCCTGGTGCTGACGCTTTGGGGCGCGCGCCGCTACGGCTTGCTTCTCGACGGTGACAGCGGCGACAGGCGTCGCCGCGTCGAACAGTGCACGCGGATGGCGCGGGCTCTGCTCACGGCAGAGGCTTAGTCGCCGCCGGCGGCGTCGGTGCCGGCTTTCATTTGCCGGTCGACCCGTTTGAGGGCGGCGGGAATGGCGTCGCAGTCGCTGCCGTCGCTGGTGCAGGACACGCAGCCCACGGCGTCATTGGCGGCCATGGTGAGGTTTACCCGGTAGGCCAGTTGCGGCAGCTTGGCGGCGCGGTTGCGCAGCTCCGTGGCCTGGGCGCCCAGCCCGGCGTGCTCCGCCTGGCAGGCCTTGAGCTGCGCCTTATCGTCGGCGTCGTAGTCGCGGTGCAACTCAACGCCCTGCTGATGCAGACTCTTGAGCTCCGCGATCATGGCGTTGACCTGTTCCGGGTTCTCCGGCGGCACCGCCCGGGCCAGGCCGGTGATGGTCAGCAACAGGGTGAAAACAACCCAGGATGTCTTCATGGTGCACTCCTTTTTTATTCTGCGTTTTTATTGTGCCCGCCCGATTCATTCCGGCGGGGTGCCGGGCCTCAGCCCGGCGGCCAGCTGAACGGACGCCCGCCCAGCACATGCACGTGCAAATGGAACACGGTCTGGCTGGCGCCGGCGCCGTTGTTCACATTGAGACGGAAATCCTCCAGTCCTTGTTCCCCGGCGACCCGACCGGCGACCAGTAACAGGTGCCCGAGCAGTTCCTTGTCGCCCTGTTCCGCGTCGGACAGCTTGGGGATGGGCTTCTTGGGAATCACCAGGAAATGGGTCGGCGCCTGCGGGTTGACGTCCTTGAACACCAGGCACAGGTCGTCCTCGTAGAGGATATCCGCCGGAATTTCCCGGTCGATGATCTTGGAAAAAATCGTTTCGCTCATGGTCTTTCCCTTTTACCACGCGGGCTGGCGCGCGGACGTTCAATTCAGAGGCTCCCAACCATAGAACAAGCCGCAGCCGGTTGCCAGAAGGGTGGACCGGCGGCCGGACCGCGTGTTCCCGTTCACAACACCGGGAAGAACGACTGCTTATTTATCGAAGTTGGGGTGAGTCCCCGCGCCCCGACTGACTATAATGGCGGGGACAACCGCTCACCCTCCAACCGACGGGGCTCTATGGCCACGCTTTTCGTTGAAAATCTGACCGTTGTGGATTTTTCCTACCTGCACGCCAAGCGCGGCATGGTCGGGGAGTCCTGGATCGTGGACCTGGAGCTGTCCGGCGACCTGGACGCCCAGGGCATGGTGTTTGATTTCGGTCACATCAAGAAAGCCCTGAAGCAGGCCGTGGACGAACGGGTCGACCACCGCCTGCTGCTGCCCGGGGAAAGCGATCTGCTCGGCCTGCACCGCCGTGAGGATGGCCACATCAGCCTGGAGTGGCGCTACCTGGCCGGTGAGATCCGCATGGTGGCCCCCGCCGACAGTATTCTCGAGCTGCCCGGCACGGCGATCACCAAGGCCGGAGTGACCCTCTATCTGATGGATCTGATCCGCGATTCGGTGCCCGACAACGTCACCGAAGTGCGGGTGGTGCTGCGCGAGCAGGATACCGGCACGGCGCCGTTCTACCACTACTCCCACGGCCTCAAGAAACACGACGGCAACTGCCAGCGTATCGCCCACGGTCACCGCTCCGGCATCGAGATCTTCGAGAACGGCCGCCGCAGCCGCTACTGGGAAAAGCTCTGGGCGGACCGCTGGGAGGACATCTACATCGGCACCCGCTCGGACCTGGAAGGCACCTACTACGTGGAAGAC